>ENA-OSEO01003384-OSEO01003384.1-sediment-metagenome-genome-assembly--contig:-NODE-3384-length-19063-cov-3.719425_pt1 | contig 19063 bp, 17 predicted proteins | sample MGYA00237883_ERZ534232 | MGnify/ENA metagenome assembly ERZ534232
AGCCGGCTGGCCTCGATGGGATTCGTCCCGAACGTGGCCATCCGCGTGGTCAGCAATGGCCATCCGGGCCCGTTTGTTGTCATCATCAAGGATGTCAAGATGGTCCTGGGTCGGGGGGTCGCCCAGAAGGTCCTGGTTCGATAGCCGCCGAGGCCCGCGGGAGTTTTTTTTGCGTATGAGTTCGTTGTGACTAACTTTTTTCGGTTCGACTGAGGATCCTCCTGTCTATGCGCCAACTGGTTGTGGCTCTGGTCGGAAACCCCAACAGCGGCAAGAGCAGCCTGTTCAATCTGCTTACCGGCTCTCACCAGCACGTGGGCAATTACCCTGGCGTCACCGTCGAGAAGAAGGAGGGCTACTGCACCTACGGCGGCCGGGAGATCCGGGTTATCGATCTGCCCGGCACGTACAGCCTGACCGCCTACTCCACCGAGGAGATCATTACCCGACAGTTCATCCTGGAAGACAAGCCCGATGTGGTCGTGGACGTGCTGGATGCCTCGAACATCGAGCGGAACCTGTACCTGGGCACGCAGCTCATGGAGATGAACGCGCCCCTGGTCCTGGCGTTCAACATGAGCGACCTGGCCCAGCGGCGCGGGCTGGAGTTCGACCTGGACCAATTGTCTCGCCTGCTGGAGGCACGAATCGTCCCGACCGTTGGCAACAAGGGTCAAGGACGGGAGGCCCTGCTCGATGCGGTCATCCAGACCGCGCGCGACGACAAGAAGCCCCGAATGCACCACGTGCGCTACGGCAGCGAGATCGAAGAGGAATTGTCGCGCATCGAGACAGCCATTCTCGACCAGGAGAGGGACCTCGCGATTCGGCATGGCTCTCGCTGGCTGGCCCTGAAGCTCCTCGAACAGGACGACGAGATCCTGGCTAAGGTACAGAGCCGGCCGGTTCTGGACCTTGTGCGCAAGAGTGTCAGTCATTTGCGGAGCATCTTCCACGATGAGCCTGAGATCGTCCTGGCGGACCGTCGCTACGGATTCATTTCCGGCGCCTGCCAGGAGACGATCCGGAACTCCGTCGAACGCCGGCACGATGCCAGTGACATGATTGATGCGATCGTGACCAACCGGGTCCTCGGCCTGCCCATCTTCTTGCTGCTGATGTACGCGGTCTTCTGGCTGACTTTCACCCTGGGCGAGTACCCGATGCAGGGTCTGGAGTGGCTCTTCGGATGGCTGCAGGCCTCCGTGTCGGGACTGTGGCCCGAGGGTAGCACCCACTGGCTGCGGTCCCTGCTCGTGGACGGTATGATCGCCGGGGTTGGGGGGGTCGTCGTCTTTCTGCCCAACATCCTGCTGCTTTTCCTGGCCATCGCGCTGCTGGAGGACACCGGGTACATGGCCCGTGCGGCGTTCGTAATGGACCGGATCATGCACAAGATCGGTCTGCACGGCAAGAGCTTCATCCCCATGCTCATCGGTTTCGGCTGCTCCGTCCCGGCCATCATGGCCACGCGCATCCTGGAGAATCGGCGGAACCGACTCACGACGATCATGGTGATTCCGCTGATGAGCTGTGGGGCGCGCTTGACGATCTACTCGCTGATCATCCCGGCGTTCTTCACGCCCCGCTGGCGGGGACCCGTGATGTGGCTGATCTACCTGATCGGCATCCTCCTGGCCGTGATCTGTGCCAAACTGCTGCGCCTGACGGTCTTCCAGGGCGAGACCTTGCCGTTCGTGATGGAACTGCCGCCGTATCGTATGCCCACGACGAAATCCGTCGTGATTCACATGTGGCAGCGGGGCTGGATGTTCCTCAAGAAGGCAGGCACCGTGATCCTGGGGATTTCCGTTGTCCTGTGGGGGCTGGCCAGCTTCCCCCAGCCCGACCCGGCGCAGTTGGCCGGCCTGGATGAGGAACAGGCCCAGCAGGCAGCGCTGGAATACTCGGCCATCGGGCGCATCGGGCATCTGGTGGAGCCGGTGATCCGGCCGCTGGGATTCGATTGGAAGATCGGCACGGCCCTGATCGGCGCCACGGCGGCCAAGGAGGTGTTCGTTTCGCAATTGAGCATCGTCTATGCGACGGGCTCCGACGACAACACCGATGTCCTGCGCGAGAAGCTCCGGGCCAGCTACACGCCGCTGGTGGCATTCTGCATCCTGCTGTTCTCGCTGATTTCCACCCCCTGCATCGCGACAGTGGCGATGACGCGCCAGGAGACCAACTCCTGGGGCTGGGCCGTCTTCCAGTTCGTCGGTCTGACGGTCCTGGCCTACGGCATTACCCTGATCGTGTATCAGGTGGGCAGGATCTGGATCTGAGGGAAATCGGGCCCACGTCAACTTTTTCGGGGAATTGTGCTTGACAATGTTAGGTATGGCTAATAAAGTTAACTTCAGCTAACATCTGGGCGCAATTCATGAGTGCGAAATCGGCCAATGCGTTGACTGCCAGTCTGGAGGATTACCTGGAGGTGATCCTGTGGTCGGTGGCAGCCAACGGTGCGGCCCGGGTCAAGGACATCGCCCGGCAGTTGCAGGTGCAGGCGGCTTCGGTGACCGGCGCCCTGCAGGTGCTGGCGGAGAAACGGTTCGTCCACTACAAGCCCTACGAGGCGGTGACCCTGACCCCGGAGGGTTTCCAGGAGGCCACCCGTGTCGTGCGGTGCCACCACATCATCCGCGAGTTCCTTACCCAGGTGCTCGGAGTCGAAGCGGAGGCAGCCGAGGAAGGGGCCTGCCGGCTCGAACACGATATTCCGGGCGAGATCGTGGCCCGGCTCGCGGCGTTCATGGAGTACGTCCAGGCGTTGCCCGAGCCGGAGCGAGGCTCGTTGGCAGCGTTCATCGAGCGGTCCATGGGCCGCACGGCGAGCGCGGATCCGTCGGAATTGTCCTTCGGCCGGTCCACGGTTGCGGACATGAAGCCGGGGCACGAAGGGGTAATCGTCCGGATCGGCTCTCACGCCGAGTTGGCCAGGCGACTGGCTGACATGGGATTGGGCCGGGGCGTGCTCATCGAGGTTGAGGGCGTCGCGCCGATGGGTGATCCGATTCGCATCAAGATCCGCGGGTATCGCCTGGCCTTGCGCAAGAGCGAGGCCCGGAGCATCGTCGTGATTGAGAAGTGAGTTGTCATGATGACGGATGAGACGAGCCATACAGAGCTTCATCCCGCCGGGGACGGGGATCGCGAACCGCCGCGGCCCCTGGCCGATCCCGCGTGCATTGATTCGCGGGTTCTCTTCGGGCCGCGGGACGAAGTCGTCATCCGGCATGGAGACCAGTTGTATCGCCTCAAGATCACCAGGTACGGGAAACTGATATTGAACAAGTAGCTTAGACCATCATCGCGATTCTCGCGACCCAGCCAGCCAGGAGAAGCCCCCGCACGCAAAGGTGTGCGTTTGGGAGCCCAGCCAGCCAGGGAGCAGACAGGACATCTCGTGATGTCGCTGTGTGCTCCCTTGTTTTTTCTCTGCGTAAGGCGGGCCCCCTCACCGGCGCCGGTTACGGAGGGCCTGAGACATCGATGTGAACGGAAACGAAGTGGACTGTTTGTGAAAGGACAAGACATGAATGGAGCGTCATCTCGGAATCATCATCAAGCCGCCGAGTGCGGATGCGCACGCCCGTGCACCGTGTGCACGTGTCGAGAGCCCCAGGCGGGCCGCCGCAAGAGACCGGTTCTGTGGCTCATCGGCTTGCTGGGGACCGTAGTTCTGTTGGTCACCGCGGCGCTGGCGCATGGGGCGACCGGTCCCGGCACGGCCGGCAGACCGGGCCTGCTGATCATCGCGCATGGCTCGCCCGCGAAGGCGTGGAACCAGGCGGTGTTGGCGCAGGAGCAGAAGGTGCGCCAGTTGCTCGGGCCGGACGACCCCTTCGGCCGGGTCAAGGTCGTCTTCATGGAGTTTGCCGAGCCGAACGTGGCCGACGGCCTGGAGGAACTCCAACAGGCCGGCTGCTCGCGCATCGTGGCGGTGCCTCTGCTGATCGCGCCGTCGTCCCACTCACACTGGGACATCCCGGCCTTGCTCGGTCTGTACAGCGACACGCGGATCGAGAGGACCCTACGCGAGGAAGGGGCGAAACTCGTTCGCTGCGCCGTGCCGGTAACCCTGACGACCACGATCTCCGACAGCGATGTGATCGAGCGCGTCATGCTCAAGCGGGTCCGCGCCCTGAGCAACGATCCGAACCGCGAGGCTATCGTGCTGCTGGCCCACGGCAGCGAAGCGATCCCCGGCGCGTGGGAGGACTTCATGAGACGTACAGCAACGTACCTCTGTGGCAAGACGGGTATCACCTGCGCCGACTGGGCCTGTGTCGGAGTGGGACAGGAGTACGGCCGGGCGGCGGCGGTGATTCAGGTGGCCGCCGAGCGGCGGGACCGCGTGATCGTCGTGGGCGCGTACCTGTCCAGCGGGGTCCAGCGGATGCACCAGCGGTGGATGGACCGGTTCAAGAGCCAGCAGGCGGACCTGCCCGGCCTGGAGAGTCCCTTGAAGGGGCTGGATGTCGCGCTGTCCGAGCAGGGCCTGTTGCCCGATGAATCCGTGACCGAGTGGATCGTTGCCACGGCCCAGGATGAGATGGCGCGCCATCCGTAAGCAGAGACGCATCAGGAGAAAGGAGAGTCTATGAAAGCCCATCGTGCCATGAAATCGGGTTTCACTCTGATCGAGCTGCTGGTTGTGATCGGTGTCATTTCGATGCTGCTGGCGATTCTCATGCCGGCGCTGCAGACGTCGCGCGAGCAGGCGCAGCGGGCCGTGTGCGGATCGCAGCTTCGCCAGTTGGGGATGGCGCACGTGATGTACCAGCAGAGTCACGACGGATGGATCACGCCGGCGACCCAGGACAAGGGGGTTGCCCAGTACTGGTACAACACGCTCGGGCCTTACTTCGAGCACACACGGACGCAACACGGCGACGAAGTGGCCGATGATATCGGCCGGCGGATCCTGCGGTGCCCGCTGGACAAGATGGCGTACCCGAAGATGCTCAACCCACACGGGGACAACCCGGAGGGATGGCTCTCGTACGCTCTCAACAGCCAGCCGACGCGGCACGTCAGCAGCCGGACGAAGCGGTACGCCGGGCTGGGCGGCAACCGGATCACGCAACTGCACTGCCCCGCGGGCGCGATGCTCCACTGCGACTTTGCGTACCGTGCCTGGGTGTGCGACGCTGTGGCGCTGACGCGGAGCCAGTACGCTTCCGAGCCGGGGGCGCATTTCGATGAGATGCCGGGCTATCCGGAACAAAACAAGACCGTCCGTGGCGCGTATCGTCACGGCGGGCGGATGAACGTGCTCTGGGCGGATGGGCACGTCTCGCGGCCGGAGGGCCGGCTGGTCTCAGCAGAGGATCAGCCGGCCTTCTGGGGAGCGGTCTACGATTCGCTGTCCTGTCAATAACAACGTTCTTCGGAAGGAGTGGGTTATGCAACTGAAGCAATGTGTCGCGTTTGTGATTCTGGTGGGTTTGGCCGGGGCACCGGTCCGGGCCGTCACGGTGACGCTGACGGATGGGGATTCGTGCGTCGTGACGGGTTCGCTGTCCAACGATGACGGGGATGCGTTCTCCGTTGTGCAGATGGGTCATGGGGGTATCCCCTCGAAACCCTACATCAGCACACGGTACCCGAGCCTGGGTACGTACGACCACGACCGGCGGGCCATTGCGGAGTTCTCCCTCGATCCCCTGCGGAGAGTCTCACCGGAGCCCAACGCCGTGCGGTCGGCGAAGCTGACGTTCTATTTCGACGATGTGATCTGGCCGGGACTGTCGCCGAATCCGTGGACGACGCAGGACTTCTCCATGGAGCTCTACGTCGAGACCGCCAACGGAGTGCTGGACGGCTCCGACGCCAACGATCTCGACGGAGCCAACGGCGGCGCAGGACCCGACGACTGGGCGTCGCCGGCGCTACAAAGCTGGCGGTTCCTGGCGGAGGACGCCGGACCGTTCACGCCGGGCCGGAAGATCGTCGGGATGTTCGGGCCGGATGAGCCGTTTCCCGCCCGGTTCGGTGACGATGAGCTGATGATCTACGGGATGATCGGCTTCGAGGTGGATGTGACCGCGCAGGTGAGGGCCGCCCTGGCGGATCCCAACGTGCCATACGTCGGCTTTCGCTGGATTTCGAATACGCCGCAAGGGTACTGGACGAGCATGGACCCCAAGGGCTATCTTCCCTCGCTGTCCGTCGAGATGACGGCGTCCGAGCCCTTGAGCTTCGCGCTGCAATCTTCCGACGTCGGCCCGATCAGCGGAGACCAGCACAGCGGTCGGCCGTACCATGTTTTCAACGATCCCGACGACGAAGCGGTCTACGTCGTGGCCGCAGAGTGGAGCGGCGGCCACTCGCCGAACCCGGACGTGGTCTGGCCGGTCCCGGATGGGATCATCGAATGGGAGGTCTTCACGGATCCCAATGGCGCCTCCGAGCGACCCGAGGCAGTCACATACGCGCTCGATGGGAGCGTGCAACACGTCTACTGGAATTCCGTCGGAGAGGACTTCGTCCTGATTGCCGACGAGAACGACGTGCCGGCGGGCCTGGAGAGGGTCTGCTACAAGGAGTGGTCTTCGGATCTGCCGTTGAGCATCGGCAATTACGGCCGGGCGGCCGGCACGAGGGTCGATATGCAGCATGCGCTGCTGGCGGAGTTCAAGCTGGAGCGTCCCGGCTGGTACGGGCTCGATCCCAATACGCTGGTCTCAGCGCATATCGAGTTGACCATCGACCGGGTCGTGGACATGTCGCTGAGCGGCAATAACATGGCTCTTTTGCCCAGCTTGCTGTACGTCAACAGCTTTGCGGGCGACGGGATTGTCGGACGGTTCGAGAACGCTCAGGAGGATTTCCTGCGCATCGATGATGAGAGCGCCGACACATCGGTCTGGCTCACGATGGACGGGACCCCCGACGGCACGCCCATCACGGACTTCTCGCTGTCGTGGTGGAAACTGGTCGAGCCGGGACTGGGCGAGCCGTTCACGCTGAGCATCGACGTTACGGAATCCGTCAAGCGGTTCCTCGCGGAGGGCGCGTCGTTTGCCGGCTTCGTCCTGTCCTGTTCCTCGGACGGCGATTTCTGCCTGGCCAGCGTGGACCTCGTCGATGACGTCAGAGACAAGGTCTACCTGCCCAGACTTGTCTTGAGGACATCCCTGCAGTAGCAGGGGTCGAGCTCCGCCAAGCTGTTCAGCCACCGGGGCGTCGCGCCGGACCTGTGACAATCCTGCCTGGGAGGAGTGCCGGCGCGGGGGTTGCGGACACAGGTCCTGCCGGCACCCTCGGCCTCCGCCCCCATACCCACGGCATTCTTCCAATCCAATTCCCCAGTAACAAGAGCGATGAACTGGGAAAACGTGCGTGTTGCCCCGCGGGAATCTTTGGGTATCCGCTGCGAAACACTTGATGACTGATCGGACTTCTGTTATCAAGGAGATGTTGCCCCGACCCAGTGACGCACCGGAAGAAGGGGAACAACAGCTTCTGGGGATGGCTGCTAAGGCACGGGAAGCCTGTGCAGCAAGCGATGGAATGGAGTCGCGATGAGGCATCGACAGAAACGCTAACAGTTCGCGAGACATTTCGAAACGCGGCCAAGGTGCGCAGTCCCCGACGGAAGCAACGTCGGGAAAGCCGCCGTACAAAGGAGTGGAGCATGAGATTCCGATCCCATGAGTCATGGGGAATGCAAGCAACGCCGGATCGACGTGCGGTACGCGTGAATGGGCGAATGGCCGTTGGTGTTCTGTTCCTTGCCACAGTTCTGGCGCCCACCGCCCAGGCACAGTTCTTCTTCAAGGTCTATCCGTACAAGACGGCCGATGCCGGCGCACTGGAAGTGAGCTACTTCACGACGTTCATTCCCTCCTCCGATGGGGGACTGGAGTTCAGCGACGGAGAGCAGTACGCGCGGGAGGATCTGTGGGCCCATTCGGTTGAGCTGGAGTACGGCCTGTCGCACAAGCTCACGGTTGGCTACTATGCCGACTTCCTGAATCCTGATGACGGCAATTTCGACTACATCCAGTCGAAGCTCCTGGCGCGATACCGTTTGTTCGAGAAGTTCGAGTTACCCGTCGATCTGGCCCTGTACGGCGAATACATCATTCCGGCGCGGGACTACAGCGACTCGGAGAAGTTCGAGTTCCGGTTCATCATCGAGAAGGATCTGGGCCCGTGGCGCGTGGACCTCAACCCCATTCTGGAGAAAGTCACCAGCGGCGACGACGTCGAGGAAGGCCTGGAGTTTGCCTACGCGGTCGGGCTCTACTATGAGAACACGGGCGACGGCATCTGGCACACCGACACCCTCCACATCGTGCCGGGTATCGAGTTCTATGGTTCCGTCGGAGAACTCGCGGCCGCCGGTGCCTGGGACGAACGCCGGCACTACATCTTCCCGGTCCTCAACGTATTCGTCCCGCGCTACTCGGACTGGAAAGTGCACTGGAGCTTCGGTCCTGGGTTCGGCCTCAGCGATGCCGCCGATGACGTCGTGATCAAAAGCATCCTGACGGCGGAATTCGTGTTTTAGACGCGCCCGGAACGCGGTACGTGTCCCTTTGACGAAAGGTTGACCTCCTATGAAACGCCTACTCGTTCTCTTGCTGATCGCGACCGTCTGTAGCGCCGTGGTTGTTTTGCCTCACTTTGCCCAGGGGGCGCCGAAGAAGAGCCGGCCACATGCCCTGCACCACTGGGACGATCCCTATGACTGTCTCGGCTGCCACCAGGAGCGATATGTGGACTGGTCGACGTCGCAGATGTCGCGGGGCTTCACCGGGGACTTCTTCCAGTCCCAGTACTTTCGGCACGCGGTGAAGGACGCGGCGCGGGATCCGCAGATGGCCGGGCTGGCCGGGGATTGCCTCGGCTGTCATTCCCCCTCGGCATTCCTCTCGGGTGTGGTCCCTCCTCCGGCGTCCCGGACGCTGGACAATTTCTGGGATCGCGACTGGCCGTGGCTGGATTCCTACACGACCCTCGGCCAGACGCAGAAAGGCCTCGCCAGTGACGCCGTCAGTCCGCCAAAGCAGGATGGGCGCTGGCACAACAGTCTGCCCGAGGCCAAGCAGGACGCCGACCGGGGCGTCTTCTGCGATTTCTGTCATTCGATCCAGAGCATCGCGGAGCGCCAGCCGTTCAACCACAACTACGTGCCCGACGCCGGTCCCGGCCGGAACAAGAAACGCGCTGATCTGGAGTTCCCGTGGTCGCCGTACCACGAGACGCAGGTGTCCGAGCTCCACGAGGGGGCCGATCTGTGCGGCATATGTCACAACGAGAGGAACACATTTGGTGTCTGGGTCAAGGCGACGCACATCGAGTGGAGCGAGACCATGTACGCCAAGCGGGAGATCGCCTGCCAGTGGTGCCATATGCCGCCGCGCGAGGGCAAGCCGGCCAAGATGGGGCGTGAGCGGCCGTGGAACCATCGCCACTGGTTCGGCGGCGGATTCACCGGCTTCGTCGAAGGGGCCGCCAAGGTGGACATCCGTTTCTATGAGGACATCGTGAGGGCTGGCAGCACCGTGCCCATTGAAATCACGGTGGGCGATGTTGCGACAGGGCATTTCTTCCCAACTGGCGCCACGGAAGAGCGAGACGTCTGGCTGCATGTGGCCGTCTGCGATGCTGAAGGCAAGGAATTGCAGCACATCCCGGTTCCGCCGAATCCGAGCGATCCCAATGACCACTACTTCATCACGTCGAACGTGATGGACGCCTATCCGAGCCACAGTGATTACGGTCCGGCCCTCGCCCGCGACGCGCTGCCGGAAGGCGACCGGATCTACCAGGACGTGTTCCTCGACTCCAAAGGCAAGGCCACGTTCGGTCAGTGGTACGCCGTCCGGATCGTGGGCAATCGTCTGAAGCCGGAGGAAACACGCCGCGAGCGGTATGCCTGGAACGTCCCGGCGAGTCTGGCCGGTCGAGAGGTCTTTCTGAGAGCGACGCTTTGGTATCGGCGCATGGCCGACTCGCACGCCGAGCATCTGGGCATCGACAAGCGTCCGCACCTGCTCGTCTCGCAGGACGAACGGCGAATCAAGGTCCAGGGCGGCTGAGAGGTTCGCCCGTGGCGTTCTCTCACCGCGCCCCGTCCTTCATCCTGATCGGGGGCTCAGGGGCCCTATATCCAGCGACGCACCTTCGCCGCATAGCTGACCCATGCTCCGGGAAAGGCTTCTCGCAGCATTTGTTCCTCCACGCGGATGAAGGCGCGGTCCATCCACAGAGCGAAGACCGGTACGACGACAAAGGGGGTTAGTGATCCCAGAAGGATGCCCAAGCCGAGCAGGATCAGGACGAATCCCAGATACATGGGATTTCTGCTGACTCGGTAGACGCCACTGGCGATCATCGCCGTGGACCTCTCGAACGGTTTGACGGTGGTGCCGTGCTGTTTGAACTGCCGGTCGGCAACCAAGTTCAGAACCACGCCAGCGAGAAGAGGTGCGAGACCCAGCAGCCTCCAGGAAGACACCAGGATCTGTCGCAGCGGCAGCAGCAGGTGAAGGGCCGCCAGCGCTACAACGGCAATCAACAGACACATCGGAGGAAGCATCCGCTTCACGGGTACGGCCTGTCCTTGTCCGACGGTCATGACGTTCTCCCGCTATGGTGATCTCACTCCATCCTTGTCGTCTCTATCGGGTCTCGGGTTGACATCTTGCACGCAATCCAACGAGGGTAGCGGTCACGGCCAAGAGGGCTCCCAGGCAGAGCGCAATGGCCGGGCCGACGGAGAAATCAAAGCAATACGAGAACAGCAGCCCGCTGGTCGCGGCGACGACCACGGTCAGCCAGGCGAGCAGTATGCGCGGAAACCATCCCGTCGCGAGCAGGGCCGACGTGGTAGCCGGAATGATCAGCAGGGTGAAGACCGTGACGACTCCTGAGATCCGCACCGCAACCGTGATCACGGCGCCCAGCAGGGCGTAGAAGAGGAAGTCCCACCAAGCGACGTTCATCCCGCGGGCGGCCGCCCCCGCGTAATCCTGGGACACGGCCAACAGGGGTTTGCGAAAGAGCCACAGCGCGACGCCCACGACGGCATAGACCACGAGAGCGGTCAGCACCTGTGGCCACATGATCCAGAGCAGGGCGCCGGCCAACATTTCCTGGGCATGGACGTGCCCCGGCATAACGCCCATCAGGAACAACGCTCCGGCGGCCGTGATCGCATAGGAGATGCCAATCACCGCCTCCACGGAAATCTCCGAGACCCTGTGCCGCGTGATCGAGTAGAACGCTGCAATGCCGAGCACACAGAGAAACGAGAACAGGTAGGAGAGCAGGGAGTCGTCCTCCACGTCGAACAGCAGGTGAGCAGCCAGGGCGCCGATGGCGGCCACCTGGGCCACCGCGATGTCGATAAAGATCACCTCCCGCTTGAGCACGTGGATTCCCAGGTAGCTCAGGATGCCGCCCATGAGCAAGCACGCGAGCAAGGGCAGAGTAAGCATGGCTACGAGGTCGGACATAGTTCCCCCTCTATGGCAAGTCGAGTCTGTCGGGAGCGCAGCACGGCCTTCACCGCAAGAGCGCCGACGAAGAACAGACCCATGAATAGGACCAGAGTTGGGCCGTAGGGCAGGTTCCACGCGTAGGAGGACCCCAGTCCCAGCAGGCAGGCAACGAACCCGAGCGTCCAGCCCAGGAGGGTGGCGAGGCCCCATTTCCTGGTGAACAGCGTCGCGATGGCCGCCGGGATCATCAGGAAGCTGTAGGCCAGCAGCACGCCGGCGATCGGGACGATCAGCACGGTGATGATGCCCTGGGTGGTAAAGAAGAGGAAATCCCAGAGCCGCTCGTGTTTCAGCTCGCCCGGTCGTTCCGCTAGGGCAATGAACCGGTGCCGCAGGACGTAGTGGAAGACGATCAGGACGATGTAGATGACCACGGTAGCCCGGATCAGCGGCCACGTGACCCAGAGCAGGTAACCGGACATGGTCGTCTCGACGTAGGCCTCGCCGCCCGGGATCTTGTCCGTCCACAGCAGCGACAGGACCAGGGCCATCGCGAAGAGGATGCCGATGACCGCCTCGCGCGGGATAGCGGGATTCTTGGGGTTGATGGCGGCCAGCAGGAACGCGCCCAAGAGCACGGCGGCAAACGCCAGCGCGTAGGAGCCGGGGGAGGCATAGGCGATGCCCAGCCCCACGCCGACCAGGGCTCCGAACGCCGCCAACTGATCCAGAACCAGGTCGGAGAAGATCAGCGTTCGCCGGATGATATGCAGGCCCAGGTACGTGTGCAGAACAAGCACCACGGCGATCAGAACGATCTGGAGTGCAAACAATCGTATGGCTTCGGTCATGGTTTCACCCTCTATTTGCTCACGAGGCCCTTGCGACCGGCGGCCGCCAGGACACCGTCCACCCAGCAGTCCACGAGCTTGAAGTAGTCGTCGATGCCGGGCGCCCCGCCCACGAACAGCGGCAGTATGACCGGTTCGGCGCCCGTTCGGTTGGCCACCGTGCGGACGGTCTGCTCGTCGAAGTAGTTCGCGGCCAGAATCATCCAGATCTTCCGCTCCTGCATCATGCTGACCAGCTCGGTGACGTGCTTCGGTGACGGCGGGATCCCCGGCTTGGGCTCCACGTCGCCCGCCTCCTCGAGGCCGAACAGCTTCAGGAAGTAGCTCCAATCCTTGTGGTAGACCACCACGGGCGTTCCGCGCAGCGGCGTCATCTGCTTCATCCAGCCGCCCAGCTTGTCGATCAAGGGCTGGCCCTGAAACTGATTCTCCTTGAGGAATTGGATCAACTGGCCTTTCTGCGCCAGAGTGCACAGCGTATCCCCGGTGAGCAATGTGACGAGTTCCTCCCCGAACAGACGGTTCTGGGTCTCCTTCTTCAGCAGATTGAAGTTCTTCTCGTAGTAGTCCCTGTGGTCCGCATCATTCTTGACCAGTCCGACGCAGATATTCCGCGCGACCTGTATGGCATTGATCGGACTGGTGGTGATGTGGGGATTGCCGAAGACGTGCACGTCACCTTCGGATTGCGAGATGATCGTTGGCCGCTCAACGAGCTCGATGCCCTCTGCCACCGCAACGTATCCAATCTCGCCGCTTCGGACTCCCCGGTTGCCGGATTTGTCCACGACCGTCGGCAGCCACATTTCGAGATCAAGACCTGTGCCAATGAGCAGGTCGGCATACTTGACCATCGTGATGAAGGAGGGTTTGGGTCTGATCTGATGGGGATTTTGAACGCCCTGCACGATGTACTCGGCAGAGACCCTTTCGCCGCCGATGAACTGCGCCAGGGCAGCGTAGTCGGACAGCGTAGTGACGACGCGCATCGGCTTGGCTTTCTCTGGCCCGCGGCCGCCTCGGTAGCCCGCTCTCTGCCGTTCGCGAGCCGCCTGCAAGTTAGTGGAAAACAGCGCTGTCACGACTAAGACAAGCGCAAGCAGCAGTCGTTTGATTCCAGTTGTCATGGGATATGCCTCCGTCGGTTCTCAGTAACGTTCATGTTTATGCGGCCCGGCGGCGAAGATGGTCTGGAACCAGAGCATGTGCTCTTCCTCCTCCATTCCACTGCCCCAGGCGTAGTCATACTCGGTGCGGAAGAGCACCCATTCGCTTTGCCACCATGTGATGTAGGGTCCGACCTGCCAGCGATGCGGATGGTCGGACGCGTAGGCCAGGGGAACGAGCGAAACATCCGGCTGGATCGCATAGTCCTTGCTGTCGGGCTCGTAGTAGTCACCGCGGACCCCAAGGATCAGGTTTTGCGCCACCTTGCTTTGCAGGTAGGTATACGCGCCCCAGCCGTTGATGGTATCCCGTCCCGATCCGTCCGGCGCGACGATGTCCCGGTTCAGAACGTAGACCTCGCTTCGCCATTCGATATTGCGGTACAGTGCCCGGTCGGCCGGCTCCCACAGCACGGACAGATCTGCTCCGAAGACCCGCGTGCCGAGGGCGTCGTGCTCGGTGATGACGGTATCCGGGGCGGTCTGGACGTCCCATTTGTCGTTCCAACCGAACAACCCGCTGAGCCCGAACTCCAGGTAGGTGTCGCGAGACAGGTCGCGATAGTTCTTGTAGTGGAACAACAGCGAGGGCACCCCCAGCGTATCGCCATCGAACAACTGCTCGTTTTCCGTATTGGTGACCTGAAGGACCAGGCCGTGATGGGCGCCTGCCCATTCAGGAAACGCCCGCTCAATGGAAGCCCCCGTCTGGCTGAGCCCCTCCTCTCCGAAGATGCGCTGCAGCGCCAACGGATACTGCACCTGGTCCAGGGCGTCCTCATGCCAGCGATTAACAACACCGAACGACTGGCGGAACCGGCCCAGATCGAGCGTCGCGCCCTCGATCAATGTGAAATGGGTATAATATGCCTCCTCCAGATGCACCTCCCCATCGTCATGGACATGCAGGGTAGCTTTCAATTTCGAGAAGGGGTCAAGATAGGACTGGAAGTTCAACTCCAGCCCCCGAAGGAAGACGTCCGATTGCTGTCTGGTTCCCTCCTGGTCCCTGTAGTAGGCCAGGAGGTCGCCCGATACGCTGATCTCCGGATTGAGCTGCTGCAAACTCAACCCCCGCGACTTGTAGGTGATCTCCTCCGGGGGTTTCTCTTCCTTCTTGGGTCCTGCTAAACCCTCCGCCAGGGCACGAAGCCGCGCGATTTCGTCGTCGGCCGGGACCTCCTGCGCGCCGGGCTCCGCCTCTTTGGGCGCGGGCACCTGACCTTTCAACGCTTCGATCTGCTCCTGTAACTGGTCGACCTGTTCCTGATGCTCCTTCTGCATCCGTTCGACCAGTTTCGTGAGTTCCTCCAATTGATTCCTCAGTTGCTCGACGTCCTTCGTCCCGCTCGGTTCGCCTGCCAGGAGCGGCCCTGCAAAGGCAAGAATCGGTAACAGGAGGCAAGCTGCCAGCGGGCGTACTGCTGTTCGCATGCACATATCTCTCCTTCGCTTATGATGGCTGCGGATTTCACGCGGATCGGTGCGATGCCGGGAAATCCAAGAAACTCCCGCTGATCTGACCCTCAGGCTCGCCAGCGGGGACTACTCGTTGTCCCATCCGAATAGAAGATCAAGCAGGCCAGGTCGATGGGGGACCGCGAAGGAGAATCGAGCTGTCGCAAGGGGATGCCAGGACAATCAGCCAATCCCGCGTGAACTCGGGCGGGACTTCCGATTGCATCAGGGCAGGTGTGGATTCGCAGGGAATTTGTTCCGAGTTCGAATTGGCCAGGAACTTGCATGCGGGACAAGAAGCGTTGGAGGGAACAGAGTCCCCGGCGTTCTTGTGCCAGGGGACCGCCGGGCAGTCATCCGTATGCAGCAGCGGAACAGCCAGCACGATGCCCAGATAGACGGCGGCGACTGCGACCGCCAGCACCTGATGATGGGCTACCTGTTTTCTCGTGAGTCGATACACTGCCTGACACCGGACGTAGAGACACATTCCGCGATTGCCGCACGTGGAGACTATACGGCGCGGTCGAGGGGCCGTCAAGAGCGTCGGTCAGAAAAGACCGACGAACGCGCAGCGCCACAGATTCCAGTGCGGGAGGGTACTTAGGAGGCCGGTGGGGTACTGCTCTCCGCGGGTGCTTTCTGGCTCCGCATGGCCACCAGCAGGGCGCCGGCCGCTCCGCCGGCGGAGTAGCTCAAGGCCAGGAACCAGTTGTTAGTCCGGATAAAATTCGACAGTACCCACAATCCCAAGAGATTTTCGATAAAGACAATCGAGACGAGCAGCACCTTCTCCCCACGCGCGCACGCCAAGGTACGCCGCAGCGCCAGATACCACTCGCCGCAACCCACGGACAGGTAAAGGATCATCGCCGGGAGGAGGTTCATAATCATCCTCCTGCCCAAAGCCCGGGTGGGCCAACACGATGTTCTGACAGATTTCCATGACACAATCCTACCACAATGCGGTCCCCAATGCAATACGTTGTCGGAGATTGTGTGGTTGTAAGCCTTTGTAAGGAAAAGGCTTATGGCCGCTCCACAGAATTCTGAGCGGGTCGCCTACGTGCGACGGCGAATCCGGACGGAACTGGCCGCTTACCTCGCCATGCGTTCGTCGCGGAACCAGGCGACGAAGCGGGCCAGGCCGGTGCGGATGTCGGTCGAGGGCTGGTAGCGGAGTTGGGCCTGGGCCTTGGCGACGTCGGCATACGTGCGGTCGACGTCCCCCGGCTGGACGGGAAGCCACTGGCGGATCGCCTGCTTGCCCAGCGCGTGCTCGATCTCCGTGATGAGGTTGCTGAGGCTGATCGGCTGCGACTCGCCGAGGTTGTAGATCTCGTACCCGGTGCAGCGGTCCATCGCGGCAACGACGCCGTTGAGGATGTCGTCGATGTAGGTGAAGTCGCGCATCATGGTGCCGTCGCCGTAGACCGGGATGGGCTTGCCGTCTTCAATGAGCCGGGCGAACTTGTGGATGGCCAGGTCCGGCCGCTGGCGGGGGCCGTAGACGGTGAAGAACCGCAGGCAGTTGATCGCCAAGCCGTAGAGATGGTGGTAGGTATGACAGATCAACTCGCCCGCCTTCTTCGTCGCGGCGTAAGGCGAGATCGGGAAGTCCACGTTGTCGTCTTCCGAGAAGGGGACCTTTTTGTTGTTGCCGTAGACGCTCGAACTCGAGGCAAAGACGAACTTCGGAACGCGCCGCTCCCGGGCCAGCTCCAGCAAGACCACGGTCCCGTTGATGTTCACGTCCGTGTAGAGCGCGGGTTCCGCGATGGACGGGCGGACCCCGGCCCGCGCGGCCAAGTGGACGATCACATCCGTATCGGGCTCGACCGCCTGTTCCATCGCGGCTCGGTCGCGGATGTCGGCCTCCACGAGGCGAAAGCTCGGCTGGGCCAGGCTGCCAGCCAGATTGCGCCGCTTGATCCGTGGATCGTAGAAGGTGTCGAAACTGTCCACGCCGACGACGGTCCAGCCGTCGTGCAAGAGCCGCTCCGTCAGATGGGACCCGATGAATCCCGCGGCGCCGGTTACGAGTGCTTTCATGGGTTCCACATCTCCACCAGTTGTCTGAGGTATTGCCGCAGGTCGTCGGCCGTGTCTTCCCGCTTGAGGGCGAACTCGATGTTCGTACGGATGAAGCCCTCCTTGTTGCCGATGTCGCACCGTCGGCCGTCGAGTCTGAGGCCGTAGATCGGCCGGTCCTTCACGAGGAGTCGCAGGGCGTCGGTGAGACCGATCTCGCCGTTGCGGCCGGGGGTGAGCCGGGCGATGTAGTCCATGATGTCCGGCGTCAGCAGGTAGCGCCCGGAGATGGCCAGATGCGACGGCGCCTGCTGTGGCTTGGGCTTTTCCACGAAGTCCCGGATGCGGTAGACGCCGGGCTCGACCTCCTCGCCGTCGATGATTCCATACAGGCTGACCTTCTTGGGTTCGACCTGTTCGAGCAGAATCACCGGATGCTGCAACCGCTCGAACAATTCCACCATCTGCAGGGCCGCGGGCTTGATCGAGTCGATGACCGTATCGCCCAGCAGGATGACGAAGGGCTCATTGTTGATGTGGTGCCGGGCGCAGTACACCGCGTCGCCCAGACCGCGCATCTCCTTCTGCCAGACGAAATGGATGTCCGCCAGTTCCGAAATGCGGCGCACCTGTTCGAGCTCCGCGATCTTGCCCTCGGCCTGAGCCATGATCTCGGGTATGGCGAAGAGGCCGATGAGCAGGGGGATAATCTGCAGCCCTCTTTCCAGCTCCACTATCTCAAAGGTGAAGCGGCGGGTGCCCAACATGGGGTCCAGTCCCACCGTGCCCAGCAGGAAGCCGAAGGTCGCGGCGATAAGGCCCTTGACCATGGCCCCGCCGGAGATGGTGGAGGTGACCAGCAGGGAAAAGAGCACCACCCAGCAAAACTCGATGGGTCCCACCATCAGGGCCAGCTTGGCCAGGAAGGGGGCCACGATCACCAGACAGGCCATGGAGAACAAGTCGCCGGCAAAGGAGGCGTAAAGGGCCATGGACAGGCCCTTTTTACTCTTGCCCTTTTTGGTCAGCTCGTAACCATCCATGATGGTGGCCGCCGAGGCCGGCGTGCCCGGCACCCCGAAGATCACCGCTGATACCGAACCACCGAAAATTCCCCCCTTGTAGATGCCCAGAAGGAACGAAATGGAGGTGATGGGATTGATATAAAAGGTAAACGGCAGAGCAATAGCTATGCCCATGGTGGCGGTCATGCCCGGTATGGAACCAACTACCATGCCGAAGGCGACACCGCAGACCAGAGCCAGCAAATTTTCCACCGTGAACATTATCGATGCGGCGGTCAGGATGGTTTCCATCTTAAATATTACTCCAAAAAGCCCGTCGGAAACCTATGGGCCAGGCCCTAGATGGGCAGGATGCCCTGAGGAAGATAGATACGCATGGCGTAGCGGAACGCAAAATACAAGGCGAATATTATCACCGTTGAGCTGATAATATTTATCAGCCAACTTTTACTGCCATACACATACATAAGGAACAATACCGCCAGCAGCGAGGAAATAACAAATCCGATGTAATTGAAAATAAAGAGATAGGCAACGCAGGTGGCGGCCACCAAAAAGCTTTTCCTGCTGATGACAGGGCCGGCGACACTTGCCCGCTCGCCTGAGTTATCCTTAATTTTTTTCCTGGCCAACAAGGCATTGGTCAGCATTAAACAGGCCAGGCCTATTAAAATCACGGCCAGTAATCTTGGAAAGAAGTCGGGCTGTATCAGCCCCTCGGTCTCCAGGAGTTCTGTTTGGTTGGGAATCACCACAAAATATAAAAGCAGAAACATTACAATCAGAATGATTGCTTCGGTGATCGCCTTGAATCCTCTTATGCTCTGTTTGGCTGCCATGGCACAGGTCACCCGTTAGGTCCACTGCTTGCAGCCCGCCCCCCCGTTGCGGGGGGACGTAACTGCAAGCAGCTAGGCCGAGTTATTTACTTCTTTTTTACGACGAGGCCCAGGTTGGTCACGACCACCTTGAGGTTATCGTAGCTATCAGCGACGTACTTCTTGAAGTCGGCGCTGTTCTTGTAGTTGACCTCCATGAGGATCTTATCCATGGCCGCCTTGAACTTGGGG
>ENA-OSEO01003386-OSEO01003386.1-sediment-metagenome-genome-assembly--contig:-NODE-3386-length-19049-cov-14.317521_pt1 | contig 19049 bp, 15 predicted proteins | sample MGYA00237883_ERZ534232 | MGnify/ENA metagenome assembly ERZ534232
AGCCTTTCCTCCAGCAGCCGGCGCATGCACGGATTCTTGGCAACACCGCCGGTGAACACGATGTCCCCCCCGGACGCAACCCGGCTGATCATGCTCGCAGCCCGGCGGATGACGCTGGCGTGCAGGCCGAGGGCGATCTCCAGCCGGTCGTTGCCCTTCGCGATCAGGGAGGTGACCTCCGATTCAGCGAATACGGTGCACATACTCGATATGCTGAGTTCTCTGTTCGCTTTAAGGGCCTCTTGGCCGAAGGCTTCGATGGCGAACCCCAGTGTTCTTGCCATAATCTCCAAAAATTTTCCGGTACCGGCGGCACAGCGGTCGTTCATCTCGAACTTTTTCACCTTCCCGTTTTCGAACAGCGCAATGGCCTTGCTGTCCTGCCCGCCGATGTCGAGCACGGTTTGGGCCTCGGGGAAGATTGCCCGTGCACCTCTGGCGTGGGCCTTGATTTCCGTCACCGTCGGTGCATCGAAGGAGATCTCGAAAAGATTCCGGCCATAGCCAGTTGCCATGATCCGGTCGAACGTCACCTCCTCGGTCAGCCGCTTCGCCTCGGCCATCGGGTCGAACCCGGTGTCGGCCTGCACGCTGGAAACGATCTCGCCTGCTTCACCCACAACCACCAGTTCAATGGTGCGAGAACCAATGTCGATTCCTGCAAAACGCATATGTATCCAAACCCCTCTTCGCCCAGGATGCGTACACCCTGAACATGCCTGTGAAAAACAACGGCCTTCCTTTCCGGAAGACATAGCCCTGCGGAGAATACCCACCGCCGTACGGCGGTCTTGATCCAACAGGAAACTTGGGACCGCCTGAACCGGAAGCAGCTGGAGGCACCTCTCGAGATCAGCGAAAAAACCCGTCTGAAGGGACGTTTTCGGCAGCCTGACTTACCGAAGCTGTTCGACGAACGCCTCCACCCGAGTCCTAAGCTGGCCGACGTCCTCCATACTGTAGTCGGTCTCGATGCGCAGACAGGGAATCGCCATATCCTCCAGGGCCTTTTCGACCGGCATGGACTCCATCAAATACGGCTGGCAGAACTGGAGTCCATAATGGATCACACCATCCGCATTGTAGGCGGCGACCATCTCCCGGATGTGCTCGAGCCGATCGGGATTGGGCGTAAAGATGGCGCAATCGACCTCGAAATAACGATCGACGATCGCATCCAGCATTTCATCCACGGTCTCACCGGTTTCATCGGTAAGATTGCGCGTGCCGCGTTCGCCCACGCAGGACTCCTCACCCACGATCACCGCCCCGGCGCCTTCGACGATCATGGGCAGTTTCCAATTCGGGACCGCCTGCGGACAGCCCGATACCAGGATACGCGGGGTCTTTTCGGGGAAGACGCCTTTCTTCAGCTCGATCCGCCGCTCCAGTTCATCACAGATCTTGTTCACGGATTCAGTGAACCGCGCCGGGTTGTCATAGAAAAAGACCTGATTGACCAACAGGGCATCCAGTCCCGATACAGGCGCCGGATCGGCATTCCGGAGCAGCGACAGCCGATGAACAGCGGCGCGCTTGGCATTGACCGTACGTATCGCCTGCTTCAGCGATTCGGCGGTCACCGGAATCCCGGTGAGATCCTCGACGGCTTCCTTGAAACGCAGATACTCCGCCTTCAGAAGGGCCTTCCCGTTTTGGGATTTGACCTGCGGGAGATCCATGACATAAAGGTTTTTGACGAGATCCTTCAAGGACTCGTAGGCCTTCTTCTTGCCGTCGCAGGTGTTCTCCCCAACGATCATGTCCGCGCTCTCGAGATAGGGGCAGACCTTGCCGATCTTGAAGCCGAAGGAGGATTTGATCAGGGCGCAGGTATTGCGAGGCAGGATTTTTTCCACATCCTCCATGGCGAAGTCCGCCCCCGAGCAAAGTCCCACCAGGGTGGCATTGGCGGCCAGGACGATCTCCTCCGGCACGAAAACGCAGTAGGAGCCGATGATCTTCCGCCCGGCTGCCTTCTCATCCAGCAATTCCTTGATCCTGAGGCCATGGACTTCGCTCATGACGAAGTCGAAGTAGCCCATTCCCTCCGGACGGTCTTTCTGCGACATGTAGATGTCCTGATACGCCTGTCCCAACACTGCCAGCAACGCATCGTGGGCCGCCAGGTCGAGTCCCAGGTCCGCCCACATGGATCGGTAATCCTCTGCCATGGTATTATGCTCCTTTCGATTCTCTCTTCGGTTGAACTTGCGCTTTTTGCAGCGGTCGACCAGATGGTGCGACCCCTATAGGTTCCCCGGCATGTTTTCCTACCGGCAGCGTTCCGCGATGCAACCCAGAAACGAAGCCTCCGGCGGGCGGCAGCGTGCCGGACTGGCGGGCAGACTCGCGGCGCTCGGCTTCCCGGCGCGAACCAGCTCGGAACGATGGACCCTTTGCTCAGAGTATCGAGCCTTCAAAAGACCGCCGGAATGCATAAACAAGAGCACTTGATAATATATAGTTTACCGATTTGTCAAACAGGAAATATTGATATAAAAACCCATCTCCATCGGGGCATACAATGGTTTCGCCTACACCGGCCGACACCTCGAAACCCTTGTAGGAGATCGGCTCATACCGGACACCTCCCGGACCTCGGACAGAGGAGCCTCGCGGGAAACGAAACTCTCTACGGCGAGGTCAAAAATGGCGCGAATTCAAACCTGTTGAGACCTTTGAGACCTGGTCGGCGGCATTTGTCTTTACACCCTCCAGACGACAAGGGGCTTCTTGCACGGCAGGCCTTTCACCCTATCGAACCTGCCCCTTAAAATTCGGTCGTGTGGGAGATCGTTTGACGCACGGCGTCAAAATCAGGATTGCCGGAAAAGGTTTTCATGGTATGGTGTTTGGGATTTGAGATGGGTCTTCGGCACCCGTCCGGGCCAGCCGGGCACAACTACTCGGCGGGCCGGAACCTGTGCCGACACCCGCTAACGGGCAGTGCACTGGTAGGGCAGATGAAGGAATCATCGCCGATCATTGAAGTCGCCGGCCTCGCCAAGCATTTCGGCGATGTCGCGGCCGCCGAATCCGTGACTTTTGACATCCAGCAGGGTGAATTGTTCGGTTTCCTGGGCCCCAACGGCGCGGGCAAGACCACGACCATCAATATGCTCACCGGCTTGGCCCGCCCGGATTCAGGGACGATCCGGATCGGCGGCATCGATTGCACCGCCCGGCCGCGGGCGGCCCAGCACCTGATCGGGGTGGTCCCCGACGAAAGCAACCTCTACCCCGAACTCAGCGGTTTTCAGAACCTCGCCTTCTGCGGGGCCCTGTACGGAATGCCCAAACACGAGAGGCACGGCCGGGCCCGCAAGCTGCTGGACCTCTTCGGACTGACTGCAGCCGCCGACCGCAAGTTCAGCGGCTATTCCAAGGGGATGAAGCGTAAACTCACCATTGCCGCTGGAATCATTCACCGGCCCCGGATCCTTTTCCTGGATGAACCGACGACCGGGATCGACGTGGCGAGCGCGAGGCAGCTGCGGCAGCTCGTCGCCGAATTGAACCGGGCCGGCACGACCGTCTTTCTGACCACCCATTACATCGAGGAAGCGGAACGCCTCTGCCACCGGATCGCCTTTATCGTCTCGGGGCGCATCGTCCGGGTCGATACGGTGGAGAACCTGGTTCAGCCCATCCGGGAAAAACACGTCCTGGAGGTTGTCTGTGTGAATGATCCGTCCGATCTCCTGGTGCGGCTGGACAAATCCTTTCCGGGACATACCTTTGCCAGGCCCGGGCGGGGGCTGGTCCGCGTGGAGGCCGATGAACCCATTCGGGTCGGACCGTTGGTCCGTTTTCTCGAGGATCAGGGGGGCGAGGTTATAGAGGCGCGAAGGATGCGGCCGACGCTCGAGGATATCTTCGTGAAGGTTACCGGGATCGAAGCGGATGCTATGCGAAAAGAAAAGACCAAGGCGGGAGACGGCGGCCGATGAAGCTCTGGATCGCCTTCTGGAATATCCTGGTAAAAGACATGCGGACCTACTACCTGAAGCCGCCGAACGTCAGCTGGGGACTCGTCTTCCCCCTCGCCTGGACCGGGATGTTCTTCATCAAATCCGGAAGCGGCCTGGAGAGCATCCTGCGCCTGCTGCCGGGTGTGGTGGGGCTCTCCATCCTCTTCGGAACGACTTCCCTGCTCGCCGTCACGGTGACCTTCGAGAAGAAAAACCGCTCCTTCGAACGGCTGCTGCTCGCGCCGATCCCTTTCGAGTTTCTGATGCTCGCCAAGACCAGCGGCGCCATCCTCTTCGGGATCGCCAACGCCTTCGTACCCGTGGCAATGGCGGCATTTTTCACCGATCTGTCGGGCATAGCCTGGGGCATGTTCACCTGCGCGGTCGTCCTGATCGCCGTTGTCTCGACCTTTCTCGGTCTATTCATTGCAGTGGCCGTAAGCGAGGTCTTCGAGGCGCAGACCTTCTCCAATTTCTTCCGCTTCCCCATGGTCTTCCTGTGCGGGCTTTTCTTCCCTATCGACAGGCTCCCCGTATTCCTGAAGCCCCTGAGCTTCATCCTGCCCTTGACCTACGGGGCGGACATCCTTCACGGGGCCGTACACGGCGGGCACATGCTTCCCTTCGCCCTCGACTGGCTCATCCTGGGGCTGGCCTGCATCCTGCTCTTCGGGGTGAGCCTGTGGAACATCCAGCGCAAATGGATCGTCTGAGCGGCGGCGCAGACCGCGTCATCGCACGCGGCCATCGCCCGAAGCCAGGGTGAGGGCGGCCCCGCAAGAGTGGAAGCAAAGCCGCTATCCGGGCGGAGCCGCCGCCGCTCGCCCGGCAGTCGAGCGCTTGTGGCGCTTGAAGAACTGCCATACAACCTCAGCCGCATGGATGTCCATGCATTTCCTGCCGATCAGCCTCGGCCTGTCTGGGGCATCGATCCCCGGAACACTATGACCGCCACCTTCGACGACATAAAGCAGCACCTCCAGGGATCCACCCTCCTGTCGATAGGTCAAACGTTCGATGCGGCATTCATCATCCGGTGCAGTATCGGGAAGCATGACCCTTTCCGGCTCAGAGGTTATGTCATTGGCTTTGAGCCAGTAGGCAAGGCTCTCTTCAGTGGACAGGACCTTGCCGAATTCATAGCCCAGTACGCTCAACTCCCCTCCCTCCAACAAGAAAATGGGATCCTCGGTCCCGTTCATAATCAGCACAGACAGCGGAGCTGCGGGCTCCTCTCCGGCGATGGGCAAAGCGATGTTCGATATGAGCGGTGCAATGGCGGCCAGCCTCTTACCGATCTCAATTCCAAGTCGATGGGCCATCATACCACCATTCGAAAGTCCCGTGACATACACCCTGTCTTCATCGACCCCGAATTCCCGCACACACTCGTCGATGACCGCCGAAATAAAACCCACGTCGTCAACGGCTGTGGTATCCTTAAAAGGCCTTATGGATTTTTCTTTACCGTCATTCCACTCTCCATGAAGCCCTTTCGGATACACGACGATGAAGCCTTCGCGATCAGCGATTTCGTTGAATCCGAACCAGTCAGACAGGGTTTCGGCATCGGTGCCGCCGCCGCCGTGGAGAACGAAGACCGCCGGCATGGGTGCGCCCACCTTTTTCCCCTGCGGGACGTAAACCCAGTAATGCCGGTTCACACCATTGACCCTGAGTTCTTTCCCCAGCAATTCGTTTGGTTCAGCCGAAACGGACACTCCCAGCGCAAAAACCAGCAAAGCTGAGGCGTATGCAGCCCCCTGAGCCCAAAACATGCCTCTTCTCACAGTACACCCTCCTGCCACGGCCTGTAAAATCAAGGGAACCAGCGTCAGCACCCTTTTCACTGCGTCTCCGGCCTTCCTGCCTTCGTCTCACACCCCTCCAAAAGCCGCTTTTCGCAGCCGCTCTCCGGTGAATCATCCCTGTTCAACCCCGGAAGCACGTCCCGGAAGGCCTCTCCGTAGATATCCCAGATGGTCACGAACAGGGCGGCGACGATCGGCCCGAGGATGAACCCGATCACGCCGAACAGGGCGATCCCGCCCAGGGTGGCGAAGAAGATCATGAGATCGTGCATCTGCGTATCTTTACCGACGAGCCGGGGCCGCAGCAAGTTGTCCAGGCTGCCGACCACAACCCCGCAGAAGACCACCAGCCCTATCGCCTTGAGGTAGCTGCCGCCGAGTGCCAGGATGATGGCCGCCGGCACCCACACCAGGGCCGAACCGATGGCAGGGATAATCGACAGCACCGTCATCACGGTGCCCCAGAACACCGCGGCATCGATGCCCACGACTGCGAAGGCCAAACCGGCCAGAATTCCCTGCAGCGCGCCGATCACCGCCGTACCTTTCAACGTCGCCCGGGTCACCGAGGTGAATCGGGCCAGCAGCCGTCTTTCGTCCCGCTCTTCGAGCGGCAGGTAAAAGAGGATGCGATCGAGGAGCCGCCGGCCGTCGATCAGGAAAAAATAGCTGACGTAGAGAAACACGAAAAACATGAAAATGAAGTTGACGGTCCCAATCGCCCCGGCAGACAGATTGTTGACAAGCAGCGAACTGGCCTTGCCGGCGAGTTCACCGGCCTTGCGCAGGATCTGATCATGATAGGGCAGGATCTCTTCGTAAAAAGGGATCTTCTGGAGATAGGCCGTCAATCCGGCCGGCTCCGCGATCTGCCGCTGGACCCAGGGCGTGACGGTCTGGCCCACCTTCAGGGCCTGGGCTGTGATAATCCCGGCCAGTCCGGACAAAGGCACCAGGATAACGAACCCGAAAAGGAGCAGGGTCAACGCAGAAGCGGCCCTGGGACGCTCGCCGAGCAGGCGGGTAAGCCGGCGAAACACCGGTTGCGCCATCGCTGAAAAGATGCCTGCCAGCAGAATAGCCATCAGGAATTGGCTGATCATGGCCAGGAAAAGAGCCGAGATCAGCAGGACGAAGAACAGCAGGACTAGAATATCGACGGTGCGGCGCTGCATGGCATTCCTCCGTTTCATCGCCTCGGCGGCTTCCCCCGCTGATGGATGTCATCCGGAAACGGATGAGCGGTGCAATCAGGGTTCCGGTCCAGGAATAAGACCTCTTCTTTAAAGGCTGCATTGGTTCGGTCCCGCCGTCCAGGGCGGCCCGGTTGGGCAAAACCGGGAAGACCGGGCACTTGCGCCGAGGTGATTTTGGAGCTGTCGCGAAGCCGGAGATTCAGATAACCCGCTCGATCGGCCGAAAAAACCCTTTTCGGAAGGACAGCGATCGGGGCCGGAGCGAGGTTCGATCGGGCGGCGCTCCGACATGCCCCTGGCCAGGGTTCCACTGGGCCCATCAGCTGAACACTCGCAAAATTCTATCGGCCTGAAGCGAATTTATCAAGAAAGGAGATAGGGAGTGCACCGAAGCCGATTCCGTTCAAGAAGGCAGGGGCGCGACCCTGCGATCCTGAAAGCCGGAGGAATCGATCCATCAAGAGGAAACGGGGGGCTTGAGGGCCTCGAGCAGGTAAAACCCGGGCTCGTCGATCAGGCGGCGGACCGCGAACCCGGCCTCCTCGAAGAGGCCTCGCATAGCGCCGGCCTCGGGCAGCTGATCATGCATGACCGGCGTCCCCGCCTTGCGGTGGTGGTCGTTGATCTCGCGGGATGAATGAAAGTGCGCCACCGACAAGCTTCCCCCTTCCTTGAGAACCCGGGAGAGGGTCGCCAAGGCCAGCGGCTTGTCATCGAAATGCGGGAAACAGGCATAGCAGATAACGACATCGCAGGCAGCGTCCTCGAGCGGGATGTCCTTCACGTCGGCCACGATGAACCGCACCCGCGGGTCCGGGTGAAGCTCCCGGTTGACCGCGATCATGCGGGGGGCGTAGTCGAGTTCGAAGACCAGACCGTCGGATTCCACCCGCTCGAGCAGATGCGGGACCAGTACTCCGGGACCGCACCCGACATCCAATACGCGATCCCCGCGCCGGACCGGGATTTCCTGAAAAAGCCGCGCGAATTGATCGCGATGCCGGTCCATTCTGCCGGTCGCAGGATCCCGGTAAAAGGTGTCCATCCACCTGGGGGCCCTCTCATCGAAAAAGGCGCGGCGTTCCTCATAGGCTGTGTCCTGCTTCTTCGAATTCATCTTTCCTCCGTCCACTCCATCCACTGGCAGGCGCGCAGGGCCCTGGCCGTCTCCCGGTCCACCCCGTATACGCTCTGGTAAAAATCCAAAATCCACTCGGCAAGGTCCACATCCTCGAACCGCTCGGGATAAGCCGCCTTGGCCATGACCATGACATCGATCGGATATTCGAGCCGCTTGTCGCAGTTGCACGGGGTCCAGGGCAGGGCCAGGACCCGGCGGTTCCGGACCGCTTTCAAGTCCTTCAGATGCCGGTAATACGGGGCATCATAGAGTTCCTGCGGCGGATGATAGCCGTAGGCGGTGATGAGCACGATCACCTCAGGGTCGAGCGCCAGCACCTGCTCGGTGCTGAGGACATACCAGGCCCCCTTCTCCCGGAAGGCATTCTTCGCCCCTGCGTAGACCTCGAGAAGGTGCGAATCGATGGTCCCAAGGCCGCGGACATTTCCGGCCCCGCCGGCATCCCGCGCCTTGGGCGAGAGGCCGAAAAGCAGCACACCGGGACGCCCGGTCTCCGGAATCCCTTCCGTCCGGCGGCGCACTGCTTCGACCTCGTGCTCGAGGACGGCGGCCAGGCGCTCACCTTCGGGCTCTTTACCGAATGCCCGGGCTATGATGCGGATCTCTTCCGAAAGCGTGCGCAGATCCGGCTGCTCGAAGGTGTTCGGCGCAAAGAGGACGATCAGGGGGATGCCCAGGGACTCGATCACGCGGATCGTTTTCTCGGCCTTTTCGTCGCGCGCTCCAATCGTGCAATCTCCCACCCGCAGCAGGACGAGATCAGGCCGGAGGGCGGCCAGCGCTTCGTAGTTGATGCCGGTGCCGCTCTGGGCCACCAGCGGAAGAGTCAGAAAGCCGGGGTTCAAACAGGTCAGAAGGTTCATTCCGCCGCGGAAATGAAAGGAGCCCCCGTCGGCTGCAGGATAATCGAATTCCCAGTGCCTCGGGATGCAACTCGACCCCAATCCCACAATCCTGTCCGCCACGCCGAGCACCGTCATGACACCGGCGATGAGGCCGTCGTCGATGGTGACCACCCGCTCGATCCTCTCCGGGAGATGAACCGCCACACCCCGATGATCCGGCACCACATGCTCACCCTGCCCCGCATGCGCCGGAACGCTGCCTGCCAGCGGCATCATGGCGCAGACGGCTGCCGCAAAGAGCACCCCGCTGGCGATCCGCCGCCAGAGTCGCGGGAATCGGCGGCCGCCTCTTCCAAGAACGGATTTTATGAGAACTTGGAGCCTCGATGCCTTCATGCCTTCTCCTTCCTCTTCATTCTGAATAGCTCCCCGCTTCATCCGGTCACGGATCTGCACCCCCGTTTATGCGGCGATCTGCGGCCCTCCTCCGCATCGACGCTCACTTTCACGATCAGCCTCACCTTCAAGAACCTCGGCGGAGCCAGGTCCGCACCTGCAGCGAGAAGGCTTTGCAGGCACAGCCTGCGAAGAAGATCCCCCATTATAGATTGGAAACCCGCCCCCGCCTTGCCACTATTTCCGGATACAAACTCCCCTGAACATGTTTTCGATCGGCCGCGGAGGGCCCCTCGATCGAGCGTCGCGTCAACCGCCTCCGATCAATCCCCTGGGAAGCGGCATCCAGGTCATAAAGGCCTTCCCGATCCATGCCTTCCCTTCCCGCGAGGCCGCTCGGCAGCACCATGCGTACCCCCCCGACACGGTGGACCGCACAGGTGCCCTCGTAAATCCGGTCCAGGATCTCTTGGCTCATCGCCCTGTCGGGTGACCCATCGGCGATGACGCCGCTGTGGTTCATCACCACCACCCGGTCACAGAACCAGGACACATGGTTGGGATCATGGCAGCAGGCCAGGATCGTGATGCCGCGGGCCGTTACACTGCGCAGGACCCCCCAGATCTTCACCTGGTTGTGGAAATCGAGGGCGGAGGTCGGCTCATCGAGGAAAATCACCCTGGCCTCCTGCGCAATGGCCCGGGCGATGAGGACCAGCTGCCTCTGCCCCCCGGAAAGGGCATTGTAGGGCTGGTCGGCCCATTCGCTGATCTCGAGGAGTTCCATGGCCTCCTCGGCCTTCTGATAATTGCCTCGGTCGATGCCGAACATCCCCCCGAGGTGCGGGGTGCGCCCCATCAGGACCACCTCCAGGACACGATAGGGGAACGGGGGTTTGTGGTCCTGAGGCACGTAGGCCGCGAGCTTCGCCATCTCACGCACCTTGAGCCCCTTGATATCGCTCCCGGCCAGGCATATCCGCCCGCCCTGGGGCCGCAGAAAACCGAGGCAGCATTTGAAGAGCGTCGTCTTGCCGCAGCCGTTCGGGCCGAAGAGCCCGCAAAGCTCGCCATGACCGACCTGAAGCGTGACCCCCTTCAGGACCGGCACGCGATGATAGCGAAAATGCACCTGTTCCACTTTCAGCATCATTCCACCTCTCTCTAGGGCCTGGGCAATGCCGCCCGTTCTCGACGATCGGCCCTCGTGGCTCATGTCCCGCAACCCGGCAGGGCTCCAGCCCCAAGACTCCGTTATTCAGCAGCTTCGCGGCGGGTCCCGCTTTGGCCGATATCAAGGCAGTCAAGCGTTGCGGAGGCGACTTTTAGGTCGCCGCACAAGCAAACGTGCAGATGGATGCCGAGATTGGCCAAAAAGACCATTTCCGGATGGAAAGGCTAACCAAAGACCATCTTCCCCCTGCTTCGCAGCAGGTAGAAGAGGTAAGGCGCCCCCAGCAGGGACGTCAGGATCCCGATCGGGATCTCGGCCGAGGTCAGCGTCCGCGCCAGGGTGTCGCACACCACCAGATAAATGCCTCCCAGCAGGGCCGCCGCGGGAAGAAGATAGCGGTGGTCCGGCCCCACCATGAGGCGGGTGGCATGCGGCATCATGAGGCCGACCCAGGCGATGACCCCCACCGATGCGACGGACACCGCCGTCGCGAGCGTGGCCAGGGCAATGAACAGACCTTTCCAACGCTCCGGATGCACGCCCATGGCGCGGGCCTCCTCGTCGCCCATGGAGAGGACGTTCAGCTTCCAGGCATGCAGCCACATCCCGGCAAAACTGACCAGCACCACCGGCGCGACGATCTGCACATCCCGCCACCCGGCATAGTAGAAGCCTCCCATGAGCCAGAAAACGATCTCCCGCAGGGCCGCATCATGGGCCATATACTTGAGCACCCCCACCAGGGATGAAAACACCGAACCGATGATCACCCCGGCCAGGACCAGACCGACCACGGAGGTCTCGTTGCGGACACGTCCCAGGCCATAGGCGCCGCAGACCGCCAGGGCGCTGAAGACGAAGGCCAGGCCCTGAATGGAAAGGGCGAAGCGCGGGAACAGGATCCCCAGCGCCGCGCCGAAGGCGGCCCCGGAGGAGACCCCCAGGATGTAGGGCTCGACCAGGGGATTCCGGAAACACCCCTGAAAGACCGCCCCGGCCGAGGCCAGGGCCACCCCGACTCCGATATTCAGCAAGAGCCGCGGCAGCCGGAGATTCCAAATGACCGTGCAATGCAGCGGACTGATGCCGCCGTCGTCCAGCTCCGGGAAGAACCGGCCGAACAAGACCCTGAATACCTCGGCGGGTCCGATGTCATAGGCCCCGACAGTCATGCCCAGCACCGCCGACCCTCCCAGCAGCACCAGCAGAACCGCCAGGACGAGATACCTGTTGCGCTCCGAGGCGCCTGCTGCAACGGGACCGTCCCCGCCCCTATTCATCGGCCGGCCCTGCCCCTGCAAACCTCCCGCCGGGTGCGGCCGCGTCGATTGAGGCTCGCTTCGTAAGGTTTGCCCTCCAGGAACCGGCCGACGAACAGCAGGCCCATGAAGTCCTCTTCCTCTTCAGAGAGGTCGGCGGACATGCGGTCGAGACGGCCGCGTAGCACGCGCTGGCGCTCCGGGTAGCCGGCCCAGTAGACCACGGCGCAGGGCGTGTCTCCCTGCAGAACTCCCCGCAGAACCTCAAACACGTGTCCGGCGTCGCGCAGGGCCATGTAAAGGACCAGGGTGCAGGCGTGCCGTGTGACATCCGCCAGCGCAGCGCGGTCCAGCCGACCGTCGGGCCTCAGGCTATAGGGGGAGGTCTGGACCAGGTAACGGACGTCGTGCGCGGGGATCGTGCTTTGCCCGAGGGCGGCCATCGCCGCTGCGTCGCAGCCCATACCCGGGATGATGACCACCTCATCGGGGTCGAACGGCTCCTTGTACCAGTGGCCCGGACCGAAGAGGCAGGGGTTCCCGGTTTCCAGGAGGCCGAAATCCTGCCCTGCGGCAAGGACCTCGCGGATCAGTCCGACCCGCTCATCCCGCAGTCGGAAACGCTCCTCCTGGAAACGCTCCCGCTCTGCCTCGCCCAGATCCCAGATCCGCTTCCCTTTGAAGTCGAACAGCCCCTTCCAAGGGTCGAAAAGCACGGGCTTCCCGGCCATGTAATCGGCGAAGAGCTGAACCTGCTGCTCCGGGGCCGCCAGCACCTGCACCCGCTCGAGCGCTTCCAGCGCCTGCAGGGTGCAGGTCCGAGGGCCGGCCGGCCCCGTGCTGATCACGAAGAGCCGTCCGGACCCCCGTTCCCCGGGTGAGGCGTCCGTCGAGACATCTATCCACTCCCCGGTTACGCCCGGGCTATCAAAGGATGGGGGCATCAGAACCGCGCCCCGATCTGAAGGCCCCAGACATATTTGGGCATGAAATAGCCCGACTGCTCCTGATAGTCCGTGCCGGTCACGTTGCCCATGAAAACGCTGGCGGTGTACTCCATGCCCTGGAAGCGGAAGGTCTGCTCGAACCCCAGATCCAGGGTGATGTAGTCATCCAGGACGGTGCCTTTCTGGGCCTCGCGTTTATAGACGTAGCGTGAGCTCAGCTGGAACCAGCCGTCTTCCCACACATTGTACCGCGCTAGGAGTTTGACTTTGTGCTTCGGCAGGAGCCCCGGCAAATAATAGGTCCATTCCTTCTCGAAGACCGGGTTTTCCTCCACGTCATATTCCTGGTAGACATAGGCCAGCGTCGCCCTCAGTCTGGGACCGAGTCGAACGGCCGCCTCCAGTTCGCCGCCATAGAGCTTGAAGTGATCGATGTTGTAAAGGCAGCCGCTCCCAAGCCCCGTTCCCGGAGCCGTGATGCCGTTGTCGTTGATGAAATCTTGGATGTCGTAATACCAGACGGCCGCTCTGAGCGTCGTCGCCTTGAAATCCTGAATGAGACCCAGTTCATACTCCCACGCCGACTCCGGTTTCAACTCCGGGTTGTCCTGTGAGGCGCACCGCGCCCACCAGTAGTAGTCTCACGGGCACGGGAGGCGGTATGACCGGCTGACAGCGGCATAAAGGGCCGTATCCGGCGCAGCCTGGAAATCCGCCTTCAAGCTGGGATAGAAACCGCTCTCCGTCTGCTGCTTGCCGCCTGTCGGCATGACGGGCTTATCGACGCCCTGTTCCATCCAGGAGTAATAGGTGTCCATGTCCACCTTGTAGTAGCGAACCCCGGGGGTCAGGCGCCACTTTTCACCCAAGCTGATCACATCCTGCGCATAGGCCGACTGGACCTTGTAGATGCTCGGGTTGGCCGGGGGGCTTCCCAGTTCCTGGTATTCAAGCCCTGCGGTCACCAGGTGATGATCGCCCAGTTTTACATCCCCGTACTGGAGGATATACCCCTCGGTGCGATCGTTCACCTGGACATCGTTCGTGAAGCTCGTCCCCGAATAGCTGCTCACCCAGCGCCGGCCTTCCTGGCTGAAAGCATGGAACTTGAATTCCCCCGGACCCACCGGCATACGGAAGATGGCATCCAGGTAGGTGGTGTGCTTGGTCCATTGGGGGACTTTGTCTCCCGGGTATTGGACCGAGGAGGGGAGATGCCTCAGATTGTCTGCATCCGCCGGAATAAAAATGGGGTAATCCGGATCGTAATCCGGCCGGGATGGATCGTTGATCACAGGAAACCCGTAGTTCACATCCGTGTACTTCGCACCCAGTTCGATCGTCGCATCCTTCGGCAGGTAAAAGCTGAGATGCCCGTTGTAGCTGTGGTTGTCCTGGAAATTGTTTCTCAGATATCCGTCGGTCTGCTGGCGGCTGGCCGAAACATTGTAGCCGATCCAATCGGCCGCCCCCCCGTTGACCGACGCCGACAGGTTCGAGGTATCGTAGCGGCCGATCCCTGCTCCGACAGTCGCATCAGGCTTGAGGTTGGTGGTCTTTTTCCCTTTTTTCGTGATGACGTTGATCACCCCGCCGATGGCGAAGGGATGCAGCACGGAGTGGCCGCCGCGAATGACCTCGATCCGTTCGACATCGTCCATGTTGATCGTGGACCAATCGACGATGTAACGGCCGTTGTGGCCGGTCTGGTTGATCCGGCGCCCATCGATCTCTATGACCATCCGGCCTTCGTTCAGCCCCCGGATGGACACCTCGTCTCCCGGGCTCGCCAGGAGCGGGTTGATGCGCTGCACATCGATGCCGCCGATCTCGTTCAGGACATCGGTCAGACTCCGCACCTCACCGGGCTTTTTGAATTCATCCATGCGGATGATCGTCTTTTCCGTGGTGATCTCCACGCCCGGCTGCGGCGCCATGACCGTAATCTCGCCGATGTGGTGGGTCTCTGTTTCCTCCTCCTTCACGTCGGCCGCTTCCGAAACATGCGGCCAGCACAGGATCAACCCGAGGGCCGCCAAACGGGCCCATCTTCCTCTTCCTGCCCTCACAGCATCATCCTCCCTGTAAAATGAGTGATATGGACTGAGATCAGGGAGAAGCCCCGCAGGACAGACAGGCCCTTCCAGGCGGAAAGACGCTCTTGACGGCCGAACGATTTCTGTTTAGAACTATGGCCGAGGCTCTCGCACAGTGCGGGGCTTCACCCGATGGAAGGCAGCCACCCGGTTCTTGGCGGACAGGGGCTGCCTTCCTGCATTGTTGGATTATCTATCGTGTTCCGGTCGATGCATCACCCCTTTCAGATCCCCATTCGTCTGCAAAAAAAGAAAAGCCACGAAAGCGCCTTGGATTCCAATCCAAAACAGCCTTCGTGGCTTCTAATGGTTTTCGCTCTTAGATTCCGGTCGCCCAGATGGGGCCAGCAATTTCTTATTGCCGTTCTACGCCTGTGCTGTGTAGCAAAAGGCCTGTCTCCTGTCAAGCGGAATTCGGCCCTCGACCAGGAGCATTTGCCGCGAGCGCAGCCTCGGGCGGAAAAACCCGCTTGACCGCCAGGGCCAAGCCGATCCATGACCTGCAAACGCTCGAACCTTGAAATTCGCACAACCGCGCAGCCAAGACATCTCTCGAGATATAACGGCCGATCGTCTTCCGCGCCCTGGCGACTGCCCCTTGTACAGCCCTGGCACCAATCCAGGCCAAGAGAGCCTCGTTTCGTCAGAGAATCGGGCGATGACTCCCTGGCGGAAGCCATCCATCATCGAAAAGGGAGGCCCCGGATTGACGGAATAGCGCCTGCAATCTATATTGAAGGCGGATTTTCCCCGCCGGTTCATTCACCGGCAAGAGACTGAACCTTTTGAAAAGGAGCGCGTCATGCCCGAAAAACTCGAAGCAGCCATGCAGGAACTTCAACGTGAATGCCCGTCTCTTATGGAGCCTTTCGGCCTGCTTCACCAAGCCGCTGTCGAAGACGGCGTGCTGAGCGCCAAAACGAAAAAGCTGATGATGATCGCAGTATCCGCCGCCACCCGGTGCGAGCCCTGCCTGCGATTGCACGTGAAGGGCGCGCTCGAATTGGGGGCCACCCGGGAAGAAATCCTCGAAGCCGCCGGAGTGGCGATCCTCATGGGTGGGGGGCCGACGGCCGCCTATTGCGCCCTGTATCTGTTGGACGAGCTGCAGCGTCGAAAGAAGTAAGCGTACTTCGTGTTTAAGATATTTTGTTAACAACCACAGCGTCTGGATCTCTCAACACGCTGTTTGGTCCAGGCAAGGTCATGTTACTGGTCCTGAAAGTATGCGCCGAGAGCATTGACCAGCAGGATGAGGGAAAGAGAAGGAACCGGATGTTATTCACAATCTTACAGAGATTCGTTTCACAGATAAGGGGTTGCCAGCCGATGAACCGATCGCGGCACCCTACCTTTTAGGTTGCTGAATCCCAACCGAAACAAGCCACCAAAATGAGTAACGACTTTAAAATCAGCTAACACACTATAATATCAGTCCTTGGTGAAAAAAGCAAACTTGCGTTAATATCTTGGTTCCAATTCGCAACGCCGCAGCGCTGATGCTATTGCGCCGTAAGTGCCGAACGCTTCCTCGATCATGCCCATGTTCAATCCAGTAAGACCTTTTCCAGGGCGCCAGTTCCACTTTCAGATGCAGAAGTTGCATAGGATTAAATCTAGTAAAATCGTGACCCTTACTATCACAATTATTTTTTTGCCAGCGTTTTTGTGGAGACTTAGCGTTTCATCTCAAATTTTCAATTAGATTTTGACACGGTCTCATGCCCGATGTTATATGGTAAAATAGATATTTTGCAAAAAATAGAAAATAGGCAGTTAATCAGCATGGTTGAGAATGAATCATAGTCAGCGGATGTCTTGTGCTCGTTCCCGGGAGCGAAAAGCCCGCCATCCAAGCCATTTGACGTTGGCACATCGGCTCTTAGACTTTCCGCCAGAAACTGGCTCAAAGCCGGCTCCGGCCAGGCTGCGGGGCGTTGAACATCGGGTCGGTCCCTCCGGGCATGCGCCAGCCGCTCCAGCCCCTATCAGCTCTGCCGGAAAGCTGGTCACGCATTTCATCCTGAGCTTTGAATCGATTGCTCCTAGGACAGATCCCGTCAAGAGTGTGCCGCTGCTTTTCCCAGAAGAATTCCGCCTTTCTATTTCGCCTGGTCTCTCAAGGCCGCGTGACCGGGGGCGGAGTGCCTGGGCACGACATTGCCCCTTTTCCGCCCTGCTCATGCAGTTCTCACTAGTGTTTAGATTTGCGGGGTGGTCGGGGTGCGCACCTTGCGTGTGAACGGAAGAGGTGTCTGACAGGGAGTGTAGGACCATGCGGATACTGATCGTGGAAGATGATTTGAAAATATCGGCATTTGTCAAGAAAGGCCTCGAGCACGCCGGTTTTGCGGTGGATCATGCCGGAAATGGAGAGGATGGCCTGGACATGGCATCGACAGGCGTGTACGACGCCTTGGTCGTTGACATCATGTTGCCGAAAAGAAACGGCCTCAGTTTGATCCAAACATTGCGGCAGGAAAAGATCAATACTCCGGTTCTGATTCTGAGTGCGAAAGATTCGGTCGATGACAAGGTGGAGGGACTTCAGCTCGGAGGCGATGATTACCTTACCAAGCCTTTTGCCTTTGCGGAACTTCTTTCGCGCTTGCAAGCGCTGATACGGAGGGCTGGCGGTTTTGCCGAACCCGCCCGACTAACGGTGGGTGATCTTACTCTTGATATTTACAAACATGAGGTAATGCGTGGAGGCGATCACGTCATCCTTCAGCCACTGGAATTCTCGCTGCTGGAGTATCTTATGCGGAACAAAGGGAGAGTTGTTTCAAAAACAATGATCATGGAGCATGTATGGGACTACAACTTTGATCCATTCAGCAATGTTGTTGAAACAAGGATTTATAAATTGAGAGAGAAAATTGATAAAGATTATAATCCTAAGCTAATCCATACGATTCGTGGTGTTGGATACGTTATAAAAGAAAATGTTTAGATTTAAAGTGAATATAAAACTAAAGCTTTTCTTGTGGTATACTATCACAATGGTATTAACGCTTTTGTTTTCATTTACTATTTTATATTATTTTTTGCATGAGTCAACACTACAGAGGATTATAAATGATCTCTATTCTGAGCGATATGAAATGCAAAAACTCTTGGAATCGGATGGCATCGATGCCGTCTGTTCACTCGCCATTGCTGAGGCTGAATCTGAAGGCGTCGACAAGGTGTTTGTGAGAATATTGAATTACGAGATGGATATAATTTCGCAGTCGGACATGGATTCGTGGGGTTACATTCCCTTGGAACAAGAGAAATTTCGCCCTGTGGATGATTCGGACGGGGCTACAGTGGATAGGCTCCGTAGAGAAAATGGTGAAGAGATTGACGTGCTTCATGGGACCATAGGAAAAGGATATTATGTCCAGATTGGGCAATCGCTGGGAGAGGAAAGGCTTCTGCTCCAAAAGTCAGTCGAGATTTTTTCCACGGCTGTGCCCGTGTTCATCCTGGTGGCCGGCCTGCTCGGTTGGTTTGTGGCCAGGCGCACCCTGAGCGGCATTCAGGCATTGACCAGGACCGCTGAAGAGATTTCCAGAGGCCACTTCCACAGACGTGTCGAAGTCAGGAGCGGGGGGGACGAAATCGAGAAGCTTGCCGAAACGTTCAATGCCATGCTGGAGCGTATCGAGTCCTTGGTTGCCGGCATGCGACAGGTGACGGAGGGCATCGCCCACGATCTCAAGAGTCCCATCAGCAGAATTCGAGGTACAGCCGAAATGAACATAGAAACAGGCTACAGCCAAAGAGACTGTGAAGAGATGGCAGGCAACACCATCGAGGAGTGTGACCGCCTTCTGGAAATGATCAACGCCTTGTTGCAGATTTCAGAGGCCGAATCGGGGGCCATGAAAATCGATTCGGAGTTCCTGGATATGAGCTACATGATCCGGAGTGCATGTACGCTTTACCAGGCATCAGCCGAGAACAAGGCGATCTCCCTGGAAACAGAGGCTCCGGAATATGTCTCTTTTTACGGGGACAAGCGCAGGCTGCAGAGGATGATCGCGAATATTCTGGACAATGCCGTCAAATATACCCCCGAAGGCGGCCGCATACGAGTGGTCCTCGAGGATGCGGAGGACCGCATTTCCATTACGGTGGCCGACACGGGAGCGGGGATCGCAGCTGAAGACCTGCACCATATCTTCGAGCGTCTTTATCGTGGCGACCGGAGCAGAACGACCCC
>ENA-OSEO01003387-OSEO01003387.1-sediment-metagenome-genome-assembly--contig:-NODE-3387-length-19046-cov-6.067109_pt1 | contig 19046 bp, 17 predicted proteins | sample MGYA00237883_ERZ534232 | MGnify/ENA metagenome assembly ERZ534232
TCTCGGCTTGCTTCAGGATGCACCACTTCTAAACTGGGGTTTCGCATGAACATATGCTTGCATAAAACCCGTTATTTGTCAATTTATTTATTGCGTTTGTATTAAAACCGGCAACCTGATTTTACAAATATGACTTTATGAAACCTAACTATTCGATTTTATTAAAACCAAATAATGTTTTTCTGATTATCTTGGGCAGCAATGGTTTAAGATATTAGAGAAAGGTAATCATATGCAACGTAGAGTGGATGTTATACAGATAATTTTCCCTGCAATATGCGTTATTTTTGCTATTATGTACATTATGGATGTAAAGGGAACCAGGTATGAGACTTCAAGCTGGGGGTGGACCGTAGGCATCGGAATATTCATAACCGCATTCTTATGTCTGTTTTTATATGGAACGAAGCTTGTAACATTAGGGGAAATTCGGCAGCCACTTTTTGAACGGTTTCGCACGGCGGTGACAAAGAACCGTAACGCAATTTACATTTTCTTGGGCATGATTCTTTACGTAATACTTTTAAAACCTATAGGCTTTCCAATAGTCACTTTGATTTTTCTTCTGAGTTCCCTCAAGCTTTTAGGTACTAAAAATTTAAAAGTTTTATGGGGAGTTGGTTTTGCTCTAACATTAATCATGTATGTCCTTTTTATAGTCATACTTAAAATGCCTTATCCTTTGGGTTTACTGACAAAATAGAGGAGGAAAAAGACGTTGTTTCCGGAAATTTTGTCTCAAATTATAGATTTGCTGGTCATGAATTTTTGGGTCATAATCTTAGGATCATTAATAGGCATTTTTGCAGGTGCCATACCCGGTTTCAGTGCCGCTAACACTCTCGTTATCCTGCTTCCTTTTACATTAGTGATGAACATTGATTCCTCTTTGCTCATGATGATGGCAATTTTTGCTGGCGTAAGGACTGGTGGTGCATTTCCGGCTATCCTCATTAGGATGCCGGGTACAGGGTCTGCATCGGTAACTACGTTCGACGGCTACCCAATGGCTGAGCAGGGCAAAGCCAATCAAGCGTTAGGAATTTCAATCTTTGCATCTTTTTTAGGGGGGACGATTTGCACAATTATCGCATTGTGTGCCGCGCCGCTTATTGGACGCTACGCTTTAAAGTTAAACTCGGTAGATATTTGTGTCCTGACAATTGTTGCCATCGGTGTGGTTGGGCAGATCACTGGTGGTAGTGTTATCAAAGGATGGCTGTCCGGTCTGTTTGGCCTCCTCTGTGCTTCGATCGGTATGGATAAGGTGTTTGGCACCCCTCGCTTTACGTTTGATTCGATGTACTTAATGGATGGTATATCCATCATTCCGCCGCTTGTCGGCCTCTTCGCCCTTTCTGAGACGCTGGTTTTGATTGAACGTGAATATATCTTACTGGAAAAGAAGGATTCGGAAAAATTTGACTCTAAGACAGTAGTTTTGAGGATCAAAGAGATTATAGAAGGAGGCTGGCTTACACTTCAAAATTGGACAGATGCTATAAGATCCAGTATAATTGGTGTATTCATCGGCGCGCTTCCAGGTGCCGGCGCCAACATCGCCAGTTTTCTTGCATACCAACTTGGAGCGACCTTCTCCAGAGAAAGATTCCAATTCGGCAAAGGCGCTCCCGCTGGTGTTGTTTGTGCAGAAACGGCTGATAATGGGGTGTCCGCTGGTGCAATGATACCTCTTCTAACCATCGGCATCCCCGGAAGCAGTTCTACAGCTGTTATGCTTGTGGTAATGATAGCTAATGGCCTTAACGTGGGACCTCGACTATTTGCTGATAATCCGGTTGAAGCTTATTCTACACTGGCAGCATTGTTGCTCGCCAACTTTTGGGTATTAATTTTTGGCATAACCATGGCCTTGTTCTGTGCAAGGTTAATTGAGATCCCGACCAGGATCCTCGCACCGGTGATAATGTTACTATGCCTGGCTGGTTCCTTTGCAAACCGAGGATGGATTTTTGACATCTACCTCACGCTTATTTTTGCTGCTATCGGCTATATAATGCGCAAAAGCGAATACCCTCCTCAGGCTGCCCTTTTAGGGATAATTCTTGGGCCAATTACTGAGGAAAATTTATTTAGAGGCTTAAGGATGGGTTTCGACACTCCAATTCTTTTTTTCACACAGCCAGCGGCTGTGTCTTTTTGGATTTTTTTGGTACTTCTAATTGTATCATACTATTATTTCACTTTGCGAAAAAAGGCTAAGGACCATCGAAAAGAGAATTGAAAACAAAGGGGCAAAATTAATCAGACTTTCGATTATTCCAATATTTTAATTAAATTTCGGCAACATCTGTTAATAAAGAATAAATAAAATAAGGAGAAAGAACTATGAAAACAATGGCGAAATTTTTTTTAATCTTCTTAATGTGTATAGGCTTAGTCGTAGTATCCATTTCCCCAGCTATGGCGCAAAAGTGGCCTGATAAGCCCATAGAAATCCTCGGGACTTATGCTCCTGGTGGATCGACTGATAACACCACGCGTCTCCTTGCGACCATATGGGAGGAATTGTTGGGCGTGAAGATTACCTTTACAATAATTGACGGGGCTTCAGGGCAAATAGGCTTGGCAACTTATCTTAAAGATAGAAAAAAAGAAGGATATTCACTTTTAGCTTTCGGTCTAAGCAATTTGGCATACGCCCGAAAAATAACTCCCACTAAAGGAATAGATTTCGACTATCGCAATGATTTGGCTTACTTGGGTTCCATGGCGACTGACCCGGGCGTTTTAGTGAGTCCTAAGAATAAACCCTATAATACGCTGGAAAAGTTCATCAACGCCGCCAAGCAAAAAAAACTATTGATGGGCCTTACGCGCTTTGCTCAAGTCGATACGCTCGTGGCCCTTCAAATGGCTGAACAGTTAGGTCTTCAGTTGCAACTTGTACCCCATGGCGGAACCAATGTCTTCAAACCAGCCCTTGCTGGCGGCCATGTCGATGTTGGTATTGCGAAGGTAAGTCCCATGTTCTCTATCAAGGATACACTGAATTTCATTGGTACACTCTATTCTGCCGAGTATCCCAAAGATTCATTTGCCTACTCCCCAGTGGTAAACAAGGTTCTCGGCATAAATGTTGCTGACGTCCAAAATGAACGTTGTGTTGCCGTGCACCGCTCGGTTATTAAGGATTACCCAGAACGTTACAAAATCCTTAAAGAAACCTATGATAAAGCGCGCAGCGATCCTAGGTTTATCAAAGCAGGCGTAGAAAAATTGGGGTACTTCGAAAATATGATCGGTATGGTTGCTGAAGAGAAAGAAATCTTGGATTACACCCATTATGTAGAAACTTTAATTGATAAATACAAAAACCTTATAATGGAAAATGTAAAAAAATAACAAAACAAGTCCAAAGTGTTAAAGCAGAAATATTCGGTGACGGGAGCAAGGGTTTTTGATAGCTGGGGCTGATATATGATAGCTGGGGCTGATATATATGGAATCGATGAAAATCGTCATTCAAAGTTTATTTAGAGGGATGCTTATTATAAATAAATAGAATTTACCTTGTAGTGGAAAGTAATGGATGAAAGTTCATACGATGAAGATTTAGCGAATCACATCGACCTCGAGTCATAAGGGCACAGCCGTAAAGAGGTGCGCGAATTGTTGACAGTGGAAAGGGCGGGCTGGGTATTGAGCCGATTATGGCAGACGAAAGTGTTCGTTCCTCTAATGATACCGCTAATTTGATTAAAAATGGTGCTCCCAATTTAATAAATGAAAGGTGGCTACAATGAACAAAAATGAAGGTCTTACAGTTAGAGTCGCTGAATTTATATCAAAATTGGAATATGATAATATACCAAAATCAATAATTGAAGAACAGAAGCTACACCTTCTTGACGGTATTGGTAATGGTCTATATGGTTCTACTGTTCCAATGGGCAAAATGATTGTAAAATTTATAAAGGATTATAATTGCGGCGGAGAATCTACTATATGGGGTAGTGGCTTTAAGGCTAGTTGTTTACAGGCTGCTTTGGCAAACGGATCTTTTTCTAATGTTGGCGAATTGGAAGATGGTCATGGCCCCACAAAATTTAAGCCAAACACTATAATTGTTCCTGCAGGTATCTCAGTAGCCGAAAAGAATAAGAATAGTGGAAAAGAGTTAATAACTGCGCTTATTGTTGGGACTGAAATAGCAATACGTACTGCTATATCCACTCATGCCGGCAAAGAAGGTTATGCTAGGGGATGGATAGTAACTAGCGCAATAGGACCAGTTGGGGCGTCGATAACTACTTCAAAATTATTAAATCTAAATGTTGATCAAATCGCTAACGCAATTACTCTTGCAGGTGGGCAACCTTGTGGTATATGGTCTGGCGGTTTGACAATGAGTAAAAGACTTCTTATTGGACGAGCTGCTGAGAATGGAATTTTTTCAGCTCTAATGGCCAAGGAAGGATTTTGGGCTGGAAATGAGCTGTTTGAAGCAGAATGGGGTAGCCTGGGATCAATTATTTCATCTATTTTTGATTCGGATCAATTATTAAAAGGGCTGGGAGAAATATGGAAAACAAGCGAAGTTCTTTTTAATCGTTATCCAACAAAGGGTTCAATATCAACAGGGATTTCAGCGATGCTTGAGATATTGAGAAAGACTAATATAAAATACGATAACATTGATAATATAATCTTTAAGTCTAATAGTGGAGTAATCTCTAATAAGGCCTTAAGGGTGTTTCCTCCAAAGGATTTTTGGGAGGCACAAAATAGTGTGCCTTTTATTCTCGCAGTAACTGCATATGATGGAGCATGTGGTCTGGAACAATTTCAAGAGAATAAAATCAAGAATCCACACATCTTAAATCTAGCTAAAAAAGTCAAGATGGTTCTTGATGATGAATTAGATAAATTGCCTGCTTCAAAGCCAGCTATCGTTGAGGTAGTGTGTAAAGATGGTAAGACCTATAGTGAAAAATGTGTCGAAAGAGAACAATTGAATAAAGAACAAGTTTATCAAAAATTTAAAAAGGTAGCTTTAGGGGTTGTTGAAGATAATAAAATTAACAAAATAATCGAATTGGTTGACAACCTTGAAGAATTAAAAGATGTCGGTGCATTAACAACATTATTAAGATGACTAAAGTCGTCCTGAAATGTGTACATGTCCATAAATTAAAACACTATGATTTGAAAATAGCGGAGTAAGAGCAAACTTATTTAGATTGTATTAACATAAGTTTATTCTGATAGATGTTTTTAAAATCAAGTAGTTAAAGAATATTTCTATTATGTATCGATAAATGATAGATAACTTGTAGTGTTGTTCTGGTATAAAGTTTGCTTAAATATGGTGTACGGTTCATGCGTGAATTTGAAGTCAATGTCATTTAACTAATGGGGCCATATGCTAATCTCTTTGGGTTAGTTCCCCGAAGCTTGCTTCGGCCTTTTAAAAAGTGTTAGCATTATAATTTAAGTGAATTTCTCCATAAGAATCATATCGTATCGATACTGCTGTATAATTTGGTGTTTCCTGCCAAGTATAATCGGGTTGTGTTTACAGAAAGCTGACAGCAGCTTTTTTTATAAGTTTGACAAGAGAGGGGCTTACAAAATAGGTGAAAGTTCGCAATAAAAATGGTAATTTAACAAGTTAACAAAGGAGTTTGATTATGGAAAAAAATGAGAAGTGTTTTGAATTTTTGAAAGTTCCGGAAGCACCAATGAAGCCTCGGAAGATTCACTGGACGGTAGTGTCTGATTGGGGTTTTCCTCTTAAGTGGCAGGAAGATGTGCTCGAGACTTGTGCCGACATCGTCGATCGGGCGAAGTTTACCGATCATACTGGACTAGTTTCTCGGTTTGATGCGAATTTTATTGTAAGTAAAAACCGGATATATAAAAAGAAGGGCATTCCAGTATATACAGGAGGGATCCCATTTGAAATTGCCTATCTCCAAAACAAAGTCGAACCTTTTTTCACGAGGTTAGTTGAATTGGAATTTTCTGGAGTTGAGATTAGTGATGATACCATACCTACAATTCCTCCTGAAAAAAGAATACAAATTATTAAAGCAGCTAAAAAAGAAGGATTAGAAGTTTTTACAGAGATTGGAAAGAAATTTCCGGATGCTCCATTGGTGGTGAAAGAGGCCGTAGATAGCATAAAAAGAGATATTGATGCTGGCTCGGAAAGTGTGGCTATTGAGAACAGCGATTTACAATTATTACGAAAAAAAGATCCTAAAAGAATTATTGATTTGGCGCGGCTTGCAGGACTTGAAAACATCGTATTCGAAATTGGTCCGGCAGGTTGGCCGGAAATTGCAGTATGGTTATTAAAAGAGATAGGGCCGGATATAAATGCAGAAAACCTTAGCTATGATAGAGTATTTGCTCTTGAAGGGATGAGGCGAGGTATTAGCCGAACTAATGAATATCCTTTTTTGAGGGAAAAAAAGGGGAAACTATAAAATTAATGCAACTGGCTATAACGTCAAATTTATCAAGAATTCAGAAAATGGGTTAATATATCTTATGATTTATTTCTAGTTGATTATAATCGATTAAACATTTGATTGAAAGGGAGGAATGTAATGAAAATTAGTGAGATTATACTTCGACAGGTTAAATTGCCTTTGATAAAACCATATTATATGTCATTTAAGACTCTTGAAGAGATTGTCCCTATTTATGTAGAAGTTCGAGACAAGGATGGTAACATTGGATGGGGTGAAGCACAAATTACCCCGGTTGCATATGTGGAAACAACCGAGACCGGCTATAATTTTTGTAAAGTTCAAGCTAGCAAGGTCCTTGGGAAAACAACGGAAGAAGCAAAAGAAATTATCGGCAAAGTTTGGCGTGATAGCTTTGTAGCGGCTACGGCATTCCTAACAGCGATCGAAATGTTGGAAGATAGTCCTCTGCTAAAGATTGAAGATGCTGTTGAAGTGCCACTTCTAACAGCGTTTAGCGCGAAGGATCCGTCAAAAATACCCGAAGAAGTAGAACGGCTTCTTGATCAAGGTTTCAAAACCTTCAAACTTAAGGTGGGGGGTGATGTAAAAGAAGATTTGGAGCTTGTCCACAACGTTCAAAAATTTGTTGCCGGACGTGCGGCCATTCGTATTGATGCAAACTTTGGTTATGACCGAAAAGATGGCTCTAAATTTGCCTCATCTTTGGATCCTGAAGGAATAGAGCATTTCGAACAACCTTGTAAAGCTGAAAATTGGGAGGATAATGCTGCAGTTGCGAAAGTTTCTAACGTTCCAATATTACTCGATGAATCTATCAAAACAGCTGAGCATGTTGAAAAGGCCGCAAAAATTGAAGGTGTAGGCGGTTGCAAATTGAAATTGAAACGCCTCGGAACACTTGAAAATTTAGACAAACTTCTAAAGCGTATTAAACAGCTTGGTATGCGTCCCGTACTTGGTGATGGTACTTCGAGCGAAATTGGAGGGTATATGGAGGCCTGTTTATGGCGAGGAAACGTGGATAACGCCGGAGAGTTCAACGGCTTCCTGAAGACAAAGTCTCGGATACTAAAAAACCCGTTAAATTTTTATAAAGGGTCTATCCACCTTCCCGCTGGGTATAAGCCCGAAATGGATTATGAAGTGCTTGGAAAACACAGTTTAGTTGAGGACCGCTATTTCCCAGAGCATTAAGGAAGGAAATATTATGGAAGTTAAACCAGAATCATTGGACCGGGAACAAAATTACAGAACTTTAAGGAATCTGGTGATTCCTCGTCCTGTTATCCTCGTAAGTACGATAAATAAAGATGGTCTTGTTAATGTAGCGCCATTTAGTTTCTTTGGAGTTGTTTCTACTTATCCACCTGTTGTGGGTATTGCAATTGGGCAGCGGTATGGAAAAGAAAAGGATACTCTCAAAAACATTCGTTCCACAAAGGAACTTGTAATTAATCTAGTAACTGAGGATATGGCGGAAAAGGTTAATATTACCGGTATTCCCTTCCCACCGGAAGTGTGTGAACTTGAGCCCTCTGGTCTTTGCGCATCACCCAGTGCAGTTGTAAGACCACCACGTGTTGCAGAATCGCCTGCTCACCTTGAATGTAGCTTAATGGAAGTGTTTGATATCGGCAAAAAAGAAGACACATACAGTTTTGTTATGGCCAAGGTTCTCCTATACCATGTTGAAAATGGTTTCTGGCAGGATGAGTTTCCCGACAGTTCTAAATTTAAGGTATTGGGTCGCTTCGGAAACTTTGATTATTTTGGGATAAAGGATACTTTTACAATGAAGCGCATAAGATATGAGGACTGGTTGTCAGAACACAAGCAATCTCAATAGTTTAAAATTCGAAGCTTTTGCACAATATGCCAAATGTTGGCTGTTGTTTCTTTCTTGTCATTCATAATAATTGTCCATCTAATAAAAGAGAAAGGAAGGTTAATTAAAATGATTAATATGAGTGCAAATTGTAAACTGAAAATTTTTATTGTATTTTTAGTAATTTTTGGTTTTTTTAACTATTCTCACTCAGCTGAAACATATCCTAATAAAGAAATTCGTTTAATAATAGCAGCAGGGCCAGGAGGCAATGACAGGACAGCACGTTCAGTGGCCAGGTTTTTGCCAAAATATTTGGGTGTCTCCGTTCTGGCTGAGAACATTCCGGCGGCGGGCGGAAAAGTGGCGATGCGTCAGTTTATGAAGTTGCCTGCTGATGGTTACACCATCTTTTTTTATCATAACCCGGGGATCACGAATATTATACAGGAAGAACCTGGTCTTTTGAAATTCGAGGACCTTGTTTATATTAATATTCAATCGATTGAACCAAGTCTTCTAATCGCGCGTAAAGATACGGGCTGGAATTCAATTCATGATATGATAGAGGCAGCGCGTAAAAATCCAGGGAAATATGCCCATGCTTTGGTACAGCCGACTGCTCCATCGAGTATCTTTACCAAGATTTTGTACAAGAAGCTGGATCTTCACATCAAGCTTGTACCCCACGGTGGAGGGGGGGCAGCCAGGGCTTCGTATATGGGCAATCATACTCAGCTAACAGGTGGGGGCGATCTTGCAATGTTAGAAATGAAGGATATTTCCGTACCTATGGCGATTTATTGGGATAAACCGACTAAAATGTGGCCAGATGCTCCTCCTATAAATAAAGAGTTGGCACGATACAACGTGGAAATGCCTATTGGAGGTGTCCATCGCGCTTACGCTTTAAAATCAGAGTTTAGGAAAAGGTATCCTGACCGATGGACAACACTAGTCGATGCGTTTGAGAAAGTGTTCAAGGATAAAGAATTTATAGAATTTACTGATAAAGCAGAAGTTGGAAATGATTGGTATGGACCGGAGGAAAGTATCAAAATGATGCAAAGAATGCACAATTACTTTATGGACATAGATATTACGAAGCTTGATTGAATGAACACTTGTTCGATATTTTTAAGTAAAAATGAGTCGAATTGTTACTTAATAAGTGATTGAATTTCGGGATAGGTGATTTTATATACATGTAAATAGTGTCTGTCCGATCAGCATTTAACCTTATGATTTAATTTTATTTTACTGTTAAATACTTCTTTCGAAGATTTTTTGTTTGTGCTATGATCACTTGTGTAAATTCAGCAGGTTACACCCATTTTTCGACTGTCGCAGCGTTTTTGTCAAAATCTTCGGAGGATTCGACCTTGAGAAGCACTTTTATTCCCCAAATGAGTTTAGGCGCCATTGGTATTTCTGAAATAGAATTCGACATCTACTGTCGTCATGAAATCGTTCCCATTTTAACGGCGTTGCAATATCTTTACGTTAAGCGTCCGAACGTCATGAAAAAAATCTGCAACCTGATCCGGACTGATCTGCTCGAGGGTCGCAGCCATAAATACGGCTGCACCGGGTTAAGCAGCTGGGAAGCGCTTGTGCTTGCTTCGGTTCGCCTTGGCTGCAATCTGGATTACGACCAGCTTAGCGATCTTGCCGACAACCACCTGCGACTTCGCCAGATGATGGAGTTAGGTCCTTTTGATATTAATCGGTATCCCCGATCCACCATCCATGACAATCTGACCAGCCTTTCAGCCCGGACGCTTGAAACCATATCCAATATCATTGTCGCAGAGGGACACCGGTTTTGCCCGCATGCTGTTGATAAAGTCAGGGGAGACAGCTTTGTTGTCGCAAAAAACATTCATTATCCGACCGATACTAATTTGATATTTGATGGTGTCCGCAAAATGATTGATCTATCCGTCCGACTGGCAAAAGATCACGGCATCGCCGGATGGCGGCAGCATGTGCATCTTATGAAAAAAACCAAAAGGGCCAAGCGTCAAATCGAAAAAGTTGCCCGCAGCAAAAGGACAGATAGAGACGTCACGCTTAAAAAGCTTTACCAGGACCTGCTCGATCAGGCGGAACATATTGTCGATCGATCCCTTGTTACGATCCATAAGATTAAATCGATAAGAAAGACAACGCAACAGCCGGAATCGGTCTTTTATGCCAACATGATTTCTGAGCTGCATTATTTTATCGCCGGCACAGAATATGTCAGTGAACTGGCCAAACGGCGCATCTTAAACGGTGAATCCATTTCAAACCCTGAAAAAGTGTTCAGTCTTTTTGAACCTGATACCGAGCTGATTAACAGGGGCAAGAGTCCCCATCCAATCGAATTTGGCCACCGGGTGCTTATTGTCGAGGACAAGGCCGGTTTTATCATCTACAGCAAAATGATGGATATCGGCTTTACCGATGAAAAGGTCCTGGTGAAAGTCATGAAAAAGCTTCAAGACCGTTATAATGGCAGAATACGGGCAGCAAGCTTCAACAAGGGCTTTTGGACCCCCCATAATTTAAAAGAGCTGTCCGGTATTGTTCCCCTTGCGGTTTTACCCAAAAAAGGCAAACGATCTACGGCCGATGCCCAGCGTGAAGGCTCCAAAGAGTTTGGCAAAATCCGCAAATGGCATTCAGGGGTCGAATCGGCCATTCATGCGCTTGGAACCGGAAACGGCCTGGTCGTATGCAGAGACAAAGACTATGACCGGTACATTGCCCTCGGCGTTCTGGGGAGAAACCTTCAGACCCTTGGCAACATTTTAATTGAGAAAGAACGAAAGCGCAGAGAAAAGCAGCATAAATCAAACCGGCTCTTTTCATTAGCTGCTTAAAGGGCGTAAAGGCCCTTAAAAGAAAGTACTCACTTAAAGGAGAAGTATATGCAAAATCGGCGGATCATTAATAAATTCTATTTATTGTAGTGTTTTTATAAATATATTTCTCTTGCTCATTGTAAAAATTTTTACCAAGCTGAAAATTTTGTCCGAAATCTATCCAAAACCAACACTTTTCGGACGGACACAAAATAAGGGACAAATGAGTTTGGCCGGATGGTTGACCGGAGGGAAATATCTCCCAGATAAAATCGGCTTGGCAGTCATCGGTGTAAAAAAGGCTGCCAGGTCTTAAGGAGGTGTTGGGTTATGCACTTTAAGATAAAAGGTTTTCGGATCTATATTGAGCTTCAGCCGGTAATTATCGCGATGCTTATAGCGGGGTGGGCTCTTTACTATCATTTTTCTACTGTTGCTATACCTCGCCTTGGACCCAGATCTGTTCTTTTTACCAAACCTTGGACAATTATGGCTGTCGTCGCATTTGTTATTGTAGTCATAAGGGCAATCAAAATCCAAACCGAAGAAAGAAGTAGCCCAAGAATCCAAGAAGATAAGCCAACACAGGACCGAGGTTTTTTAGACCATCGACGTATTTTTTTCGCCTTGTCGCTCGCATTTTACTCTGCTGGAATTGCCTTATTTGGTTATTTAATTCCTTCTATAATCTTTATTCTTGTTGTTACCTACTACCTGGGGGTGAGAAATCGTTGGATTCTTTTGCTAGTCCCATTAGTCATTCCGGTTTTTTTGTCATTTGCTTTTAGAGCGCTTAGAATCCCTATTCCAATTTTCCCAGCCTGGTAAAGCAAGATCTTGGTCATATAGTCATTATTAATTATGATAAGGATGATGAATGTTATGATACCGTGGCCTGAATTTTTAAAAGGTTTTGAACTTATCTTGCAGTGGCAAATTTTCGTATTTATTGTGTTGGGAATGTTCTTGGGATTAATTCTAGGTGCAATTCCTGGATTGACGGGGGGAGTCGGCATGGCGGTGCTTATTCCGACTACGTTTCTCATGGAGCCTTTGACAGCTTTGGTATTCCTCACTTCGATTTATTCAGGAAGTTTAACTGGAGGAGGTATTACATCAATACTTATTAATACTCCTGGCACCGGCGGAGCAGTGGCCACAACATTTGATGGCTACCCCATGACCAAGAAAGGCCTTCAAAACGAAGCTCTCGGTATTCAAATATCGTCTTCAGTCGTTGGAGGTTTACTAAGTTATCTATTTCTTTTGTTCCTGATTCACTCGATGGTCAAAGTGGCACTTATGTTTGGACCTTCAGAAATGCTATTTCTCACCATCTTTGTTCTAATAATGATTTCTACGATACAGGGTGAGTATTTCGAGCGGGCTTTTTTGGCTGGATCTTTTGGCCTTCTTCTTGGTACTGTGGGCTGCAGCGATGTCACGGGTGTGATAAGAGGGACAATGGGTTTCGAAACGCTGGAAGATGGCATTCCTCGGATTATAATTATTATGGCTATGTTTGCTATCCCCGAAATGCTGGATTTAATCACAAAAGGCTTCATTACTGATATTGAATCAGCGAGTCAACAGGATGCCAAAAAATTTCTGAAGGGAGTCAAAATTACTTTTAGGTATTGGAGAAGGCTACTCAAATCGGCATTTATTGGCATCTTTATTGGGTGTCTTCCAGCTGCAGGGGCAAGTATTGCTAGCCTCCTGAGCTATTCCCAAGCAAAACGCAGCGCCAAAAAACACCAACGATTTGGCGAGGGAGAGCCTGAGGGCGTGGTGGCAGCTGAGACTGCTAACAACGGTTCCGAAGGTGGCGCAATGGCGGTTTTGTTAGCTCTCGGCATTCCAGGAAGTGGGGCAGCAGCGATATTGATGGGCGCATTCATGCTTCATGGATTAGTGCCAGGGCCACGATTAGTTGTAGACTATGGGCCACTGGTCTACGGCCTCATTATTGCGAATATATTTCAAATGGTTGTGATGGGCTTTTGTGCGTTTGTCTTGATATTCTACTGTTCTCGAGTTGTCTTTGTGCCGACCAAGATTCTTGCCCCTGTTTTGATTATAGTTATGGCCATTGGTGCTTTCGGTGTGCGGAACGCTATGTTAGACATTTCCATTCTGTTCCTGTTCGGTATTGTTGGCTGGTTCTTTAGACGGTATCGATTCTCGCCGGTAAACTTCATTATCGGATTTATCTTGGCAGGATCTTTAGACCTGGGAATGTATCAATATGTGGCTCTTTTTGGGAACACGTTGAACGCCGTAATAACACGTCCTATAACAGGCTTTTTCTTTTTGTTGAGCTTGGGCTTCATGGGCTTTGAATTATATAAGAACCTGATTCGGAAAGGACCAGAAAGATAAGCACAATCAATATACCCTTTTTGTAAAAAATGAATAATATATGGAACCTTGAATGTTTTCGTACCAGTATGAATGCAAAATTATCGACGCGATTGTCGCACTTTATGACTGATTTATCGCGCGGGAAAAAATCGAGGGGTAAAAAATGGCTTTGTTAATTTCAAATTCAGATATTGAAAGTCTCATTGATATGGGAGATTGTATTTCTGCTCTTGAAAATATGTATAAAGAGTCTGCTCAGAATAGAGCAAAAGAACTCCCTAGACCTGACATGCATTTCACATATGGTCAGGACATGATTTATAACTTTGCATCAATGGCCGGCATTTATCCTGCCGAAGATGTGGTGGCTATTCGGATCAAATCAGATATGGTGTCCTGGAGAGAGAGGCGGGAAAAGCTTGCCCTGGCTCCAGGTAATCGCTGGGTAGGATTGGTTTTGCTTTTCAGCATCAGCACACTACGTTTGCTAGCGATCATGCCGGACGGAATAATTCAGAAATTTCGAGTTGGAGCAACGACAGTGCTAGGAGCCAAATATTTAGCGCGAAATGATGCCATAACATATGGGTTGGTAGGTTCAGGGTGGCAAGCTAGTGCCCAGATTGATGGCATGACTCGAGTGCGTTCACTGAAAAAGATCAAAATTTATAGTCCTAATCCTGATCGCCGAAAGCACTTTGCCCAAGAATGGGAAAGGACATTAGGCATTGATGTGGTTCCAGTCGAAAAAGTAGAGGATGTATGTGCAGAATCGGATATCGTAGGCTGCGCTACGAATTCTTTGGTTCCTGTCATCTACGGGAATATGTTGGGTGCAGGTACCCACGTCACATGCATCCGACCGTGCGAATTAGACGATAGTGTGATTCAAAAGGCTGATCTTTGTTTTGTGCATAGCTTTTATACCAAAGGCTCTATTCGTACACCGAAACAAGTACTTGGAAGCAGCGAAAGGTTGAGTGACACATTTAAAGAAGATCTCCATGAATACGGAACAGGGAGTATTGATTGGAGCAAAATGCATGAACTGAAAGACTTGATAGGTGGTGCAGTTGCGAGTCGGACTGACAACCAACAAATCACCTGCTTTGTAAACAATTTTGGGATTGGCCTGCAATTTGCTGCAGTTTGTTCCTTTATATATAAAAAGGCAAAAGTTAAGGGCGCAGGCAATGAACTGCCAGACGATTGGTTTAGTCAGGACGTTAGAGATTGACTTTCGCATTCATTTTTTGAATCTATAAAAATTTTCCTTCAGAAGTTTGTAAAGAGGGAGACTTTAACCAGCTCCGCTGTCAGCTGCGAAACTACCCCGTGAAGGGTGGCTGGGATAGACCGGAATACGCATCTATTTGCAATTTAAATATAGATTTCAATGATTAGGATATTAAAAACTCCCCAACCCTTCGTTTGTTTAAATCCCTAAAATAGAGGATGCTTAATGTCTCAGACTCTGATCCTTGCCGGAGATGTGAACCTGATGAACATCAGTGATCCCAATGTACCGTTTCGGCTGGTCGCGCCGGTTTTTAACCAAGCCGACTTGGTGTTCATCAATCTTGAGTGCTGTCTATACAACCCGCCTAACAATTACGCAATTCATAACGAAGGGTTTTACGCACCGGCGGGCCCAGGCGGTGAAGCACTCAAGCTCGCCAGCATTCATGCCGTCGGCAACGCCAACAACGTCAATTACGGCGATGCAGCTATCCAGGCTTCAAACCGGCGGCTGGATGAACTGGAAATTGCTCATTGCGGCGCTGGTAACAACCGTAATGAGGCCTACCGCCCGCTGATCATAGACCGTGGCGGCGTACGTTATGGTTTCCTACAGCGTACCTCTATTTACTGGCCGATCAATCATGAAGCAACCGACGCATCGACCGGCGTTGCCGTAATCAGGGGCCATACCGCGTATCAATTGCCGCTGCACCGGACACGGCGGGATATCCCGCCATGTAATCGACCGGGATTACCGCCGATCATTCTTACCTGGGCCGATCCCGACTACTTGGCGCAGTTCAGAGAAGATGTTGTGGCACTACGCAAACAGGCCGACATTGTCGTGGCATCTTGTCACTGGGGGCTGAAGACCGAAGTCTTGCATTATATGACGGAAATCGGCCATGCCGCTATTGACGCCGGAGCCGATATCGTGATGGGGAACCATCCTCACATGATCCTGCCGGTCGAACTATACAAAGGCAAGCCGATTTTCTACGGGATTGGCAGTCTATCCTTTGACACTGGACATTTTGGCAAAAAACACGGCGACTGGATCGGCATGATGATACGGGTTGCCGTAGAAGAAAAAAAAGTGACGCGGGTTGCCTTCAGTTTTGTGCGCCACAATGATCGCAACGAAACCGTTCTGCGCCGCATTTCCGAAGAACAGCAAGCCTTGGAGGACATAACGACAATCAGTGAAAAATTCGGATCAAAAATTATACCCGATGCAGGTGAAGCGACAGTTGTGTTACCAAACGGTATTAAGGGCTAATAAAATAAAGTGGTTATCCAGAAGGCTCAATTTGAACCTTTTCGGCTTTGAAGATATCCAGATAGGTATTTGTACCCATTTACAGTGGCACGGCCTGAGATCGCAATGCATGACAACCTGTTGAAATAACAAGTATTATAGGTTTGATTTCATGATTGGTTCCCTCTTTGCGCTTTTATCAGCAATGTCTTTTTCTTTGAATAAAGTTATTATCCGGCGCGCTGTACTGTATGTTTCTGACGCCACCCTTGGCACCCTGATCACTGTCCCGATGGGAATTCCTTTTTTCTTTCTGATATTAGCCTTTAACGGTCAGATACCAGCTGTTTTAAATTTTTCCTGGCAGGGCTATCTATGGATGTCTCTATCAGGGATTTTTTACTTTGTGGTTGGGCGTTCATTCAACTACAAATGTGTCCAACTCGTCGGCGCAAACATTACCAATATCCTCAGCCGGGCCGATATTCCGGTATCGGTTATAATCGGAATTTCTATATTAAATGAACACTTAAGCTGGAAGTCGACCTTAGGGGTATTGCTGATCCTCTTTGGAATAATTTTGGTAGGTTTGAACACACAGCTGCGCCAAAATTCATATAGCCAGCTTACGAAAATACCGGTCAAGGCGTTTGTTTTTGGATTCGGCAACGGTGTGGCGTGGGGTGTAGCGCCTATCTTTGTTAAACTGGGTCTTAAAAACTCAGGCACTCCCACTGCCGGCGCTTTTATCTCATTTTTGGCAGCCACGATTTTTTTGAGTATTTCATTGCTAAATCGGAAAAGAAAAAGTGCAATAACCCATATGTCAGGAAAAACTGCCGGTTTATTCTTTATTGCCGGCTTTTTAAGCTGTATTGCAAATTTACTTCGGTATGTGGCCTTGGCTTTGGCGCCTGCCAGTGTGGTCACATCGCTTATTGCAATTACACCTATTTTCGGCCTTTTTTTTGCTTTTATTTTTAATAGAAAGATTGAGGTATTCAGCCGACCCATCATAATTGGAAGCATCACAGTTGTCATTGGTACCATTTTGCTATTATAAACAATGCCCATCCACATATCCACAATCCACCGTCAAAAAAAGCAAAAACCTCGTTGCGTTTAACAGATCAAGCCGATAGAATGGTCTTAAGAAACAAAACTATCATCAACGAGGTGAAAATAATATGGTACGCGTTGCCATTCAAGAACGAAAAAGAGAAAAAGGGTTTGGGATTAACAGCTTTGGGCGGACCGCCGGTTTACTTGAATATGGCCAGGGTGATGGATTTAGCTGGCAGCAATGATCGACATGCTATGATTCGTAAAGATAGCGAGGGATGGACGGACAGCCAGATCGTGATGTTGCTGATATTGATGAATATAGCCGAAGGCGAATGCGCAGATGATCTGAAGGTTCTCGAACAGAATAAGGGTTTCTGAAGTTACGCTCAACAAACAGTGGCGTGAGAAAATCCGCAGGCAGCGACGCGGCTTGGAAAGAAGATGGCGCAAGGAGTGCAAACGGTCCCTTCCTTCAAAATCATCGGTATTACGATATCTTTCAGCCTTTGGTCGACTATAAGACCGCGGCTGGAAGCGCCGTAATTCTCTATCCCAGCGTATATATAAAAAAGGGTTATGAGCGTATGAACTGTTATGGTCTTGCCGAAGCTGAAGCCAAAGAAGACAAGGAGTAAAGAGTTTTAATAATCGTGCTTGACCACAATATAAAACGCTCAAAAAAATCCTACTTTTTACGAGTTTGTCAATGTTGGTGGTAAAAAATCAATCGTCGGCTTTACCTAAAGACATTTCTTATCAACTTGCTTTCTATGAAAGGATCAAGCAGACATGTACACGGTGACTTTGATTCCCGGCGACGGCATAGGCCCGGAGATTGTCCAATCGGCCACAAGGGTGGTGTCTGCTGCTGGCGTCAATATTCAGTGGGAAAGTCAGATGGCAGGCCGATGTGCCATTTCTGAATACGGGCATCCGGTGGGAGATCACGTTCTTGAATCCATCAAAAAAAACCGGACAGCCTTGAAGGGCCCCCTGACCAACGTGTTCGGGTCCGAATTTCCTGGGCCCAACGGATATCTGCGAAAAAAATTGGGTTTGTTTGCGAACCTCAGATTGGCAAAATCTTTTCCCGGGGTAAAAAGCTATTATCAGAATGTGAATCTGGCCGTGGTGCGTGAAACCACTGAAGATGTATATCGGGGCCAGGAGCAGATGATCGGAGAGGATGTTGCGGTAGGCATTAAATTCATCACCCGGCAAGGGACGCGGCGGGTGGTGCGCTTTGCATTTGATTTTGCCATTAGGGAGGGCCGGAAAAAAGTGACGGTGGTGCTGAAAGCCATGGTTCTCAAATTAACGGACGGTCTGTTTTTAAGGGAGGCGCGGAACGTTGCCCAGGAGTATCCCCAGGTGGAATTTGAGGAAATGAATGTGGATGCCCAGTGCCTGGAGTTGGTTCGCAAGCCCGCAACTTATGACGTGCTGGTGATGCCGAATCTTTACGGTGATATTATTGCAGATCTCGCCGGGGGTCTTGTGGGGAGCGTAGGGATTTGCCCGGGAGTTAATTACGGCGACGGGATTGCGGTATTTGAACCCGCTCATGGGAGTGCACCTAAATATGCGGGCCTTAATAAAGTCAATCCGACTGCCATGATTTTATCGGCAGCCATGCTGGTGAGATACCTCGGCGAAAAGGACCAAGCCGTTCGAATTGAAAAGGCTGTGGCTGCCGTGTTGAAAGAGGGTAAAACGGTAACCTATGATTTAGGAGGCACGGCGGGTACGACCCAAATGACCGATGCCATCATCGATAGGCTAAACTCATAGCAAGTTCTGGGTGATAGAACGGTTTTTTTGATCTGGAATTTATATTAAACACCGATTTTCGCGCCGGTTTTAACCGACAATTTGTATAAAGTTTTATGACCTGTCCATCAGCTGAACTTAAGCTCCAAATCAACTCCATCAAGCCACGAAAGGGTTTGTGGTAAACTATGCCAGGGTACAGATCGCAA
>ENA-OSEO01003388-OSEO01003388.1-sediment-metagenome-genome-assembly--contig:-NODE-3388-length-19043-cov-3.748076_pt1 | contig 19043 bp, 17 predicted proteins | sample MGYA00237883_ERZ534232 | MGnify/ENA metagenome assembly ERZ534232
TCTTACCTTCTTACTTCTTCCCTTTTCACACCTTTCACACTTTTTAATGGGTCACCGGCTCGCCCAGCAGTTCTTTCAACTGCGTCATCTTTGACGCCAGCACCTCGGGTGATTTCGCCTCCACATTCAGTCGCAGCAACGGCTCGGTATTGCTCGGTCGGCAGTTCAGCCACCAGTCGGGGTACTGTACGGTAATGCCGTCGAGATAATCGACCTGGCCGTCGGCGTATTTCCCCGCCAACTGTTCGAGCGCCGCTGCCTTGTCTTCCACTTCAAAATTATTTTCCCCGCTGCAATAATAACGCTGCAACGGCTTGACCAGCTCGCTCAGCGGGGCATCGTGGTCGGAAAGAATATTGAGAACATGCACCAGGGTAATCATCCCGCTGTCGGCGAAATAATTATCGCGATAATAGTAATGGCCGCTCAATTCGCCGCCGAAAACCGCCTTGGTGTCCTTGAGGGTCTTTTTCATGAAGGAATGGCCCACTCGTTCCCGCCGCGGCTGACCACCCTGCCGCGCGATTTCCTCTTTGACCACCCAACTGGAACGCAGATCATAGACTACCGTTGAGCCGGGATTTTTCTGCAGGAAATAACCTGACATCAGCGCCGTGATGATATCGCACGGAATTGTCTTGCCCTTTTCGTCAACAATTATCAGCCGATCCGCATCGCCGTCGAAACAGATGCCTAAATCAGCTTTGTTCCCGACCACCGCCTGTTTAAGCTCGACCAGATTTGCCTCCACCAGCGGATTGGGGTCATGCTTGAACGTGCCGTCGTGCTCGGGATTTAACAGCGCCATATCCAGTTTCAAATCGCCGAAAATCAGCGGTACCCATTTCCCCGCCATCCCGTTGGAAGCGTCCACCACTATTTTTAAGGACCGCAGATTACTCGCCAGGAACCGCAGCACATGCCGCCGGTAAGGTTCGGTAAGGTCTCGGCTGGTGATTTTGCCGGTCCCCGCCGATTCCATGTGGCGCAGGGCGCCGGCGATATGCTTGATTTCCAACAGGCCGGTATCCTCACCGACGGGCCGGGCCTTTTGCCCGCTGATTTTGAAGCCGTTGTATTGGGCCGGATTATGGCTGGCCGTCACCTGAACTCCGCCGCAGGTGCCCAGGTGATTGATGGCAAAGTATATCTGCGGCGTATCGATCATGCCGATATCGATGACATTGGCCCCGGACGCGAGCATGCCTTGCATCAGGGCCTTGGCCAGCAACGGGCTGTGCTTACGCATATCCCGCCCGACGATTACCGACTGGGCCGTTTCCTGCCCGCGATCATAGCCGTGCAGCAGGCTGCGTAAGAACTGGGCGCTGGCATGGCCGATCTTCCAGGCGGTTTCTTCGTCGATCTGTTCAGGATATAGCCCCCGGATATCATACGCCTTGAATATAGATACATCCATAGTGTCTGGCCTTTCCCTGTTTTAGAAAAACAACTTATCCTCTATCTCTGGCAACCGCTATTGCGGCGACGGGGCCTGCTCATCGTTTTCTTCGTCGTCGGGATAATACTGGTTCTTCCAGCTATCTGCCTCATCGACATCGTCCATTTCCCGTTTCATGAACTCGAACATCCGCTTCTGCATGGGTTCCAGCTTTTTGTACCAGTTTACTACCGCCTGATATGATTTCAGCAGGGCGTCCATACGTAATAATTGCAGTTTTTCCAGACAAGCCGGCTCTTTGATAGTGCTGAAAGGGTTGCAGCGGAGTATCACTCGGCCGGTCTTTTCGTCATGGGAAAAATATTCGCAGTCCTGACATTGCAGCATAATATTTCTCCGGATATTGCTTGTTGTATTATATTTAGCTCTTAATTTTAAGCGATATGCCCGGTCAAAGCAATCTATAGATATATCTATCAATCATAATATTTGTCTCTTCGAGCACCGGATAGGTAAAAAAAATGCAGGCCCGAAGGCCTGCAATGCAGTAAAAAAATGGTTTATCGCCGAAATCCCTTATTTCGGCACGTAATCATCCAGAAAACGTTCCACCGCCAGCGGCAATTTCCCCTCGATATCATAACTGCCGTCTGCCAGAGCCTTTCGGACCGCCTCCACCTTTTCCGTCCGCACCTCCGGCAACTGCGATATCTGCTGCATATACAGGGCAATCGGTGAAATTTCCACCTGATCCGCCGGCTTTTCTTCCGTTGGTTTGAGCGAGCCGGGGTTTTGGCTATCAGTTATCTGCGGCTGACCGATAGCACGTAGGCTGCCATAATTATTGATCCGATTAATGTCATTCATCCGAAGTTACCTCGCCGTGTTTTTTACCCGTTTATTCTGCTGAATCTTTTACCCCGGACAGCTACCATATCTGGGTCTGGGCCAGCCGCGAAAACCTTTTCTTTTGCCTGGGCCATGGCGGAATCATCTCCCTTTCAAAAGGCCTACGGCTCGGGAACGACGATCACCTTGATGGGAGCGCTGACGTGAGAGTGCAGTTTCACGGAAACGCTGAACTCTCCAAGGCTCTTGATCGGTTTGTCCAGGAGGATTTTCCTTCGATCAATGGTAATCCCCTGCTTTTCAAGCTCCTCGGCAATGTCCATGCCGGTCACCGAACCGTAGATCCCCAGAGGTGAATAATAGATGGAATTGAACAGAAACCGCCAGGAGAGCCCCCGCATCTGCCAGGTGCCCCCCAGATAGGGCGCGATAAAAATATAGACGAACACGCTCAGCAGCAGCAGGGGAATGGTCGGCCCCATCGATCGCCGCGCCGCCTCCAGTATCATGATAAACAGAAAAACCCCCAGGGCAAGATCAAAGTTCGAAGCCGTCCCCGGCTGGTTATAAATATCCATGGTTTTTAAAAAAATGTTGATATTGCTCGCCAAGACGCCCAGAACGATGAGAATGTCCCACAGGTAAAGTTTTTCTTTTTTTAACGTCTTTGACAGCGGATAGATTAAAAAGGCAAGGGAAATCCCTATGGCGACATGGATCGATCTGAGCTGAAGATCGATGAGATAGACATAAACCGGCAGGATGAGCTGGAATAACGCAAATAAGAGCCCCCCTGCAAACAGAATTTTATACTTGATGGTGGCTTTATCCAGTACCATTTCCTGATCCATGGCATTTCGCTCCCTTTTCATGACCGACCCCGCGACCACAGCCGCTATCGGTCTTTTTGGTTAGCGCCGGATCCCCTCTCACGGCAACTTGGGCAATACGGCCGATGAGAGGGGACGGTTGATTTGTCCGGATCTTGATGAGGGTGTCAGCCGGATTAGTTTCCTTTGTATTCCGGCGGAATAAATCTGGCGGGTACGCTGATCCCCTTTTCTTTCGCGTATCGCACCAGGCCTGCATGCGCCGGGACCTCGGCCCCCTCGGGCACGTATTTGAAAAGATCGGCCACCGGATCCCAGCCCTTGACCGCCGAGTAGGACGATGCCACTTCGGCAAGGCCTTCCGCATAGGATTTCACGATGCGATAGACGACATCCTCCGGTAGATTCTTGGAAGCCATGGCCCCGACGATGGGTGCCAGTTCATACATGGGACCGGCATCAGGCAACTGGCCGATGGCGCCCTTCGACGTCAGGATGAAAGGAATATAGGGATATGCTTTATTAATCTTCTCGGTAGCTTCCTTTGTAAAACCGATGGCGGTAATCGGCGTGGTCATATTGACTTCAAGCAGAGAGGCATCGATGGCCTTTAGCGGACTGGTCTTCTGCAGTCCCACGATCCGATTGGTTTTAAAAGCGTTGATGGAATCTCCCAGAGCGCCGGGCATAAAGCTGATGCCGGCTTTGAGGACATCATTAAACTTCATCATGTAGGCCGTTGAGGAAGCTCCCGGGATGCCCGGCGAAAATTTCTTTCCCCCCAGGTCTGTAAATTTGTGGATCCCCGAATCTTTGCGGACATAGAGACGGTCGGCCGTCACATTGCGGATGAAGAGAATGCGCACATCCTGCCAGGGCTGCCCCTTAAAGGAGTCGATCCCCTGATACATCTGCATGGCCGAGGGAATGTCGATGGAAAGCGCAAAATCAAAGGCCCCCTCCTTCAGCCTGCGCAGGTTGTCCAGGGCGGCGCCGCTCTCAACCACGGTCACATTCAATCCCACATCGGCCTTGTTGATGACATTGGCCGTCGCCACGCACCAGGCATACACTGCAGAAGTGGAAGACGTACTCCCCATATTGAGGTTAATTTTGGTTTCAGCGGCGGTTGCCGAAAACGCAGTGATCAGCAACAGGACCCAAACAAGCACGAACGATATGGTCTTTATTCCGAACTTTATACGTTTCATCCCTGATTCCCTCCTTCTGATTTTGTTAGGTTGGTTTGAAAGATTCCGTTATTACGGTGGACGGTCCTCGAATAGCTGATGGCCGCCCTTGATAGAACATAAAAGACGAGTGATGGTTAACCGCTAACTGGTTATTACCAGTTTTGCGCGGGCGTTGTCAACAAAATTTATTTGTTGCTATATTGAGTTGTTATACTTTTTACGGAAAAATATTTTCCCAGTGGGGCCGGAGACAAGCATCAGAAGCGGCAATGAACCGCCGGCAGGAGCAAGCGCGCTGTTTAACTTCGGTACGCCTTAAACTGGTTCCAGCGGTGCGGAGAATTCTCTAAGGATATTAAATTTATACCGGTCGGCACGATACGCGGCCTTGCGATACTCCAGGGGCGTTTGGGTTCCATTTAAAAAAATCGATGTGATCAGCAATACCGGCGCACCCTTTTCCAGCTTGAGAACCTGCGCCAACCTGTCATCGGCCGTCGTCGCTTCGATCGTCTGGTTGACCGCGGACGGGAAAAGGCCGGTGGGTTCTCCATATAGATCGTAGGTTGAAAAAGAATCCCCCTTTTTCTCGCAATTCATCGCTTCAAGAACCATTTTCTGGCCGATATCCAGCGGAAAATAGGATTCATACAATACCAGGGGTTCTTCATCCCCCATGCCCAATAACGTCAGTTTTTTAAAAGGTGTGGCGATGGAAAGATCGAAAACTTTGGCGAGATGTACGTCGGCGGCCATCGATTCGATGGACAGAACCGCTGTCGAAGGCTTCATGCCCAGCTCCAGAACCGTTCGGCTGAAGTTGACGATGCGCGACAGCCCCTGCTTGACCATTGACGGGGCTACAAACGTCCCCTTTCCATGCTTGCGGTAAAGCATGCCTTCATTGGTCATCTCTTCGATACAGCGCCGCACCGTAATGCGGCTCATGCCGTATTGCGCGCACAGATTGCGCTCTGAAGGGATTAACTGGCCCGGCTTGAAAACCCCGGTTTCAATCTGATCATAAAGGCTTTTTTTAAGCTGCTTATACAGCGGGATGGCGCCGTTAATTTTTTCCAAGAAAACCTCCTGTGCTAAAGTTATCTGGTCCATACACCAATTAGGTTCATTACACAACATTGGGGGAATAAGGTTGGATTTAGAACCTTATACCGGAAATGCACCTCCCCTCAGGTGTGTGTTTATCAGCAGTTCAGGTATGGATACGAGTCAGGTGTTTGTTACCGGAAGAGATACCGACATATTCAAACGGGAAGATTTAAAAGGGCGAAAGGTTTCTACGGGATATTTGGGAAGCCCCTCCCTGCAGGGAATGCTGGCAGCCCATTTGGCGAATGCCAACCTGACGGAAGCAGATGTTAAGGGCAGAGTTGCAGCCAGCTTTGCCGAAGGCCTGCGATTTTTGATTGACGGCAGAACGGATGCGGCAGTCGCTGTTGTCAGACCCTACCCGCTTATGCAGGAGCTAGAGGCAGCAAGAGGCATTCGCATTCTCTCACTGAATGAATCGCCTGAGGCCATTGAAAGAGCAAAGAAAATTTATCCGGGAGTTTTTATCACGACCACAAAGCGGGATCATCCGTTTGTAAAATGGATAAAAGATGGCGTACCTGAAGAATTTAAAGGCCTGGGCTATTCATTCATGCTCGTTGCGGGCAAAGATTTGAACCCGGGAGCAGCCTATGAAATAGTCAAATGCGTATTTAACCACTACAAGGAATTAGGCAGCATGTTGCCGGCTTTTAAAAAGGATTTTATTCCGGAAAGAATGTTAAACGCTTCGGTCACTGTGCCCTATCATGAGGGTTCCATCGGATATTTTAAAGAAGCCGGGATGTGGACGAAAGAACTTGAAAATCGCCAAAAAGAACTCTTAGTGGAAAATCCCGGCAGGTAAACAGACAAAGCCAGGCCTTTTCATATTACGCATGCCAGGGTTTAGCTTTTAGACATGCATCTCTTTATTTCCTAAGAACGATTGGTTTTGTCATTAAAAAAACACGCAAACCGAATAATTCCCACTCGGACGAAGGAATATATGAGCACTGAATCCGATACGAAATTTAGAAGACTGCCTACCGGCTGGGATTTTTTTTCACGGGCAATTTTGCTCGTAATGACGCTCAGCGGTTTAGCCTGGGGCGGTCAGCTTCATAATCTCTTGAATGTCAACATTTATGTGAGCCAGTTTGTGGGATATATGTTCGGCTTGGCCTTCTGTTTGATTTTTCTTCTGACGCCCGCATTCAGGCATGCTTCTAAAATATTGCTGCCATGGTATGATAAGCTTCTCTCCACCTCAAGCCTGGTTGTCGGATTCTATTATGCCGCAAATTACAAGGAATTTCTGCGTGCGACAGGCCCCAACTTTACCAATATCATATTGGGCGTAATTGCACTTTTACTGATTATAGAAGCTGTCCGCCGTCTTGTGGGTTGGGTTTTGGTCGGAATCGTCGTCTTTTTCATATTTACGACAATCTTCGGCTACTACCTCAACATGCACGCGGTCGGGGTTTCCTGGCGGGATTGGGTTTACATGCTTTATACGGATGAAAGCGCCATGTTCGGAATTGTCTTAAAGACAATGATAACAATTGTGCTGCCTTTTTTTGTGTTCGGCACATTTGTAAACCGTTTGGGCGGAGGACAAGCACTGGTTGATTTCTCCCTGGCGCTGATGGGACGATTTACAGGTGGCCCGGCAAAGGTAGCAGTTATAGCCAGCAGTCTGTTCGGCACGATCAGCGGGAGTTCAATTGTCAATGCAGCCACCACGGGTGTGGTCACCATCCCATTGATGAAAAATGTTGGCTACAAACCCGAATTCGCCGCTGGAGTCGAAGCCGCAGCTTCTACCGGCGGCACGTTAATGCCTCCGGTAATGGGGCTTACCGCTTTTCTCATTGCCGAGTTCCTGGAAATATCTTATATGACGGTCGTTATTGCGGCGCTCGTTCCCGCCATCCTCTATTATTTATCTCTCTTTCTGCAAACCCATTTGCAGGCGCAAGCCAAAGGTTTAACCGGACTACCCCAGGAAAAGATCCCGCCGCTCAAGGAGAGCTTCCTTAAAGTTATTCCCTTTGCGATTCCACTGTTTGTGATTGTTTATGCATTGATGGTAATGCATGTGGATTTGCCGAGGGCGGGCTTCTTATGTGCAGCTTCCGCCTTAAGTGTGGTTCTGTTTCAAAAGAATGGCTACAAAAAGCTTCGCAACCTGCCTGCGATGCTGATGGAAGCTGGCCGCTCCTTTTTAAATATTGCGGCCATTGGGGGAGGAGCCAATCTGGTGATTGGCGGAATGATCCTGACGGGTTTAGCGGTTCAGTTTTCGTCGATGATCTTGGCTTTTTCCGGTGGGCACCTGACATTGTTGCTGATTTTTGGAGGACTATCCTGTATTATACTCGGTATGGGCATGCCTGCGTTTGTGGGGTATATCGTGTTGGCCATTCTGATCGCCCCTGCCCTCGTTGAAGCCGGAATAACTCCTTTGGCGGCCCATATTTTCATTATGTACTATGGTGTCTTGGCGCCTATAACCCCGCCGGTTTGCGTGACGGTTTATGTCACTCAAACGATTGCGGGTTCTGAGTTTTGGGCAACCGCATCGGCATCCTTACGGCTTGCAGTCGGCGCGTATGTCCTTCCATGGGTTTTTGTTTTTGATAATGGGTTGCTGATAATGGGTTCGCCGATGAATATTATCATTACGATCTTAAGGAGTTCCTTAGGCATTTTAACGCTGGGGGTGGCTTTCGAAGGATATTGGCGTCAGAAAATCGGTATGGGAAAAAGAGTGCTCCTGGTGGTTTCTTCTGCCGGATTGTTGGTCCCATTTTTTGCAGCCAATATAGGTGGGTTGTGCATCCTTGCAATTTTCATTTTTTATACCCGTAAAGCCAAAGCATCCGAAGCGGCTGTTAAACTCAATTGTTAATTTTCATTTAAAATATATAAAACTCATCATGCGGGAGGAGATATGTATGGATGGCGAGGCCGATTTGGGCATGTGAGTCCGGCAATCTATGATATTCAATCGTTAGAATTTCAACAACTTCTGCCGGACGGCGTTCTGGTTGTAAAAACCTGTTTGAACGTTCAAAACCTGACAAAAATAGAATTTGAACGGGCTTTCGCATTAATGGAACAAAGCGCCGTGGCCCTCGCTCGAGAGGGTGTGGGGGCGATTCTGATCGGAGGCGACCCGATTTTTTGTTTCGTGGGAAAGGAAAAGCATCAAGAATTAATTGACACCGTCTATTCCAAAACAAAGATTCCTACGTCCACGACCCTTTCGGCTTCAATTCATGCTTTAAAATCATTAAATATTAAACGCCTTGTCATTGCAACACCCTATGCGCCCGAGAGGAACAAAAGTCTTTGCGAGTACTTTGAAGAATCGGGATTTGAGGTTTTGGGTATTAAGGGGTTGGGAATCACTCGAAACGCGGACTTAAACAGGGTCCCCTTTCACGCGGCCTACCAGTTAGCCGTTGAAACTTTTAAAGGATTTGCAGGAGCCGAAGGAATTTATATTCCTTGCCCCCGATGGCCGGTTGTCGGCAGTATCGGCCCCCTGGAGAAAGACCTCGGTGCGTTTGTGGTTACCAGCATACAAGCCATGGCCTGGTTTGGCCTGAAGTCTCTGGGAATAAAAGAAGAGGTTAAAGGTTACGGAACGCTTTTAGAAAAACTATCCGACACGACCGGTCTTTAGCGGTTACAACACCTTTAAATATTGCGGTTTAAAAACAAAACATGATTCCGTTAAATCTATAAATCTGCCTGTCTTTGATCCCTTTGAAAAAATAACATCCTTGGCAATTGACACCTAAAATACATCATGGTATGAAATTTCAATTTGATCAATTAAGTCCTCTTATTTTCTTTTCGTATTTTTGTTACTTTTTAACGCGTACGCGTAATTTTTTCGACTATAACCAGACATATTCAAAAGCGACCATTCATTTTAACGAAAGGGGAAAATCTATGTTTGACTTAAACGGCCGGGTTGCGTTGGTAACGGGCGCAGGACCCAATATCGGCAAGACAATCGCCCGGACGCTTGCCCAGGCAGGCGCAGCTGTCCTGTGTAACGACATACGGCCGGAGCAGGCCCAAGCGACCGCCGAGGCCATCATCGCCGCGGGTTTGCGTGCAGCACCGGCGCCCTGTGATATCTCCGATCCGGATGCGGTAGCAAATATGGTGGAAGAGGGAACGCGCAATTTCGGCGCCATCGACATTCTGGTGAACAACGCCGGCGTTTCGATCCCCAAGGGGCTGCTCGTCACCAGCCTGAAAGAGTGGCAACTTGTTACCCGTGTTATTCTGCAGGGTATGTTTCTCGTTACCCATGCGGTGGTGTCGCGCCTGGTTGAAGCAAAAAAACCCGGATCCATCGTTAATATCGGCTCCACCTCCGGTCATCGCGGGCGCAAGAACGCCATTGCCTACTGCACCGCCAAAGGCGGTGTGCTTAACTTTACCCGTGCGCTGGCGATCGAACTTGCTCCTTACGGCATTCGCGTCAACTCGGTCTCTCCCACAAAAACAGGCGGCGCTCTGGCCGGTGAGAGTGCTGCAACCCGCAGCTTCAGTGAAATTCCGCTGGGCCGGCTCGGAGAACCCCAGGATCATGCCAACGCTGTCTTGTTTCTGGTTTCAGCTGCGTCCGCTTTCATAACAGGCGAGGATATTCGTGTCGACGGCGGGACCCTTGCGACCTGGGGAACCAAGTCTCATCCGGACCCCGTTGCCGGCGAGCGGGAATCCAAATGAACACGCCGCGCCGCCCCGAACTGTCCCGGTATATCGGCGTTGATACCGGGGGCACCTTTACCGACCTCGTTGCGATGGACGATGACGGACGTCTCACTTTCGACAAGGTCTTCTCGACCCCACCGGCGCCTGAACAGGCAATTATCGATGTGTTGGAGCGTATGGCTGAAGCCCATGGCTCAACCCTGTCGGGCTTCCTGGCGGAAACCGTACGTTTTGCCCACGGGACGACGGTCTCCACCAATGCCCTGATCCAACGCAAGGGCGCCCGCGTCGGGCTTCTGACCACCCGGGGTTTTGAAGATACCCTGCAGATTGCCCGCGGTCCCGTCGGACGCTCCGGCGGCATCCCTCAGTCAAAGGCCATGGATTTTCTGCACACCAACCCACCTCCGCCTTTAATACCCAAAAGCCGCATCCGCGGCCTCGGCGAACGCGTGACGGTAACCGGCGAGATCATTGCCCCGTTAAGTCAAAGCGAAGTTGAAACGGCCATACGGGAGCTAATTGCAGAAGGGGTCGACAGCCTGGCGGTCTGCCTGCTCTGGTCGTTCCGAAATTCCGCGCACGAACGCCTGGTGCGTACGGTATCCGGCAGGATCGCTCCGAACCTTCCCGTAAGCCTTTCTTCGGAAATTGCACCGCGAACCGGCGAGTTTGAACGGACCGTGACCACCGTTATCAACGCCTTCATCGGACCGGTTACCGAACGTTATATCGGCGGTTTACAAAAACGTTTGAGAGATCTCGGCCTTGTCCATCCCGTTCAGGTTATGAAATCATCAGGCGGCCTGGTCTTACCCGAAGCCGTTGCGCATCAGGCCGTTTCTATTGTTAACTCGGGGCCCATCGGCGGTTTGGTGGCGGCGCGCCACATCGGGCAGCTGCTCGGTTACGATAAAATCATTACGGCCGATATGGGCGGAACCAGCTTTGACGTCGGCCTCATCTCCGGGGGCGTTTTCGAGGAACAGAACAACCCGTTTCTGGACCAAGGCCTGCCGGTGTGTATTCCTTCCCTCAAAATTGTGACGATCGGCGCCGGAGGCGGCAGCATTGCCTCTTCCGATGGCTTTCGCCTGCAGGTCGGCCCCCAAAGCGCCGGCGCCCAGCCCGGACCGGCATGTTACGGACGTGGCGGTGAGGCGCCGACCGTTACGGACGCCCTGGTTCTGCTCGGGATCATAGACCCGCTGAATTTTTTTGGCGGGCGTTATGTTCTGGATCCTGCCAAGGCCCGGTCGGCTATTGAAAACCAGGTGGCGAAACCGCTCGGCCTCAGCGTCATGGAAGCCGCAGCCGGAATCTATGAAGTCGTGACCGGCCGGATGGGGGATCTTATCCGTAAAGTAACCGTTGAAAGCGGTTATGATCCCCGGCGATTCTGCCTGCTTGCCTACGGCGGCGCCAGCGGCGCCCATTGCACCTCCTTTGCCGCCCAACTGGGAATCGGACGGGTGATCATCCCTTACGCAGCCCCCGTTTTTTCAGGTCTGGGCATTGCGCTCTCAGATATTATCTACAGCCATGTAAAGTCGGAACCGGTGCCGCTGGTAGACACACCCCAGACGATCGCGACGATTAACCGAACGTTTGCCGAACTTGAGAAAAGAGCACGGGCCGACATGCTGGCAAGCGGCATTACGGATCCTGCCGGGATCGTCATGAACTACAAGATTGACATGCGTTATCAAGGCCAGATGAACGAGGTGTCGCTACCCTGGGCAACGGGCACGTTCACTGCGGGACAGATTCCCCTATTGCGGGATGCCTTCGAGGCTCATTACCAGCAGAAATTCGGCGCCGGTACGGTGCGACGTGAAACCTCGCTGGAGCTAATCAGTTTTCGCGCCGAAGCCGTAAAGCCGACCGAAAAACCCCCGTTGACCCGCCTGTTCGATGAGGCCGCCGATCAGCGTAACCCCGCGCCTGCCCGGCATCGTCCCATCTACCAGCATGGGCAGGGCTGGATCGAAGCCGGCATTTTTGAATTTGAAAAACTCCGCCCCGGCGACAACCTGGTAGGACCGGCCGTGGTCGAGCGACAAAACACGACGATCTGGCTGCCGGCAGGCTCCGTTGCCGTGTTCGACGTTTATGGAAACCTTGAAATTGATCCGGGAGTAAAATGATGACCCATCCCCAGCCGTCCGATACGGCCCAGCCAAGCATGGATCCGATAGCCTTCGAGGTAATCAAGCATCGCCTCTGGCAGATCAATGACGAACAGAGCATCGCCATCCGGACGATATCATCATCCCCCATCGTGGTCGAAGGCAACGACTTCAACATCGGACTGTTTACGGCGGACGGCCAGCTTACCACGGCCGGCATCGGGTCGTTGGTCCATGTCGGCACCATGGGCGATGTTGTCAGAACCATTATCAAACGCGCCGGCCCCATCCGCGAGGGAGATGTTTTCCTTACAAATGACCCCTTCCTCGGCGCCTTGCACCAGAACGACGTAGTCCTGGCCAGCCCCCTTTTCCGCGACGGCCGCATCATTTTATGGGTCGGAAATGTATTGCATCACCCCGACGTCGGCGGCATTGATGAAGGCAGCTTTTGTGTGAACGCGTTTAACCTATACCAGGAACCGCCCCGTTATTTTCTTAAAATCGTCGATCAAAATGAACTGGTGACGGAGGTGGAGCACACCTTTGTTACCAACTCGCGGCTGCCGGACATGGTGGCGCTTGATTTGAGGGCGCAGCTGGGGGCGATCCATGCGGCCAAGACACGGCTGAACGAACTGCTCGACGAACTGGGGACCGCGGCCGTCCAATCGGTTATGAATCTGACCATCGATGTGGCCGAGCGGCAGGTCCGTGACAGAATCTCCCGGCTGCCCGAAGGCGCCTGGACCGGGGAAGCCTATATGGATGGGGCCCGGGTCGGTGACGATCGGATTCACACAGTAAAGATCAAACTCACCCGCGAGGCCGACAGTCTTCACTTCGATTTCAGCGGCTCTTCCCCCCAGGTCGACGCGGCCGTCAACTGCACCTATCATGCAACGGTGGCCGGTGCGGTCGTTCCGTTATATGCCTTCCTCTGCCAGGGAGAAATCGATTGGAATGACGGTCTGAAGCGGTGTGTCCGGGTAACAGCGCCCGCAGGCAGCGTTGTAAACGCCTCTTTTCCGGCTCCTGTCAGCATTTGCACGGTCGGGTTCCGCTGGCTCGTCACGGTTGCAGCTTCCCAGGCGGTAGCCAAGATGCTGAACGCCTCTGCTGATTTCCGCGACCGGGTCTGCTCGTCATGGAACGTTTCGAGCAACTGTAACAATTTGTTCGGGACGACGCCCGCGGGCAAGCGTGTCGGGGCGCTGCTGTCCGACCACCGCGCCGGCGGCGCAGCGGCGCGCTCTTTCGACGACGGTTTTAGCCATGCCGGTCAGACCACATCGTATGCCAGCACGCTGGGTAATGTGGAAGGAACCGAATGGAAGCTGCCGCTTTTATATGTGTATCGCCGCCAGCTGCAGGATTCCGGCGGCGCCGGCCAGTTCCGGGGGGGCTTGACGGCAGCGGCGGCGGTCGTCCCATTCGGGGTTCCGGAGTTGACGTTCAAGTCCACCAACACCGCGGGCACGGAGCAGTCCAACTCGCACGGCATCGACGGCGGGTATCCGGGCGCCGGCTCGCAAGTCACAATTATCAGGGAAACAAATGTCTGGGACCTGCTCAAAAATGGCAAATGCCCCCTGACATATAGCGAATTCGGCGGCCGGATCGATCATCTGCCGTCAAAGGCCAGCGGCCTGTTAGGACCGCAGGACGTGATGGTATTTTTCCCTCCCGGCGGAGGCGGCTACGGCGACCCTTTGGATCGGGAACCCGAACGGGTCGCCCGGGATGTCGCACAAGGCTGGGTTTCGCCCAACTGCGCCCGCGAACTATACGGTGTTGTTTTTCATGAGGAACGGACTCTGGACATCGCGGCAACCCGGTCGCTGCGAAAAGAGATCCGCCAGAGACGCTGCAAGGCCGAACCGGCAGCGTGGAACCTGGCCGACGACTATCGGCATCCGGAACCGGAAAGTGGAAAATCCTGGCGGGTTGGAGAAAATCTGGAAATTTCAGCGGGCAGCGCAGGCACCCTTGTCTGCCGGCGTTGCGGGCAGGCCTTGACCGGTCCGCAAGGTTCCGTCGTAAAGCACCTGGCGCCGTTATCCAAAGCCGGCCCCTGGCTTGCCTTGCGCTGGGGTGGGGATGGCCCCCATTTCAAACTGGAAGTGGTTTCCTGCCCTTCCTGCGGCGTTCACCTATCGGTCCGGGAAGTCTGGGTGAATCGTCTGTAGAAGGTCTTGGAAAGCGATGCACTGCGAAACGGTCCGGTTGTTTACTAACTTTAATCAAAACGTGATTGCGTGAAAAAATTACCTCATGCGGAAATCGGGGGGGCCAGGCGTCTGACCGGGTTTGCCGGTGCTTTTGTACGAATTGTTTCGATCGGCTTGAGCCTCTATGTCCTGCTTTATGTGTCAACCTTTTTGGAACTCATCGGTATAAGGCTTTATGGGTCACACCGGGCGTTGGTATACGGCATTATCCTGCTCCTTCTCTTTATGCTGTATCCGGCTTCTTCGCGCGGTCCCTGGGACAGAATCCCCTGGTACGATTTATTTCTGGCTGCAATCGGGACGGCCGCCTGTTTCTATGCGTTCCTGCGATGGGATCAATGGACGATTACGGCCAGTCTTCCAACAACCTTTGAGGAAGCGCTGGGGGTCATCCTGATCTGCATTTCACTCGAAGGCGCCCGCCGGGTTCTGGGCACCGCCTTTGCAGTGATCGGCCTCCTGTTTATCGTTTATCCGATATTCGGCAATCATTTTCCCGGCATATTTGTCACCCGGAGTTACTCGCTCTCCCAACTGATACAGTTCTTCTATCTCTCCGGAGGGGGCAGCGGGATTTTCGGGTCGCCCATGGAAATTTTCACCACCACGGTTGCGGTCTTTCTGATTTTTGGGGCTTTTTTAAAAATTACCGGCGCCGCCCAAATATTTATGGATGCAGCCCTGGGGCTGGCAGGCCGCTACCGGGCCGGAATGGCCAAAGTCAGCGTTATCTCCAGTGCCCTGTTTGCCACCGTGAGCGGTGTCGGCGTTGCCAATGTACTGGTAACCGGCGCGTTTACCATTCCGGCCATGAAGAAAATGGGGTACCGTTCCACCCTGGCGGCCGCGGTCGAGGCGGCCGCCTCGACCGGGGGAATCCTCATGCCTCCCGTCATGGGGGCCGCGGCATTTCTCATGGCGGATATTCTGGCCGTGTCGTACTGGGAGATTGTGGTGGCCGCATTTCTTCCCGGCATCCTGTATTACGTCGCCATGTTTACAATGGTGGACTTTGAAGGCGGCCGATCGGGCCTCAAGGCAGTTCCCCGGACGGATATTCCGCCCCTGCGGCGAACCCTGAAGCGTGGCTGGTATCTGGCTGCATCCATAACCGTTCTTCTCTTGATGATGGGTTACAAGGGCTATCCGGCCGACCAGGCGGCTTTCTACGCCGTGCTGGTCCTATTGATTCCCGGGCTCTTTACGCAAAGGCTGCTCGGTTTCAAAACCATCATCAAAGCCCTGGAAGAAGGGGGAGGGCTGCTCGCCCAGGTAGGTTCCGCCGGGGCCGTCGTTGGCATCATCATGGGCGGCTTTGCGCTGACCGGTCTGGGGGCGATGCTTCCTTCCGCCATGCAAGCGATCGCCGGAGACAATCTTTTCATTCTGCTCCTGCTGGCCGCCATCTCAGCTGCTTTTCTGGGCATGGGCGCGCCCCCCCTGCTGGTCTATGTAATCATGGCGGCAACCATCGCACCTGCCATTATTCATGGCGGCGTAGCGCCCCTGGCGGCCCATCTTTTCATATTTTATTTTGGCATGCTGTCAATGTTAACACCTCCCGTAGCACTCTCCGTTCTGGTGGCCGCCCGCGTGGCCAACGCCAACTTTTGGCAGGCTTCTCTGGAAGCGGTTCGCCTGGGGATTATTGCTTATATTATTCCTTTCTTCTTTGTTTATCAGCCGGCGCTTCTATTAAACGGCGCGTGGAATGAACTCCTGGGCGCCGTGCTGACGTCCCTGGCGGGCGTAATGGCTTTAAGTGCGGCCTTGTCCAGATATTTTTTTGTAAATAAAATCTACACGTGGGAAATTTTTCTGCTGGCTGGCGCGGGGTTGCTGCTCATGTACCCCGGGTCCGTTACGGACAGTGGCGGTGTTCTGTTGATGGCGCCGTCGACCATCAGAGCCGTATTCACAATTATAAACAAAAGGCGGTTGGCGCGAAACGCGGCCGGGTCGTTCCCCCATTCGTTCATGGGAAAATGACCTGAGCTGGACGACTAAACCTTTAAAACCGTTCGGGATCTACGGATCCATCCGCATTCATCTTTAATGAAAGGAGCGCGTAAATGAAAAAAAGTCCATTTAGAACCGTTCAGGTTGTTTTGCTGGCCATTACCGTAAGTTGGTGCGGGCTGAGCCTGTTTACGCCTACAGCAGATTCGGCCGGTGAAGTGCCTGGCGTGGTAACCATTGCTGCGCCGGCAGAGGGCAGCAGCGGCTATGTCATCGCGACGGCATATAGCGGCATTATTTCCAAATATACCGACATCAAAAAAACGGTTTTACAGCCCTTCAGCGGCGCGGCGGGATGGCCGGCCCGTATGAATACCGGTGAAGTAAATTTCGGGCAGCACTGCGGCTATGAACAGCTCATGGAGGCCTATAACGGAGAGGGTCCATTTTCCAACTTAGGGCCCCAGCGCAACGTTCAAAACATGTGCACGGGCTACGGCCTTCCCTGGGGAATTCACGTTATCGACCCGGCGATTGAGTCCGTTCGGCAGTTAAAAGGCCGCTCCCTTTTCGTGCAGGTCAGTCACACCGACCACGTTACGGCCCTGCGGGTCCTGCTGAAGGCCTCCGGACTCAATTACGATAAGGACATCAAAATCATCCCTTTCAGGTCGCCGACAGAAGCGACCCAGGGGCTTCTCAGCGGGAGGGCCGAAGGCGTCGCATTCGGACTGATTCCGGGTCTTACCCAGGTGCAAAGTTCAAGGGGGCTGCACACATTGTCTATTTCCAAAGATCTGGCAGCACAGGTAAAAAAAGCGGATCCTGTCTGGGGCAGCACCATTATTAAAAAAGGGCAGGGTCCGTTAAAACCCGAGAAGGACACGCCCGTGCTGGAAATAGAATGCGGTCTGGCGGCCGGTAAGCAAACGAGCGCCGAGGCGGTGTACCAGGTCATGAAGGCGATGTATGACCACCATGGTGAGTGGAAGGGAGTCCATTTCCTTGCCCGGCAGTGGACCCTGGATAAAGCGCTTGAGGTCGTTGTGGTTCCATTTCATGAAGGCGCCATTCGGTTCTACAAAGAACAGGGGCTTTGGACGCCTGAGCTTGAAAAGGATCAGCAGGCGCTGCTGAAAAAATAAGATCGCCGTTATTTTGAATGCATCCAGGAGATGGTATCGATGAAGCCCCTTACCTTCAATGAAGGTAAGGGGCTTCATGGTTTTGAGTTTTGTAAATTTACCTTAAAAACGGGCCTATAGGTTCACCAGGATGCCTAAAACCCCATGAATAAAGGCTGTTATGAACAGCAGGATACCCGTTTTCCGGTGAACGCCGAACTTAACTTTGATCCAGCGCAAACCGGTTGAAAGCTGAAACAGCAGCAGCAGAAAATTGATGACTCCCAAAATTAAAATAACGGAAATACCGCCGATAGCCATGGCAACGCCTCTTTTTCTATATGTTCTTATTCCTTCAGACGGATCATTTTTGTTGCCGGCCCCTGGCTGCCATGCAGGTTGCAGTTGGCCTCGGCCGTAATCTCCATCGGCCCGGTGATCGTCAGTTTAATTTCCTTGGTAAATTTGGCATCCTCCGGCCGGTTGCTCGCGGAATATTCCCACAAAGCCGCTTCATTGCCGTTTACGATGACCTTCACACCGTCGGTATAATGAAAAAAGCTATTGGCGCTGTGGGCGACATGGATCTTGACCGTAATTTCAGTTCCTTGAGCCGCCTGGTCGGGAGCCTCAATGCTCACCGCGGATTTGTCAGCCAGGGAGACCCCGTTATACACGGTAATTATAAAGACCACCGCCGCCATCATTATTCCCGCTCTATTTACTTTCATGTGTATGCCCCTCCTGATCTTTACTGAAGAAATACCAGTAATTAATAGATTCATATCGAAAGCCATCTGCATTATTTTATTGAGCATTTAATGGGATTATATGGCCATTTATAAAAAAAAGCAAGATTTTGGGAAGGGCCTCAAACTCGTTGACATATGTGAAAAATTTCTTTATTCACAAATAATGCATAGAAATATCCCCTGTCTCATCCGTTTGGTGTAGTATAGGGAACATCGTTTGGTTTTTTCATTTTGAGAGGAACAATGAATCAGGAGGACAGCGCATGGAAAACCTCAACATATTGAAAGGCAAGAAAGTATTGATCGTAGATGACGAGCCGGATGTTTTAGCAACCCTGATAGAGTTGCTTGACATGTGCATAATAGATTCTGCTGATAATTTCATAGATGCAAAAGAACTTCTCGAAAAAAACGCCTACGATGTTGCCATTTTCGATATCATGGGCGTCAGGGGCTATGATCTTTTGGAGACGGCCAATCAAAAAGGCATTCCTGCCCTGATGTTTACAGCTCACGCCCTTAGCCCGGATGATTTGGTTAAATCCATTACCGGCGGGGCAAGCGCATACATCCCTAAGGAAAAAATGCCTGAAATCGCTACATATGTAGCCGGTTTTCTCACGGATTATCAAGAAGGCAAAAAGCACAGCGGATGGTTTTCAAAGCTAAAACCATTTTTTAACAAAAAGTTCGGCATGGGCTGGATCTCACAACATAAAAACCTTTTAGAAAAGTATGATGCCTTTATATTTCCGGATGAATAAAAGGAAATCGAAAC
>ENA-OSEO01003389-OSEO01003389.1-sediment-metagenome-genome-assembly--contig:-NODE-3389-length-19041-cov-3.379719_pt1 | contig 19041 bp, 14 predicted proteins | sample MGYA00237883_ERZ534232 | MGnify/ENA metagenome assembly ERZ534232
AAAATCATCACCGTACAAAAGAACCGCTACCTTGCCCATGCTGATGATGGGCCCGAGATAAATTTCGGAAGGGATCTCTCCTCCAAGGGCTTCAAATAGACCCTTTTCGGTTTCCGATCCGGTGGGAGGCCCCTTGAAACTTTGCTGTCTGACGACCACCCGCTGGAAGGGCTCGAAACTTCCGATGGGAAGGACCAGGGACCGTACAACCACGTCAGGATCCTTCCCTTCGCCAAGATCCACCCCGAATTGTCCAAGCCCCTTCAAATCCTGCTTCCGCACCAGGAAAAGGACCCCCCTGGACATGAAGACGGAGGCAAACCGCAGAGCCAGAAGAGTGATCTCTCCGCTGATGTCCTGGCGGTTGAGCTCCTGCACATAGGAACTGAGCTGGGCCATGTGGGGATCGAGGGGGTGGTCGGGAGGGGTTTCCGGTTCCGCTTCCCATCCCTGGAAGGACAGATCAACGCCGTCCAGCTCCTCCACCATTTCACCCTGGATGTCGTAATATCCGGGGGGCTCCGCGTTCGGGGCACCGGGATGCACTTCTCCCTTTGCCTCCGGGGGTGATGGCGGGGATGCCAGGGAACTTTCCTCCCCCTCGAGGGCCGTGGTGTCTATCCCGGAATCCTCAGGGGCCTCCTTTTCAGGAACATCCCTCAGGGCGGCTTTTGCGATGCCCGAGGCCATATCCTCCGCCTCATCGGCAGGGGGGAGGGAAAGAAATTTTAAACCGGGGACCCGCTGCAGCTTCTCGCGCAGGCTTTCCGGAAGTCCGTCCCGGTAAAAGAGGACGACGGGAAGTTGAAACCCCAGATCCCAAAGGGTCGACAGGATTTCAAGACCTCCAAACCGCCTCCCGTCTGTAATACCGGAAGCTTCCAGATTCATGGCGAGGACAGGGGTGATGCGGTTCTTTCTGAGTTCCTGAATCCTCCCCAGACCATCCGCGCCGTCCTGGTGGATAAGAGGGGTCACTCCTTTGCTTCTTAGGGAGTTTACCATGGCTTCGGCAAAAACCCCTTCCAGGCCGATCATGACCACGGTCCCGTGCGCCATTCCGTTCGGCTGGGGGAAGACCTCCGGAATCTGGAATTCCTCCAGCTCCCCCTTGACGGAAAGATTCTGGCCATCCATCCCCAGACCGGAATCCCCTCCGTTGTCCATAAAGGACTCTTCCGCCTTTTCTTCCGTTTTCCTTTCCGGGGAAAGACCCTCGGACGACGGGCCCCGCTCCGTCCCGGTACGCCCCATTTCGTCCCTTCTCCGGGCCCCCTCCATGACAAGAAACTGGCAGGGTATGCCCTGTTCCAGGAAAAAGGGGGCGACTTTCTCGAGAAAAGCCTTGTGCTTTTCCTCATCGATGAGCTGGAAGCTGAAAGTCCCCTCCTCCCAGTGGAAAAGGGAATAGACAAGTTCCTCCACACGGGTCTTTAGAACCTTGAGAAAAGCCTCCGAGGTGATCCCCAGCCTCTCCTGAAGAAAATCCCGAACCTTGTCGGCGGAAATCAGACTGTCCATTTCGCCCCGAAGGGATTCGATGCGGTTCTTTTCTACCAGCCCGTGATGCACCAGATGGCTGAGCAAACCCTCTTTTTCATCAGACCTCGAGGCATAGACCACCTTGCCCCCCCGTATGTAAATACTGGCCCTGTCCCCCGGGGATTCAATTCTTAAAAGCCCTGATCTGTTGGAAAGGCTGACAATCTGAAGGATTTCCCCAAGGGAAAGGTCTTCCAGGCGTCCCACCAGACTCATGGTCGGATCGAGGACCGCGCCCTGGGTTGCCGTATTGCTGTTTCCCTGATTCTGGTTCACCTTCCCTCCGCCAACCGCTCGATGAGAGGCCTTGGCAATCCGGCCTCTTCCATCTTCTTCTGGGTCTTTCTGTAATCATAGGAGACACGGATAAAGGAAAACTGGCCCCTGTCCGTGTCCAGGAAGCCGAAACAGGACGCGGGGTTTCCATCACGCGGCTGCCCCACGCTTCCCACATTGACAAGATACCGGAATCCCTCCTGAATGGGAAAGGCGGTCAAGGGCTGGACGCTCACAGCCCCTTTGGGGTCCATTCCAACCGCAGCAGGCTGATGGGAATGTCCCACAAAACAGAAAGGGCCTTCAAAAAAAGGAAAATTCAAGTAGATGGTATGGCTTTTACGGGAAATTTAAAAAAAAGCTATTGGACTTTGGTCCAATACAAAGGGTCTGTCCGCAGACGAACGGATTCCGACTTTTTCGGCCAAGCGAACCAGGTTTGCCTGGGACTGGGCACCCATCTTTTGCATACCAAAACAATGGAAAGGCCCGAAAATATTCTTGACCCGCCCCGATGAAGTGTTTACAATTATCCTCAAGTATTCACTTCGGAGGTATTCCATGGGAACCGTTACGGCCAAAGAATTGAAACAAAACACGGGTGAAATAATCAAGAGGGTTAAATCAGGCGAACGCGTGACAATCACTCACAGGGGAAAGCCCGTAGCCATTATGTCACCAACAAGAGATGAAGAGACCCGGATCTTACGGGAAATGAAACCCTTTGATGAGGCATGGGCAGATATTGAGAAAACGCTTGGAAGGACGAAACCGGCATTCAAGGGATGGAAGGAGGCCACTGAGTGGGCCCGAAACAGGACTTAGTTCTGGTCGATACGAATATATTCGTCATTGACCTGAGGTACAAGAGGGATGCCAATTACGAAATCAATCGGGCATTTCTCGATCGCATCGCCGAGCAGAGAAATGGGTTTACAACGATTGTCAATCTTTTAGAACTTTGTGGAATTCTATCATTTAATTTGAATGAACAGCAATTAACTGAGCTATGGGTTTACTTTCAGGATCGATACTCGGTAACCGTTGTTCCTGTCCCGAGTTTTGAAACAAATTTACCAATCATGGAAACTCAAGAGATCTTCGATCTGATTAGGCGCAGGGCCTCGCTGGGTGATGCGTTGATGATCTGTGCCGCAAAAAAACATTTGCCTTTTGTTTCAACAATGGTTTCCTGGGATGACAGTCACTTTAAAATTATTTTTCCGGGGATAGTTTTAACTCCAAAGGCATACTTAAAAGGGCTCAAGGAATAAAAGGCACCCCACGCCCCCCATGCAGGAACAAATCATGAAGGCTTCCGCGGACTCAAAGGGGACCGCATGATACCCGGTAGTTCTGAGCAGCCTTTTTGGGATCCTCCGGATGGACGCGTCGTCATCGCTAAGGTACACCGTAAACAAATCAACGAGGTCTTAAAAGAATACGGAATGGACCCGAGCGGCATTTTGGGGGCTGCTGTGGACAGAATGCCGCCAGGGGTCGGCGAACCGGGGATCGCCGTTAGGCGACCTCCCAATACACCGTCGCCGATCTTTAAAATCGAAATATCGAAATAGCGTCTTGAACCCGCACCTCCGCTCGGCCCGCGTCTTGAACATTCCGGCCGATCTTGTTAGTATCGCGAATCGAATATGAAAATCTTTCTCACCATCCTGGCGGTGATCTATGTGCTCCTGCCCTACGATCTGCTGCCGGACCTGGCGATCGGCTGGGGCTGGCTCGATGACCTTGTCATCCTGTGGCTGTTGTGGCGGTTTTTTTATGCCGCACGAAAAACGGGCCTCGGCCAGAATCGATTCTACCGGCCGTATTCCCAACAGGCTCCCGGATCGGGGGGCGATGCCGGTTCGAGCCAAGCAAAACCGGAGGATACCGACAGGGACAGGGACCCGTATGAAATTTTAGAAATCAGCAAGGATGCGTCCCCGGATGAAATCAAACGGGCCTATCGGCGGCTTGCAAACAAGTACCACCCGGACAAGGTCCACCATTTGGGGGAAGAATTCAAGGCCCTGGCGGAGAAACGGTTCAAGCAGATCGAGGCCGCTTATCGGAAGCTGACAAAGGAATGAACCGGCTCGGTTTCATCCGGGGAAAAAAATGATGGAGCACCCCCACACCCTGATCCGTGATCTGGAACGACGTATTCTGCAGGGGCTGTCCTGGGAATGGGAAAACGCCCTCTGGGTGCTCTCCCCTGAGCAAAGAGAGGGGCTGCGAAAACCGCTCTTCCGGCTGGGGGATATGGAAAAGATCTGGGGGTGTTGGTCCGGGCGGAAGGCCGAGATCTGCCTGAGCCGCAGGCTTGTCTTCGACCATCCGTGGGATGCCGTACGCGAGGTGCTGTTGCATGAAATGGCCCATCAATACGCCGATCAGGTCCTAAAGGTTCCTTCAGAGCCCCCCCACGGCCCCTCTTTTCAAACGGCATGCCGGCTGCTCCGGGCCAATCCGGCCGCCTCGGGCACCTATCCCCTGCTTCAGCACCGGATCTTGACGGAGAACCCCGATGGAGCGGATCGTATCCTGGTTCGGATACGAAAACTGATGGCATTGGCCCAGAGCCGGTATGCCCATGAAGCCGAGGCGGCCATGCTCAAAGCGCATACGCTGATCGCCAAGTACAACATCGATCGGCTCGCGCTTGATGAAACGCGAAACTATTTCAGCATGTTTGCCGGAAAACCGGCGCTGCGCCACAGCCGGGCGGCGTATCATCTGGCCAGATTGATACAGGATTTCTATTTCGTCCAGGGCATCTGGGTCCCGGTGTTTGTGCTGGAGAAGAACAAAATGGGGCGGGTGCTGGAAATCAGCGGTACGCGGCAGAACATCGCCCTGGCGAGCTATGTCTACGACTTTGTCCGGCATTTCATCGCCGCTGAGTGGAACCGGTACAATACCGGCAGGGGTCACCACCGGAACCGGAAAACCGATTTTGCCGTGGGGATCATCGAGGGATTTTCCGAAAAGCTGGCCCGCGGGCAGAAGCCGTCACCGCTCCGATCCTCCGGCCGGTCTCTGGTGACGGTCCAGGATACCCAACTGGACGTCTACATGGCCCATCGATATCCGAACACCCGGTCCGTCCGACCGGCACCCGCTTATCAGGATGAGGAGATCCACATGGATGGAAAGCGCATCGGAGAGAAACTGGTCATCCATCGGGGGATTGCGCAGAAACCGGCCGGGGGCGGACGGTTGATCGAACAGGGGTGAGCAAACGATCCTCCCGCCAAACGGGCCGGCATCCCCACGCCCCTGCCTGCCTATCTCCTTGAATCCTCGGCCTGTTTCCAGTAGGGATGAATCAAGTCCTCAAAGATGGTCATGGCCGCTGCAGACCCCTGCCCCGCAGCGGTGATGATCTGCTTGTATCCCCCTTCCACATCCCCGGCCGAATAGATGCCGGGAATATTGGTCCGGTGGAACTGGTCGTGCCGGATGAAGCCGTCTTCTGTCAGCGCCACCCCGAGCTTCCGGGCAAGATCCACCGAGGGTTCATACCCGATGGCGATAAACACGCCGTCGGTCTTGAAGGTTTTGGTCTTTTGGGTGGTATTGTCGAGCAGCACCACCTGCTCGACCCGTTCTTTTCCTTTGATCTCGACGATCTGGGTGTTCCACAGAATCGGGATGTTGTTGTCAAAGAGATTTTTGGCAAGATACTCCTGGGCCCTGAGCGCATCCCGACGATGAACCAGGGTGACCGAAATCCCCAGGTGGAAAAGATGGAGGGCCTCGGTGACCGCGCTGTTGCCCCCGCCGACCATGATGACCTGTTTTCCTTTGAACAGCGGGCCGTCACAGGTGCTGCAGTAGCTCACCCCCCTTCCGGCAAACCGGGTTTCGCCGGGCACCCCGAGCTTCCGGTGCGAGGCGCCGGTCGCCAAGAGCACCGCACGGGTGTGAAACCTTCTGCGGGAGGTAATGACCTGGAGGGGGTCCCCGGGTCGAATGTCGATCACCTCCTCGCCCTGCAGAATCTGTGCATACTCCAGGGCATGGCTGACCATGATGTCCACCAGCATCTTTCCGCCGACCTGGGCAAAGCCCGGATAGTTTTCCACGATGGGTGTGGTGGCGACCTGGCCGCCCAGCGCGCCCCGCTCGATAATCGCGGTTTTCAGCCCGCTTCTGACGGCATAGATCCCGGCGGTCAGCCCGGCCGGACCGGCGCCGACGATGACCAGATCGGTTTCCAGCAGCTCGCCTTCGACATCGGGGATAAAGACCGTCTGGGGCTCCAGCTTCAGCAACGACAGGCAGAAGAGCTCCTCGGTCTGCGCTCCTTTGCCGATCAGCACGTCATCGGCGAAGGTCTGGGGGACACTGTGCGCCGAATATTGATCGGCAAGGTCCGGATTGCACTGGATGTCGATGATTTCAAGAGAGATTTTGTCGGGCATCGCGATGGCCGCCTTGACCGCGTTGACCGCCTGCTGGGGGCAGTAGGGACAGGTGGCGCTGACAAATACCTTGACCTGCCGGGGGGAGTCGATTTTCTGAAGCGTTTTAAGCGCCGGCTCGCTCAGATTGCTCTGCCCGAGCCCGACAAGGATCATCGTTTCAAGAAAGGTTCTCCCTTCTTCGCCCATGGGTGCGCCCACCCACCGGATCCGGTACCGGTCCGGTGCGATCAGCAGGGTGGAGGGCCGCTGGACATTCCATTTCCGGGCTGTTTCATGATCCAGATCAAACTCTTTGAACGTGATTTTATCGGTCAGCTCCCGAAAGGCGCGGACGATCTGCCGTGTGGTTTCGTTGAAAATATCGTCCTTTTCCTTCCGGGTGAAGTATATCAGTTGAATGTCATGGGGCAGCTGGGCAAAGGTCGCCCGCAGCTGACGGATCAGGTCGCTGTCCGCGGCAGCCCCCTGGGTATCCCCGGGGTTGAGGATTTTGGCCATGGTGAACCTCCATCGATATACGCTCGGTAGAACGCTTGCCGGGCCGATGCCCTATGCCCGTTTACGCCGGGGATATGGTAAGGCATCGGCAGGGGGGTGTCAACACGGATCGGATTGGCGTTCGGAAAACGGAGGCGACCGGTCAGGCCACCATATCGGTGGTCATTCGGGTGAGGCCCTCGACGATGTCGGCATCCAACTTTCCTGCCATGGCCTCTTTCTTGAGAATGTCGAATGCCGCATCCCGGGGCAGGGCTTTCCGATAAGGCCGGTCCGTAATCAGCGCGTCATAGATATCCGCAACCGCCATGATCCGCGCCACGGTGGAAACCTCCTCTCCCTTGAGGCCGTCGGGGTACCCGGTTCCGTCCAGTTTTTCATGGTGATGCCGGATGACATCCAGGGCAAGCCCCAGGTTCTTTTCCAGCGGATAGCAGATTTTATGGCCGATATCCGGATGGGTTTTCATCACCTCCCACTCGGCGTTGTCCAGCGGCCCGGGTTTGTTCAAAACGTCCTCCGGGATACCGATCTTGCCGATGTCGTGCAGCATGCCGCCGAACCTGAGCGACTCGATCTCCTTTGCGCTGAGCGCCATTTTTCGACCCAGCAACACCGCAACGTTGGCCACCCGTTCGATATGCCCCTGGGTGTACGCATCTTTGGCTTCAACGGTGATGGCGAGGGAAAACAGAACATTTTCGATGCTCGCCAGGTTGTTGTTGAGCTTCTTGACATTGACAAGGGACTTTGTCCTGGCCAGCAGCTCCACCTTGTTTATCGGTTTGGTGATGAAGTCGTCGGCCCCGGCCTCAATCCCCTTGATCTTGGACTCGCTGTCGTCGAGCGCGGTCACCAGGACGACCGGCAGCATCCGGGTTGCCGTGTTTCCCTTGATTCGCCGGCACACCTCGTATCCATCGATGCCGGGCATCATGATATCCAGCAGCACGACATCCACATCCAACTTGGCCAGGGTGTGAAGCGCGTCTTCTCCATTGGCGGCTTTGAGCACATTGTAGTTTCGGGTTTTGAGCAGTGCTTCCAGCAGGGTGACATTTCTCGGATCATCGTCCACCACCAGCACGATGGGTTGGGTGGTGTCCAGGAAAGGTTTTTCCGCCTCATGGAAGTAGATGCCGTTTCTGCCCCTGAGTTTGGCCTCCTTCAACGCTCCGGAGGCCCGTTGGATGATGCCTTCCCGGCTGCTGGCGTCCTGGGGATATCCTGCCAGGCCGATGCTGATGGTCACAGACGGTGAGGGCATCGTTTCGACCAGGCACCGGATGCGATCCAGCGGTTTGATGGCGGCCTGAACCGTGGACTCTGTCAGGATAACGGCAAAAACGTCCCCGGCAAACCGGGCGGCAAGGTCGGTCTTGCGAATGCTTTGCCGGATTCGTTCGGAAACCGCTTTCAACATCCGGTCTCCCTGCAATGCGCCGTTGCGGTGGTTGAAAAAGAAAAAGGCGTCGACATCGATCAGCGCCAGGACAAAATGGGTGCCGTACCGCTCATAGCGCTGGATCTCGCGTTCGAGATACACCTGGAAAAACCCGTGGTTGAACAGGCCGGTCAGCGCGTCCAGGTAGGGGGCTCCGATCTCTTTCTCATAGTCGAATTCAAACGCGGAATCCGGCGTGGATAGATCCGGGCTGTATGTCGGCTCGCTGCTGGTCATCGTTCACCCCATCCTGTTCCTGTCTGCACATCGGTTTCCACGGCGCTGATCGGCACCGGGGGTATCGGGGGCGCGCCGTCTGTTGCCGTGAAGCATTCATCGTTTTCGGCATAGCTGCAAATACGGTTTTTCCCTCCCCGTTTTGCACGATACAGCGCGATATCGGCATGTTTGATCAGTGCATCGGCCGAGGCGGCATCCTCGGGGTAATAGGCAATGCCCATGCTGACCGTTACCCTTGCCGGCTTTAGCGATCCGGCCGAAGCAAAGGGCTCGGTGCGGACGGCCTCGGCAATTCGATCCGCCACGACCGGAGCGCCATTGCGGTCCGCATAGGGCAGGACCACCGCAAATTCTTCCCCGCCGTAACGGGCCGGGACATCCACTTCCCGGATATTTTTTCGAATGACCTTGCCGATCCATTTGAGCAGTGCATCCCCGGCAGGGTGGCCGTAGGTATCGTTGTAGTGTTTAAAGTCGTCGATATCGATCATGATCAGCGCCAGCGGATGCATCTGGCGCTTGGCCCGTTTGATCTCAAGATCGATGAAGTGTTTAAAATACCCGTGATTGTAGATGCCGGTCAATTTGTCGTTGATCGCCGCGTGCAGGGCGCTTGCGTATTGAGAACTCAGCCGGTCCATGTACGCCTTTTTCTTCAGCAGTGCATGGACCCGGGCGGTCAGCACCTCGGCGTTGACCGGCTTGCAAAGATAATCGTCCGCCCCCAGACGGATGGCCCGGATTCTGTTTTCCAGATCCTCCAACCCGCTGACCACAACCAGCGGCACATTCCGGTGCCGGGGCATTTTATTGAGCTGCTTGATGACCTCAAACCCATCGATTCCGGGCAAAAGGACATCCAGAAGGATCAGATCGCAGGATTTTTCCCTCAAAAAGGAAACCGCCGCCTCGCCGTCCCGGCATACGCTCAATTGAAAGGACGCGTGGTTGAGGTACCCTTCGAGCAGCTGGATGTCTTTTGCGTTGTCTTCCACGATCAGCACACGGGGCGAGGCGATGGTCTCTTCGGCGGTTTCATCATAACCGACGGGTCTGACCATGCTGTTTTGGGAAGTCGCCCGGCTGGTGAGCTGCTCCTGGTAGACCTTGAGCCGAAGCAACGACTGCACCCGCGCGCGAAGCTCATAGGCATTGACCGGTTTGTTGAGGAATTCATCCGCTCCCGCCTCAAGCCCCCTCATCTTATCGGCCTGTCCGTCAAGCGCGGTGATGAGCATGATGGGAATCTGCTTGGTCTTGGGCTCCGCCTTGAGCCGCCGGGTCACCGTATAGCCGTCGATATCGGGCATCATGACGTCCAACAGGATCAAATCCGGACACTCCTTGGCGGCCTTTTCCATGCACAGCCTTCCCAGATGGGCCGTGCTGACCGAATAGGAGTCCTTGGAGAGCATGGAGGCGAGCAGTTTGGTATTGACCGGATCATCATCGACGATCAGGATCCGATGCCGGTAGGCCTCGTCCCCGGCGGAAACGGCTTTGGGCCTTTCATACAGATACTGCCGCACCGTATCGATAAAGGATCGGGTATCGATCGGTTTGGCAATATATCCGACGCAGCCTGCCTCCAGTGCCTTTTCCTCGTCCCCGATCATGGCATGCGAGGTGAGTGCCACCACAGGGATATGTCGAAGCACGGCATCCCGGCCGATCGAACGGGTGGCCTCCAGGCCGTCCATGCCGGGAAGCTGAACATCCATCAGGATCATCGCCGGCTGTCGTTCGCGGGCCAGCGCAAGCCCCGTTTCCGCATCCGCGGCCTCCACCACATGGTAGCCGCCGACCTGAAGCAGGGTTCGCACCAGCTTCATGTTAAAGTCGTTGTCTTCGATGACCAGTATGGTCTGCTTTCCCATCGATCCTCTTTTTCGAGCCGGCCGTCGGCAGAACCTTTTCCCCGCTCCCCGTCTCGATCACGATGCGGCGCTTACCGCCCGCCGGTTGTCCTTCGACTGATGGCAGACCCGGTTTTTCCCTTCCTCCTTGGCAAGGTACAATCGGCAGTCCGCCATATAGACCAGGTGTTCTGCAGTGGTGGCTTCATCCGGGTATACGGCAAGCCCTATACTCACGGACAATTTTCTTTTCACCCCGGGTGCATCCGAAAAAAACGGATGGTCAAAAACCAATCGGCGGATGCGTTCGGCCACCACCATCGCCCCTTGCCTGTCGGTATTCGGAAGGATGACGGCAAACTCTTCGCCGCCGTAGCGCGCCCCCATGTCGATTTCACGGATGTTTCCCCGAATCAGCTCTCCGAGGGTTTTAAGGATGCGGTCCCCGGCAAGATGCCCCAGCGTATCGTTGTAGGTCTTGAAGTCATCGACATCCATCATGAGCAGGGCCATCGGGTAGCCCTGACGTTCGGCGCGCTTGATTTCCAAATTAATGAAATGTTCGAAATAGGCCCGGTTGTAAAGCCCCGTGAGCCGGTCCGTGATGGCCGACTGCACGGCGGAGGCGTATTCGGTTTTGAGGGAATCCAGATAGGCCTTTTTCCTTATCAAGGAGCGGAGCCGGACCCGCAGTTCGTGTTTGTTGATCGGCTTGACCAGGTAATCGTCTGCCCCCAGCTCGATCCCCTTTATCTTGCTTTCCAGGTCCTGAAGATTGGTCAGGGCGACGATCTGGATGTTCTCGGTCCCCTCCATCTGCTTGATCCGCCGCACCACCTCGAACCCGTCCATCACCGGCAGCATGATGTCCAGCAAGATCAGATCGATCTTTTCTTTGAGGAGCCGGGAGAAAGCCTCCTCGCCGGTTCTGGCGACCTCGATCCGGTAGGCTTCCCGCTGGAGGTAGGTGCGGATCAACCGGACGTCTTTTTCTTCATCTTCCACAAGGAGGATTTTGGGCAGGTTGACCTCCGGAAGTTCATGCGCCCGGGGCTCCTGGGAGGCCACCAGGGCCTGCTGGGAGTCGATCCGTGATTTGAGCTGGTCCTGGTAGAGCTTGAGCCTGAGCAGCGACTTTACCCGGGCGAGCAGTTCGGCCGTGTTGATCGGTTTGTTGAGGAATTCATCCGCCCCCGCCTCAAGCCCCCGCAGCTTGTCGTCGCTGCCGTCGAGCGCTGTGATCAGGATAATCGGGATGTCCTGGGTCTTTGGGTCCTGCTTCAGGATTTCAGTAGCCTGGTATCCGTCCATCACCGGCATCATGATGTCCAGCAGCACCAGATCCGGCAACTCGCTCTGCGCTTTTTCCACCGCTTCCTTTCCGTTAAGGGCGGTGATCGTAGAATATTCATCCGACGGCAGCTTGTTTGAAAGCAGCTTCAGATTCAGGGGATCGTCGTCCACGATGAGAATGGTTTTTTTTCGCATCTTGATACCTATGCCTTTCCACCGCCCGAATTGAGGTACATGGCCAGGGTCCGGGAAAAATCCCGCGTGTTGATGGGCTTTGTGATGTACCCGTCGCAGCCGGCATCCAGCGCTTTATCTTCATCCCCCTGCATGGCAAAGGAGGTCAACGCAACCACCGGGATGGCCTTCAGGTCGGGATCGCTCTTGAGGATTCGGGTCGCTTCCAAGCCGTCCATACCTGGCAGCTGAATATCCATTAAGATCAGGTGGGGATGATGTTTGCGGGCCAGGTGTATGCCCCCCTCCGCATCGGAGGCGGCCAGCACCCGGTATTTTTGAAATTCCAGAAGGGTTTTGACCAGCTTCATGTTCAGCGCGTTGTCTTCAACCACAAGAATCGATATGCCTTCCATCATCTAATCCTCATATTCGGCGGCAGGATACGCCGGCAGGATGAAACGAAACGTACTGCCCATGTTGTCCCCGGCACTTTCCACCCAGATCTTGCCGCCATGGAGTTCGACGAGTTTTTTGGTCAGCGAAAGCCCCAGCCCCGTGCCTTCGTACCGCCGGCTGGTCGAACCGTCCACCTGTTCAAAGGCGTTGAAGATCCGATCCTGATTCTCCTTTGAAATGCCGATGCCGGAATCGGACACCGAAAACTCGATGCAGCTGTCGACACAGCCCTTTTCGGCAGCCCCCCCGTCGACCGGGTATTCGAAAATCTTGATCCCCTCGAGGTCATCCCACCGCTGCCCGGAGCGGACGACCCCCTTGACGATCCTGGCTCCAAGAACGACCTTCCCGCCGTCGGGGGTAAATTTGACGGCATTCGACAGCAGATTGAACAGAATCTGCTTCATTTTGCGCTCATCCAGGCGGATCATCTCCGGGATTCCGTTGATGGCGGTGTTGAGCTGGATGCCGTGCTTGAGGGTTTTTTCCTTGACCATGTTCAGGCTGCCGCTCAGCAGTTCCTTGAGGTTGACCTCCGAGAGATGGAGCTCCAGCTTGCCGGCTTCCACCTTGGAAAGATCCAGGATGTCGTTGATCAGGGAGAGCAGATGCTTGCTGCTGTGCAGGACGTCGCCCAGAAATTCCCGCTGCTGGTCGTTGAGCTCGCCGAAATGGTTGTCCACGACCAGTTCGGTAAAGCCGATGATGTGGTTGAGCGGGGTGCGGAGCTCATGGCTCATGTTGGCAAGAAACTCGCTCTTGGCCCGGTTGGAGGCTTCCGCGGCTTCTTTTTTGATCCTCTCCTTTGCCGCGGTGGTTTCGATCAGTTCCTGTACGTTTTTTTTCAGCTCGGACTTCATGAAAATAAACGACTCGGCCAGCCGCCCCACCTCGTCCTTGAACTTCAGCGGCAGATCGTCGATAAGCGAATTTTCCTCCCTGCCGGTGGTAAAATCCATGGTGGGCAGGTTCTTGGCATAGGAGGCCAGCAGGTTGAGCGGGCGTGAGGTTCGCGACACGAGCAGGTAGGCTGCCGCGATGCTTCCGAAAAATATCAGGCCGATGATGATGCTCTGCCGGGTCACCACCGCCTTGGCCGGTGCGGCGATTTCCGTAACCGGCACGGCCACCGCGATGTACCAGTCAAACGCCTTGAAATAACTGACGTGGGCTTCGATTTCCCGGGTTCCCTGGGGGGTGAATTCCACATACCGCATCGAGCGTGGTTTTGCCATGGCGGCATTTCTCAGGTCATTGAGCAGCAGATTTCCGGTCCCCTCGTTGCGCAACCCTTCATAGTCCTTTGCGGCCTTTCCCCGGGGAGGAATCAGAATCGTTCCATCACCTTGAAACAGAAAGGCGTATCCGGTCTTTCCGATGCGAACCTTGTCAAAGGTCTTTTTCAGAACCTCAACCATTTTTTCGAGCTTTTTTTTGCTCTCCGCCTCGATTTCATCGAAATCGATGACGCTGCACACGGTCAAATGCCACTTGCGGAAGGGTATGAAGTATCCCAGCTTCTTGCCGGGGACTTCGGCGCCCGGATCGCTCCAGAAAAAGACCGCCGACTCGCCGGTGAACTTCAACACATCTTCCCGCATGACCTTTACAATCTGGCGGCCCTTCATGTCTTTGAGGTTCGAGATTTCAGAGCCCTGGATCCTCGGATCGGGATGGGACAGCACCTTGCCGTTCGGATCAAATGCAAAGACAAAGCCCTTTTGAAAGCTGACCGATTTCATCCACTCCAGGGTTCGCTTTTGGGCCTCCTCCAGCGATAGGGACCCTTTGTGCGAAAGCAGGTCGTATTCCTGGAGCACCGATACGCAGATGGCGGCGATGCTTTTGAGCCGGTGATTGAGCCCGATGATCATGTCGAATTTATCCGACAGAAGCTTGTTATACCCCCCCACGATGTTGAGCTCCACCAGATCGAGCACGTTCTGGGCGGCGTATTTTTCGGACTCCAGCATGGCATGCCCCACATCCCGGTGGGTAAAAAATACGATCCCAAGGGCGGTGATTCCCATGATGAGGGTGATAAAAAATAAAATTTTTCCCTTAAGGGAAGAAAACATCGCTTATCCGCTCCCGGAATGAGTCCGGCATGACACAACGTATACGGGACGGTTCACGAATATGGCGGTATCCCCAACCGATTCCACATCGTCAGGGTTCGGCAGCACCACCGTCCGGAGATGTTTTTGCAAAATTTGAGCCACCTTCCGGGCTGGAGCGGACCGGAACCCCGGAACCGCCCGGCAGCCCTGTTGAGCCTTGATTGATCTAACAATCGGCATTGAAAAAAAATTCTTAAAAGCCCGGGGCAGGCAAACCCGGCTTCCACTCGGGCAGGCGCGCCAATGAATTGACGTTTGCCCCCCCGGCGCCCCAGGCCATTTAAGCTGGCTAAAGGTTTCCAAAGGTTTTTCCGAAAAACGGTTAAACTTCTCGACAACGGCAATTCTGAACCGTCTCGAAATAGTAAAGACTTTTAGATTATTTTCACAACGGTCGATGTAACAGGGTAAGTCAAACGATCCGGAAGGACCAGAAAACAGCGATGAAAACGGTCTCTTTTGTAAAGTATACCTCCTACGGCAACAACTTTGTCATCGTTGACGAGACGGATCAGCCGATGCTGTCCGAAAAGGAAAAATCCGCGTTCGCATACGCGGCCACAAATGTCCACTATGGTGTGGGGTCCGACAATTTTCTTGTCATCCAGCCGTGTACGGGAAAAGCCCTGGCGGACATCCAGTCCTATCGCCGTTACTGGCATCGGATGCCAGACCCGGAAGCGGCCGACTTTATCTTCCGAATGTTCGAACCGGATGGAACCGAGGCGCTCTGCTGCGGAAACGGGCTGATGTGCATCGCAGATTATCTGTTCCGTGCTCATGGGTTGGCCGCGGTTCGCATGATGACCGAAATTCCCACCGATTCTCCCCGGACGGTTTCCATCGGCACCCATCCCGACACCCAGACGAACTGGGCCAACATGGGGCATCCGCGCCGGATGCCGCAAACGCTGGTCGATATTGCGGCGGTTCGTCCCCATGCCGAGGCGATCGATCGGATCGATGGATTGACGGTTACCTTCCGGGCGCATGACCTCGCGCCGTTTACCGAGGCGCGGCAGCTTGAGTTGTCCGGATATCTCGTCCATACCGGTGAGCCCCATATGGTGGTATTTTCAGGCACCGGCATTTCCTTAACACCGCTCCAGAACCTGATGTTTGTGGGTTCGAACCCGGCCGGCACCGCGGAAAAGCGGGTTTCTTTCGGCTCCTGGCTGATCCATCACATCGGCACCTATGTCAACAAACACTACAGCGATATTTTCCCCCAGGGGATCAACATCAACTTCGCCCGGATCGATCCGGACACCGGCGCCCTGGAATATCGCTGCTTCGAACGCGGGATCTTTCGGGAAACCCTTGCCTGCGGGACAGGGGCTTTAGCGGTATCCTATGTGGTACGGCGGTTGAACCTGATCCAAACCGAACCGATCACCATCTGGCCGCACCGGTGCCGGTGGGAGCAACCCGGGGCGGAGATCATGGTCAGAGAGGAAACCGACGGATGGTTTCTGATCGGAGATCCTTTCATGCTGTTTGCAGGCGATTTTGTATTTAACTCCCCGGAGGCCGAGAGCAAACCGGCTGTTCAGGATCGGAGGATATCCGAAGGCTTTCAACCGCCGGTGCGTGCATCCCTGGATGTCATGCACTACTAACCCGTCGGTTCCCGGCGCCCGTCGCCCCCGGGCGGGATTTTTCGAAGGCAGCTGCACAACGGTACAGAAATTAAGGATAAAAAGCTCAACAGGAAAAAATGGGGAAGGATAACATGGAGCAGGAAAAAAACGTAAACATCGCGGATACGGAATCGGGAGGCAAAAAGACGGTGAAACTGCGGCTGCTTCTCAGCTCCGCGGTGTTGTTTGTCATCGCCGTCGGATTCAATGCGCTGTTCAATCTTCACTCTTTCGACAAGCTCTACATCGAATCCGACGTCTCCCAGTACCGGGTGATCGGAAAGGACCTGCAACGGCGGATCGAAATGGGGCTTCAATACGGCAAGCCGCTTTCCAACTTTATCGGTATGGATACCCTGCTGAGCGACACCAAGCACCGCATCTTGAAAAAAGTGACCGGTTCGCTTTCGGATTCGAACCCGGCTGGCAGCGTCCTGAGTGCGGCCGATATAACGATTTCCGTGGCGGCGCCGGACGATACGATTCTTTACAGCGACACCCCGGAGAAGATCGGAACCCTGATTCCCAAAGCCCCGCCTGCCCGGAAGAAAAAAGCCAAGCAGGCAGCATCGCAAACCAGCTATTTCAAACATCACAACACCTATATCTCGGCGCTGCCCATCCAGGACGCCTCCGGTAAAATTGCCGGTACGGTCATCATCGCCTTTGAGGAAAAACAGATCAAGGCGTTTCTTTCGGAAGTCTACAGAAACAGCTTAGGTCCGATTCTGCTGATTGCCGCTTTCGGCTTGGTGCTGCTGGTGGTTCTGCTCAATTTTTTCACCCCCAAAGACGCCCTGTCTTTGCGCTGCTGCAAAAAAAGAATCAGTTTCATCATTTTCCTGGTAATCAGTTCCGCGCAAATCGCGACATCCTGGTATTCGACCCAGGCGTACAAAAACCATTTTCTATCGGTCCACAGGGACAACACGTCCATTCTGATCGCCCAGATCAAGCGGGATATCGAACACCTTATGGGAAAAGGGGCCCAAATCAATCGGATGACCCACCTGGACGGCAATCTGGGAAAACTTCTGGCCGGCAACCCGGAGATGAACGACATCACCCTGTACGACAATCACAATCAGCCGCTGTACCGGGCCACCCATACGACCACCACGGATTTCCAGAAATCCAAACAGGCCTATTCGGAATGGGTGGAAGCGACCAAGCCGGTACCCAACCCCGAATACAACGTATATGCCGGTCTTGAACAAAACGGCAACACCCGGGGCTTTGTTTCCATCAACATTTCAAAAGACGCCCTCTTCAAAAAGATCGCCACCATCGCGGTGGACTCGCTGACGGTTATCGTGATCTCCATCCTGTTTCTGGTGGAGCTGCTCATTCTGATCTATAAATACATCGAACGCGAAAGCTCGGAGCAGACCGTTTCGGTGCCCATTCATTACGGGGTGATGCGGCCCGCGGCGTTTCTGTTTCTGTTCGGCATCGATATCTCCATATCCTTTCTGCCCCTGCACATGGAAAAACTCTACGTCCCCATTTTCGGTCTTTCCCAAGACACCATCATGGGGCTGCCGATTTCGGTGGAATTTCTTTTTGTCGGTCTGGCCATCCTGGCATCAGGGGTGTGGCTCGACCGCCGGGGGTGGCACGAACCCTTTCTCAGCGGCCTGGTTTTGGCGGGGTTGGGGGTTCTGTATTCCTGGGCGGCGCCCAACGCGGTTCATTTCATCATCTCCCGGGCCGTTGTCGGGCTGGGGTATGGGCTGTCCCTGATGGCATCCCAGGGTTTTGTCATCACCTTCAGCGATGCCCGAAGCAAGGCACAGGGGCTGGCCCATCTGTTTGCCGGCATCTATGCCGGAAGCATCTGCGGCGGGGCTACCGGTGCAATGCTGGCCGAACGGATCGGCTATACCCCGGTATTCCTGCTGGGCGCCATCATCCTGTTTTCGGTCATCGCCTATACGCTGATTTTCATGCGAGGCGCCATCAACATGCATCGTCCATCGGTGGTCCCCAAGGCCGCAACCGGTTTGAAGAGCAGACAGATCTTGAACTTTTTATCAAACCGGACCGTGCTGAGCCTGATCTTTTTCACCAGCCTTCCGGCAGCCATCGCGGTCGTGGGTTTTCTCAACTACTTCAGCCCCATCTACCTGAACCGGATGGGTGCCTCCCAGTCGACCATCGGGCAGGTGTTGATGATCTACGGCATCTGCCTGATCTATCTGGGGCCCTTTATCGGCCGTTACGTGGATGCTTCAAGAAATAAGAAGATGTATGTTTTCCTGGGCTGCATCCTGGGAGGGTTCGCATTTCTGACCTTCCATGTGCTGGACGGAATTGTGGCCGCGGCCGTGGCCGTCATGCTTTTGGGCCTTTCCAGCAGCTTTGTGCTCTCCAGCCAGAGTGCGTTTACGCTCAAGCTGAAGGTCACCCAGGATCTGGGCGAAGGAAAAGCCATCGGCATTTTCCGTTCCACCAGCCGGGTCGGGCAGATGCTGGGACCCATTGTATTCAGCTCCATTATCGTGGCAACCAACATCAGCAAGGGCATCACGCTTCTGGGCATCGCCTATCTGCTCACGGCGCTGCTCTTTTTGCTGCTGACCCAACGGGACGTCAAAACGGTGGTACTGGAAGATGCTTAGCCCGAACCCCAGACTTCAGGATGCGATGGAAACCGGTGCCGAAGAGTATCTTCAGCACGCCTGCACCCGATCCCCGGTGATTTCCCGGGTGCTTTCCCAATGCGGCACGCTTTCCATCGCGGACTATATCGAAACGCTCCCCTGGGCCGGAACGGCACCCCTGCAGCCGCGCGACGATCTTGCCGATGTCGTTTACCGCTATGCGGCACCGCTGCTGGGAGACCGGGTCGCCCGCAAGGCGGCAGACGCGCTGTGCGATCACCCGGTGGTGCTCACGGCCAACCATCACGGCGTGGATTACTTTTCACAATCGGTGCAGGGAAGCCTTTTGTTTTCACTGTTCACCGCGCGCAAGGCCGGTGCACATGCGACGGTTCCCGTGTTTTCCTGCGGAATCATCCCTTTGGACAATCTGACCTATCCCCTCGGCATGCTCATCTACCAT
>ENA-OSEO01003390-OSEO01003390.1-sediment-metagenome-genome-assembly--contig:-NODE-3390-length-19031-cov-3.510657_pt1 | contig 19031 bp, 17 predicted proteins | sample MGYA00237883_ERZ534232 | MGnify/ENA metagenome assembly ERZ534232
GCGTGATAACGGCGCTGGAACTTCAGGAACGGTTTATTCAAAAGGACGCTGCGCTGAGAGCCTGCGATATGGCGGTCTTCGTGCAGTGTGTGGGATCCCGGATACCGGAAAGGCCCTACTGTTCGAAGGTCTGCTGCACCCGGTCGGTTCACAGCGCACTCGAGCTCAAATCGATCAATCCCAAGATGAACGTCTTTGTCCTCTACCGCGACATGCGCACCTACGGTCTTCGGGAAGACCTGTACCGGAAGGCGCGTTCGGAAGGGGTGGTCTTTATCCGCTTCAATGCCGAAGAAAAGATGGCCGTCTCGACGGAGGGTTCGGATCTTTTGGTGCATTTCAGGGATCGGGTGCTCAACCGCAAGATGGAGCTTCGGCCCGACCTTCTCGTGCTGGCCACGGCCATCGTGCCCGAGCGGGAGAATCCGCTGGCGCGGCTGTATAAGGTGGCACAGAACGCCGATGGGTTTTTCGTCGAGGCCCATGCAAAGCTGCGTCCCGTCGAGTTTGCCACCGACGGGGTTTTTATGTGCGGGCTGGCCCACGGTCCCAAACCCATCGAAGAGTCGGTGGTCCAGGCCCAGGCGGCCGCGGGCAAAGCCGTGGCGGTCCTTTCGGCAAAGGCCCACGCCGTCAGCGGCACCGTCTCGGTGGTGAACCCGTTTTTTTGCAGCCGCTGCGGGGTGTGCATCGCCGTTTGCCCCTTCGGTGCGCCCAAGTTCAATGAAAAGACCGGCAAGGCGGAAATCGAGCCGTCACTGTGCAAGGGGTGCGGGCTGTGTGTGGCCTCGTGCCGGTCCGGTGCCATTCATCAAAAGGGATTTGAAACCGAGCAGATCATGGCCATGATCGAATCTTCTGTAGCCATCGGCGACACTGCGTGTAGCTAAACGCAACATATTGGCAACCGATTGAATTTTAATGGAAAATTTTGAGTTCGGAAAAAAAACGGCTTTTCGGCTGTATCTCTTTTAATCGCTCCCGGTTTAATCCTTCCCCCTGTTTTTGCCGCGATAAATAGATTTAGTATAAAAAACAGTTAGTTGCGATGCGCAGCCCGGGTTCGGCACCCTCCTTGCAATCCTGGTGGATGGGGCCGGGTGGACGAAGCCTGGCATACCAGAACCCCAACAGAAGGAGGGTAAAATGAAAAATACCGCAAAAACCCAAAAGCAAAACCGTGTGGCGGTTTTTCAGGTGACGGAAAATGAATGCATCTGGATGAAAGCCGGGGTGGTCAATTTTCGTCTCTGCGACTGCGGCTACGACTGCAACCATTGTGCGTTTGACAAGGCCATGCAGAAAGCCATGAGCGCCCTTCGGAAAGGCGGGGAAAAGGCCAAGGAACCCGGATGGGCCGAACCCCTTCGGAAAAAGTATCGCGGTGCGGACCGGCCCTGCCGGCACACCTTGACCGGACGCATCGATGCCCCGAAAATCTGCACCTACGACTATGAATGCTACCATTGTCCCTTCGACCAGATGCTCTATGAGCAGGATCTTGCAAAAGCGGCCGAAGCGCCCCACTATACGCTGGCCTCCGGATACAAGCTGGCCGACGGATGCTATTACCACCTGGGCCACACCTGGGCGAGATTCGAGCATGGCGGGCAGATCCGGGTGGGCCTGGACGACTTTGTGGTTCGGCTTTTCGGAGCGATCCAGTCCATCCAGCTGCCCCCCCTGGGAACGAAACTTGAACAGGATCAGATCGGATGGAGCTTTGAAAGGGACACCCATTCCGCAGCCGTGCTGTCCCCCATTACCGGCCGGATTCTGGCGGTAAACCACAAGTGCCGGGCGCATCCTGAAATCACCCATGAAGACCCCTACGGGCAGCGATGGCTGTGCATCCTGGAGCCCGAGCATCCGAAGCGGAATTTGCGGCGGCTCTACTACGGGTCCGAAACCCTCCGGTGGATCGATACGGAAAGCCAGACCCTGTTGGGCCTTTTGGGGCCGGAGTATGAAAAGCTCGCCGCAACGGGGGGTGAGCCGGTGGGGGATGTATACGCAAATTTTCCCCAGGTGGGATGGAACCGTCTGGTGAGGACCTTTCTGCGAACCGAATGGTTGAGATAGACAGACAGGGACATGCGGGCGGTTCGGGGCTCAGCGCCCCTTGACGGCTCGGCCGGATCAGATGCGCAGCGCCTCTGCGCAGTACCGGCAGAAATTAAAGGGGGTTGCATCCAGATCCTCCAGTGATCCGGAAAAATGCATGAGGCAGCGGTGGTCTTCACAATGGACCTGATTGAACAGGTGCCCCAGCTCGTGCAAGGCCACTTTGGCGGCCCGCTCGAGAACGACATCCTCCGGGGGGAGGGCGCCGCCGGATATTTTCCCCAAGCGGAAGAGGGATACGAGCGCGGCCTTTCCCCCCTGCCGGGCCTCGCCGTATACATGGGTGAAGATGGGAACGAAGAGATCCTGGTTGAAAACACCGATCAGTTTGCCGAATCGGCCAAAATCCAGGGTTTCCAGCCTGGAAAGAATCTTTCCGGCATCATACTGAAGCCTGCGGGGATCGAACGCATCCATCGGCACGTCCAGGGGCGGAAGAATCTCGGCGGGCAGGTTCAAATAGCCGGTGATATGCGCAGCGATGACGTTGATGGGCGTTTCCGGGACATCTCCCACAGGGACCACGCCGATCATTTCATTGGGGGTGCGCATGGGCGGAAAGGGCTTTCGATCCGTCTCGGGATTCGCGCGTGATACGATATCGGTTCATCTTTTTGTGCAGGGTGACCCGGTTGATGTCCAGGATTTTGGCCGCCCGGGTCACGTTCCAATCGCACTGCTCCAGAATGTTCCGGATGTGTGTTTTTTCAACCTCCCGCAGCGATCGTTTCATTTCCACCGGAACCGGGGAGGTTCCGAGAAACGAGAGATCTTCAGGGCCCAAGGTTCGGGACTTGGCCAGAACCACGGCCCGTTCGATGGCGTTTTCCAGCTCCCTGACGTTGCCGGGCCAGTCGTAGTTTCTGAGAATATCCATGGCTGCACGGTCCAGGTGGTCCACCTTTTTGGCGGTCTCCTGGCTGTATTTTTCCAGGAAATGGCGGGCCAGAAGGGGAATATCTTCTTTTCTTTTTCTGAGCGGCGGCACATCGATGTGAATGACGTTGATCCGGTAATAGAAGTCCTCTCGAAACCTGCCGCCGGCAATGGCCTGTTCCAGGTTTTGGCGGGTGGCTGAAATCAACCGGAAATCCACTTCGATGGGCTGGCTGCTGCCGATCCGGTTGATCCGTTTTTCCTCCAGGACCCGCAGCAGATCGATCTGCATCTTGCCGGTGATTTCGCCGATTTCATCCAGAAACAGGGTCCCCCCGGATACGACTTCCAGAAACCCTTTCCGGGCAAGCACCGCCCCGGTAAACGCCCCCCGTTGATGACCGAAGAGTTCGCTTTCCAGCAGGGTATCCGGCATGGCCCCGCAGTTGATGGCGATAAACGGGAACTGGGCCCGCTTGCTTTTGGCGTGGATGGCCTTTGCGACCAGCTCTTTGCCCGTTCCGGTCTCCCCGGTGATCAGCACGGACGTATCGCTTTGGGCAACTTCCGGTATGAGCCGAAAAATATTCTCCATGGGCGCCGACTGCCCGATGATGTTGTCAAAGCGGGTGATCTTGTCCAGGCGACCTTTGAGATACTTGAATTCGGCGGCCAGCTTCTTCTGATGGAAAATCCGTTCCATGACCAGCGAGAGGTGGTCCGGCTTGAAGGGTTTGAGCAGGTAGTCGCTGGCGCCCATCCGCATGGCGGTCACGGCACTTTCTATGGAGCCGTAGGCCGTGATGATGATCACCAGGGTGTCCGGATAGTCGGCCTTGATCCTTCCCAGCAACTCGATGCCGTCCATGCGGGGCATCTTGATATCCACAAAGAGCAGCTCGAAGGGATAGGCTTCGAGTTTTTCCAGCGCTTCGAATCCGGACGCGGCCGTTTCGACGACATGACCTTCCTTTGAAAACCAGTGATAGAGGGATTCCCTGACGATCTTTTCATCGTCTACGATCATGATATTCATCTTATCGCTCATCCTGGGCCTCGACGGGTTATAGTGTCGGAAAATTCAATGAAAACGTGGTTCCCTTGCCGATGGTGCTTTCCACATGGACCTGTCCTCCGTGGTTCTTCACCACCCCATAGACGATGGACAACCCCAGCCCCGTGCCTTGACCTTCGGCCTTGGTGGTGAAAAAGGGATCGAAGATATGGTCCAGGTTCTCCTGTGCGATGCCGCATCCGGTGTCCTTGACCGTTATCCGGGCTTGCTTTTTGGCGAGGTCCACCCGGGACGCCACCGTCAGCCTGCCGCCCTGGGGCATCGCCTCGACGGCGTTGAAGATCAGATTCAGAAAACACTGCTGGAGGGGGCTGGTGTCGCCGTTGATCAGAACGCTCTTCCGGGTAAGATCCATATCCAGCGCGATATTCTGAAGTTCCAGCCGGTGGCGGGTCAGCGTGATGACGGTTTCGATGATCTGATTGAGATCGACGCTTTTGTAGACCATCGGGGTTTCCCGGGAAAACGAGAGCAGGCCGGATACGATGTTCCCGCATCGTTCCAGCTCGGTTGACATCAGCGAAAGGTAATCCTTGAATTCTTCTAGACCCTTCCTGTCCGGGGGCCCCTCTGCAAGCATTTTTTGCATCAGATGGCTGAAGGTCATCAGCCCCTGGATCGGGTTGTTGATCTCGTGAACGCAGCTCGCCACCAGCTTGCCCAGAGAAATCATCCGATCTTCCTGAACCATTTTTTTGAGATCCGCCCTCAACTCTTCGGCGCGTTTTTCCCAGCGGGATGAAAACTCCTCGGTGATGTCGCGCCGGATCTCGATGACCTTGACGATTTCACCGTTGGGATCCTTGACCGGGTAGGTGACCAGTTCGGCGTAGGCCAGTTGCCCCCCCGGCAGGGGGCGCTCATGGATGACATGCGCGGAAGCCCCGGTTCTGAGGGTTTCCAGCATCGGGCATTGGAAGATCGGCTGTGCGCTGGAGCAGGGGACTTCCAGCCCGTACATCACCTGATAGCAATTGGCGCCGATCACCTGATCCCTGGATTTTTGAATGCTCGCCAGATAGGCGTCGTTGGCTTCTGCGATGGTAAAATCCGTATTGAGCATCACGATCCCCTCGTTGGTCTGCTCGATGAGAAAGGTGGCGATCATTTTCTCCGATTCCAGCTGCTGCTCTGCGGATTTGAGCTGCTGGCTCATTTCGAAAAAGGTCCGGAGAAACCTTCCGATGTTGTGTTCGATGACCCCGATCCGCCGCGGCCGGTGCCGGATCAGTTCAAGCAGCACCTCTTCCTGTCCGGTCAGCTCGATGATCCCGTCCAGCTGCGGTATTTTGAAGAGGTCGCGAAAATCACGGGTGTTGCGATGCCATGGCGCTCGGGTTTCCTTATGACCGACGGTTCCCTGCCGACAGCCGGCCGGGGTCGGCCCGGGGGTGCGCAAGGACAGCGGGCGTCCGGCCCGTGGGAAAATGGATTTCATACCAATATACCACATCGGGATTTCGGGGGAAACCTTTGCGGCCCAAAAGCAAAGGAAGGCCGGTCCACCCTGCGCCCGAGCCGGATAATCCCTTAAAATTATTGCCGGCTTTGGCTTGACAGGATTTATCCGGTTATGGCATAGTAGCTCCCTTGTGGTTTCTGCGCCTTAAATTTTAAATACCACTATAATATCAGTTGGTTATAATCCTCCGCCGGGGGGAGGCCATCGGCCGGAGGAGATTAAGGAGTCTTCATGTCGTCCGAAACAACCAAAAAGAGCGGTTCCGTGATGGTGGTGGGTGCCGGCATCGCCGGTATGCAGTCCGCACTGGATCTGGCGGAATCCGGGTATTACGTCTATCTTGTGGAGAAGTCATCGGCCATTGGCGGGCTCATGTCCCAGTTGGACAAGACCTTTCCCACCAATGACTGTGCGATGTGAGTCATCTCGCCCAAACTGGTCGAGGTCGGCCGGCATCTGAATATCGAACTTCTCACCAATACCGAACTGCTGGAGCTGAACGGCGAGCCGGGTGATTTTACCGCCAAGGTCCACCAGGCCCCCCGTTTCGTGGATCTTTCCAAATGCACCAGCTGCGGGGACTGCGCCAAGGTCTGCCCCATCGATCTTCCCAATGAATACGACGAGGGGCTGTCCCGCCGCAAGGCCATATACAAACAGTACCCCCAGGCCATCCCGGGTGCCTTTGCCATCAGCAAGCGGGGAACCGCCCCGTGCAAGGCGACCTGCCCGGCGCATGTGAGCATCCAGGGCTACATCGCCCTGATCAACGAAGGAAAGTACCGCGAGGCCCTGGAACTGTTCAAAGAGGCGCACCCCTTTCCCGGGGTCTGCGGCCGGGTCTGTCATCATCCCTGCGAGGAGATCTGCACCCGAAACGATGTGGACCAGCCCCTGGCCATCCGTGAGCTTCACCGGTTTTTGGCGGATAATGAAAAGGCCGGCGGCGACTATTACATTCCCAACGTGACTGAAAAACGGGAGGAGAAGGTCGCCGTCGTGGGTGCAGGCCCGGCGGGGCTTACAGCGGCCTACTTTCTGGCGCTCAAGGGCTATGCCGTCACCGTATTCGAAAAGCTTCCGGTTGCCGGCGGCATGATGGCGGTGGGCATTCCCGAGTACCGGCTCCCCAGGGATATCCTCGGCGGCGAGATCGGTGTTGTCCAACAGATGGGGGTGACGATTCAGACCGGGGTGACCTTCGGAACGGACATTACCCTTGAGAGCCTGAAGAAAGAGGGATTCTCCGCCGTGTTTCTGGCCGTCGGGCTGCATGGGGGCAGACGGCTCGGGGTCGAGAACGAAGACGCCCAAGGGGTCCTCCAGGGGGTCGAATTTCTTCGTGAAACGGCCCTGGGCAGGGAGGTGCCCATCGGAAAGGACGTTCTGGTCATCGGCGGGGGAAACGTGGCCATCGATGTGGCCCTGACCGCCAAACGGAAAGGGGCAGAAAACGTCACCCTGATCTGTCTGGAACGCCGCGAGGAGATGCCCGCCTGGCAGCATGAAATCGAAGAAGCCCTGGAAGGCGGCATCCGGATCGTCAACAGCTTCGGGCCGAAGGCCTTTTTCATCGATACGGACAAACGGGTTTCGGGAATCGAGTTCAAGGCATGCACGGCCGTTTTCGATGCGGAGGGGCGGTTCAACCCCCGGTACGACGAGAATGCCTGCACCCCGTATTTCGGCGATACGGTCATCATCGCCATCGGCCAGAGCGCCGAGCTTGCTTTTGCCCAAGACCAGGGGATTGCCGTAACCCCAAGGGGCGGGCTTTCCGCGGATCCCCAGACCCTGCAGACCCCCATCGCGTGGGTGTTTGCCGGAGGGGATGCCTTTTACGGACCCAAATCGGTGGTGGAGGCCGTGGCTTCCGGAAAAGAGGCTGCAGAAAGCATCCACCGATACATCAACGGCATGGACCTCCGGGAAGGCCGGGAAAAGGACTGGCGGTTTGAAAAACCCGATGTCTCCATGGAGCCCAGGAAAAAGCGGACTCCGGTCCGATGCCTGGACCCGCAGGCCCGGGAGTGCAACTTTCTTGAGGTTTCCTTGGGCTACGAAGAGGCGGAGGCGAAAACCGAGGCCGAGCGCTGCCTGCGCTGCGGGATCTGCTCGGAATGTTACCAGTGCGTCAAGGCCTGCCTGGCCAAGGCGGTGGATCACACCCAGGAGCCCAAAGACCGCGATATCCGGGTGGGATCGGTGGTCCTGGCCCAGGGTGCGGATGCCTTTGATCCGGGCAACATGGAACCCTTCTACCACTGGAAGAGCAACCCCAACGTGCTGACCAGCCTGGAGTTCGAGCGGATCCTGAGCGCCTCCGGCCCCACCCTGGGCCATCTGGAGCGCCCCTCGGACGGAAAGGTTCCCAAAAAGGTCGCCTGGCTTCAGTGCGTGGGGTCCCGGGACACCAACCGGTGCGGAAACGGTTACTGCTCATCGGTCTGCTGCATGTATGCCGTCAAGGAAGCCATGATCGCAAAGGAGCATGCCCACGGAGACCTGGATTGCGTCATCTACAACATGGATATCCGGACCTTCGGGAAGGATTACGAAAAATATTACCTGAGGGCCAAGGACCGGGAGGGGGTCCGGTTTGAAAAGGCCCGCATCCACACCATCGAAGAACTCCACGCCACCGGGGATCTTACGCTTCATTTCGCGGATGAAGCCGGCCGGATGAAGTCCGAGACCTTCGATATGGTCGTGCTTTCGGTGGGGCTCCAGGTGACCGAATCCGCGGTCGCGCTGGCCCGGCGGCTCGGGGTGGATCTCGGGAAATACCGTTTTGCCGATACCGATCCGTTCGCTCCGGTGGCCACCTCGCGTGCCGGGGTATACACCTGCGGGAGTTTCCAGGGGCCCAAGGATATTCCGGCATCGGTCACCGAAGCCAGCGCCGCGGCCTGTGCGGCCGGCGGGGATTTGGCGGAAGCCCGAAGCACCGACACCAAAGTGGCGGAGGTTCCCGAGGAGATCGATGTGGCCGGGGTGGAGCCCCGGATCGGGGTTTTTGTCTGCAACTGCGGGATCAACATCGGCGGGGTGGTGGATGTGCCCGCGGTCAAGCAGTACGCGGCATCCCTTCCCCATGTGGTGTTCACCGACGAGAATCTTTTCACCTGCAGCCAGGACACCCAGGACAAGATCCGGGAAAAGATCAAGGAGCACAACCTGAACCGGCTCGTGGTGGCGGCCTGCACCCCCAAGACCCACGAAGCGATTTTCCGCGAAACCATGGAGGCCTGCGGCTTGAACAAGTACCTGTTCGAGATGGCCAACATCCGCAATCAGGACTCCTGGATCCATTCAAAGGATCCGGAAACCGCCACCCAAAAGGCCAAGGACCTGGTCCGGATGGCGGTGGCCCGGGCCGAAACCCTCTACCCGCTCAAGGAGCGGGTCATTCCGGTAAACAAGCAGGCCCTGGTGGTGGGCGGCGGGGTGGCCGGGATGACCGCCGCGCTGGAACTCGGCAGGCAGGGGTACAGGGTCTACCTGGTCGAAAAGGAATCCGCGCTGGGGGGCATGGCCCGGCGGCTGCACCATACCATCGAGGGCAAGGACATCCGGGCCTATCTTGAAACCCTGGTGGGGCAAATCGCCGCAGAACCCAACATCGAGGTGCTGGCCGGCGCCAGGATCGTCGGTTTCGGCGGGTATAAGGGCAATTTTTCCACCGAGGTCTCGGTGGGGGGGGATACCCCCCGGACCCTCAAACACGGGGTGATCATCGTGGCCACGGGGGCCGCCGAGTACCGTCCCACCGAATACGGCTATGATGAATCCGACCGGGTGATGACCCAGGTGGAGCTGAGCGACCGGCTGGCCCAAAAGGGCGGAGCCGATCTGTCCACGGTGGTGATGATCCAGTGCGTGGGCAGCCGCAACGATCAGAACCCGAACTGCTCGCGCATCTGCTGCCAGAGCGCGGTCAAAAACGCGCTTGAAATCAAAAAACTCAACCCGGATGCTCAGGTCTTTGTCCTGAACCGGGATATCCGCACCTACGGGCTTCTGGAAGACTACTACACCGAAGCCCGCCAAAAGGGGGTGGTCTTTATCCGGTTTTCGCCCGAAGCCCCGCCGGTGGTAAAGACCGAAAACGGAACACTCACGGTCACGGTCAAAGACCACATCCTGCAGCGGAACCTGGAGATCGAGGCCGATCTGCTGGCGCTCAGCGCCGGGGTGGTGGCCGAAGATACCGAAGAACTCGCGCGGATCATGAAGCTGAACCGGAATCCGGAAGGCTTTTTCATGGAGGCCCATGTGAAGCTCCGACCGGTGGACATGCCCGGAGAAGGGATGTTCCTGTGCGGTACGGCCCACGGGCCCAAGCTGATTTCCGAAACCGTTGCCCAGGCCCAGGCGGCGGTCGCCAGGGCTGCGACCTTTCTTTCCAAATCACAAATCAGGCTGTCGGCGGTGACCGCAAAGGTGGATACGGACCATTGCGTCAAGTGTTTGACCTGCGTCCGGTCCTGCCCCTTCCAGGTGCCCCGGTTCAATACCGATGAGGGGGAAATCGAGATCGACGATGCTCTGTGCCGGGGATGCGGGGTCTGCACCGCGGTCTGCCCGCGGCGGGCCATCGATCTGAGCTTTTACCGGGACGATCAGTTGATGTGCAAAATCGATGCGTTGCTTGTTGAGGAAACGGACTCATGACGGAATTTGAACCCACGATCATTGCGTTTTGTTGCAACCACTGAGGGTATTCGGCTGCGGACCTGGCAGGTTCCATGCGACTCGATTATCCGGCCAATGTAAAGATCATCCGGGTCCCCTGCACCGGCAAGGTGGATGTGATGCATCTGCTCAAAGCCATTCAGAAGGGCGCAGACGGCGTCTACGTCGTCGGCTGCCTGGAGGGGACCTGTCAGTACAACGAAGGAAATTTCAGGGCAAAAGAACGGGTGGCGCATGTTCGGATGTTGCTGGAGGAGATCGGGCTCGAGGCCGATCGCGTCCGGATGTACAATCTTTCCTCCGGCGAAGGGCCGACCTTTGCGGCATACGCAAGGGAGATGACCGAACATATCCGGTCTCTGGGGCCCAACCCGTTGAAAAAGCGGCCCAAAAGTTAGAAGAGGAGAAATCATGGCGGAAGAAGCAATCAAACTCGGCGGCAAGAAAAAGAGCGTCTTCAAGGACAAGGTGATGCAGCTCCTGCCGGAAGGCGGGAATCTGAACCTTTGCCTGACCTGCGGAATGTGTTCGTCCGGATGTCCGGCGACCGGACTTGAAAATATGGATCCCAGGAAGTTCCTCCGGATGGCTTCGCTGGGGCTGGATGATGAGCTGTTGAGCTCGGATTGGGCGTGGATGTGCACCATGTGCCAGCGCTGCATCCACGTCTGTCCCATGAAGATCGATATCCCCCAGCTGGTCTTCAACGTCCGGAATTCCTGGGCGCGTGAAAAAAGGCCCAAGGGTATCCTCGGCTCCTGCGACATGGCCCTTCGGCACGACACCTGCAGCGCCATGGGGGCATCCGAGGAGGACTTCCAGTTCGTGGTCGAAGACGTGCTGGAAGAGTACCGGGCGGCCCAGCCCGAATTCAAGGAGATGCAAGCACCGGTCAACAAGCAGGGCGCCGAACTGTTTGTCAACCAAAACTCCCGGGAACCGGTGACCGAACCCGAGGAGATGGTCCCGCTGTGGAAAATCCTTCACGTTGCCGGGGCCGACTGGACATACGGCACCAAGGGGTGGGCGGCCGAGAACTACTGCATGTTCCTGGCCGACAACGATGCCTGGGAGCACATCGTCCGGACCAAGGTCAAGGCGGTGGAGGATCTGGGCTGCAAGGTCTGGCTCAATACGGAGTGAGGGCACGAACTGTTTGCAGTCCGGGCCGGACTGAAAAAATTCAACATTCCGTACAACTTTGAAATCAAGAGCATCATTCAATACTACGCCCAGTGGATCCGGGAGGGCAGGCTCAAGGTCAATGCCGACTGGAACAAGGACCTCAAGGTCAAGTTCACCGTTCAGGACCCCTGCCAGCTGGTTCGAAAGAGCTTCGGGGACCCGGTGGCCGAAGATCTCCGGTTCGTGGTCAAATCGGTGGTGGGGGAGGAAAACTTCATCGACATGCAGCCCAACCGCTCCAACAACTACTGCTGCGGGGGCGGGGGCGGATTCCTTCAGTCCGGATACCCGGACCAGCGGAGGGAATACGGGAGGCTCAAGGCCGAGCAGATCCTGGCCACCGGGGCGGCCTACTGCATCACCCCGTGCCACAACTGCCACGCCCAGGTTCACGATCTTTCCGAGATTCGGGACCACGCATGGAGCACGGTGCACCTCTGGACCCTCATCTGCCTGTCCCTGGGGATCCTCGGACCCAACGAACGCGCCTATCTGGGCGATGATTTAAAGGACGTGCTGGTGTTCCACCCCGAATCGGAGGCGTGATCGGTGGGGGGCGGGTCGCACCCGAGAGGTAGCGGGGGCAGGGAATGCCGGGACTGGAGGAAAGATGATCGTAGCGAAGCGAAAGCCCTTTGAAGAGATCAAAGAGATGCTCAAGGGCTGCAAGAAGGTTCTCAATGTGGGCTGCGGGACCTGTGTATCGGTCTGTCTGGTCGGCGGTGAAAAAGAGGTCGCCATCTTGAGCACCGAGCTGGAGATGGCCAGGCGATTGGAAAACGACCCGATCGAGATCGGAGAGATCACCGTGGAAAGACAGTGCGACCGGGAGTACCTGGCCGAGTTGGACGACCGGGTGGCGCACTACGATGCGATTCTTTCCATGGCCTGTGGGGTGGGAATCCAGTTTCTGGCCGAACGGTTTCCCGACACGCCGGTTTACCCGGCCGTGGATACCAGCGGGCTTGCCGTCAACCAGGCCGTGGGGTGGTACGAGGAGCGGTGCCGCTCCTGCCAGAGCTGCGTTCTGGGGTGGACCGGGGGCATATGCCCGGTGACCCTGTGCGCCAAAGGGCTCTACAACGGCCCGTGCGGGGGAACCAACAAGGGAAGCTGCGAGGTCGACGCCAATCAACCCTGCGCCTGGTTCATGATCTACGAGCGGCTGGCCAGGCAGGGACGCCTGGAGTGTATCCGCAAGATTCATCCCCCCGGCGAATGGAAGGATCAGGTGCCCCGGACCCTGATCCAGCCGGGGTACAAAAAACCGGAAAAGGCAAGCAAACCATGATCGGGACGTCGCGGGCTTCGATCGGAACCCGGGGGGCGGCCTTTGCGGCCCAACCCCATCCAACCTCCACCCCCGTTTCGGGGGAGAGGGCAGGGGTGAGGGGGCCCGAACCGGGAAATACTTTTTCGAGAGGGTCAATACACCATAGGAACAGGATACGATGAGCGGTGAAAATGGTCTGAAATCCGGCAGCAATCTTGAGAAAATCCTCAAGGCGGGGCATTTTGCATTCACGGGCGAACTGGGGCCTCCCCGGGGGACCGATCCCGAAGAGGTGAGGAAAAAGGCCGCCCACCTCAAGGGGCATGTGGACGCGGTCAACATCACCGACAATCAGACCGCCGTGGTGCGGATGGCCAGCTGGGCGGCCTGCCTGCTGGTGCTCCAGGAGGGGCTGGAACCCAACTTCCAGATGGTCTGCCGGGACCGGAATCGGCTGGCCATGCAGGCCGATATCCTCGGTATTTCCGCCCATGGGATTCGAAACATGCTCTGCCTTTCCGGGGACCATCAGAAATTCGGGGACCATCCCAACGCCAAGGGGGTGTTCGACATCGACTCCATGCAGTTGATCCAGATGGTCAAGCGGATGCGGGACGAGGGCAAGTTTCTTTCCGGCGCCGAGATCGAAAAACCGCCCAGAATTTTCATCGGGGCCGCCGCCAACCCCTTTGCAGACCCCTTTGATTGGCGGGTTTACCGGCTTGCCAAAAAGATCGATGCCGGGGTCGATTTCATCCAGACCCAGTGCATCTACAACATGAAAAAGTTCAGGGAATGGATGAAACAGGCCAACGACATGGGGCTGACCGAAAAGGCATACATCCTTGCCGGGGTCACCCCCATGAAGAGCGTCGGTATGGCCCGGTACATGAAAAACAACGTGCCGGGAATGGATGTGCCCGAAGAGATCATCCAGCGGCTCCAGGGTGCGGGCAAGGGCAAGGTGGCCGAAGAGGGCATCAAGATCGCCTGCGAGCAGATCGAAGAGTTCAAGCAGATGAAGGGGGTTTCCGGGGTTCACTTGATGGCCATCGAGTGGGAGCACCGGGTGCCCGAGATCACCGAGCGGGCCGGGGTGCTGCCGCGACCCAAAGTGGATTAGATCGACCTCCTGCCCATGCCTAATGGGCGGTCCACCCGCCGTCGACCAGCAGGATGTGACCGGTCATGTAATCCGATGCCGCCGATGCCAGGAACACCGCAGCCCCACTGACGTCCCGGGGGGTTCCGATCCGGCCCAGCGGGGTGTTGTCCAGGACATATTTCTTGAAGGCCGGATCCTGCAGCATGGGTTGGGTGAGCGGGGTTTCGATGAACGCCGGGGCGATGGCGTTGACATGGATATGATGCGGGGCCCATTCCAGGGCCAGAACCTTGGTCACAAGGTTCACCCCGCCCTTGCTGGCACAGTACGCCGCGCGGCCGGGTATCCCCACCGTTCCGGCATCCGATGAGATATTGATGATTTTCCCCTGGCGCCGGGCGATCATCACCCGGCCGACGGCCTGGGCGCAGAAAAAAAGCCCTTTCAGATTGGTATCGATCACCAGGTCCCAGTTCTCCTCGCTGACCTCCTCGGCCGGCTGGGGGCGATTGACCCCCGCGTTGTTGACCAGAATGTCGATCCGGCCGAAAGCTTCAACGGCGCGATCCACCATGCGCCGGATGCTATCGATATCCGATACGTCCAGGGGCACCGGTACGGCCCGGCGCCCCATGGCGGTGATGGTTTCCGCCACCGCCTCCAGTTCGGATGAGGTGCGGCTGCAGGCAACCACATCGGCCCCGTAGCGGGCCATGGCAAGGCTGATATCCCGGCCAAGCCCCCGGCCCGCACCCGTGACGGCGGCGATTTTTCCCGACAGATCGAATTCGTTTTTGGCCTGCGTGGACATCCGGGCATCTCCTTTCTTCGGGCCTTGGACCCCTTTTTGCAGCGGACCGCCGGGAATCACCCATGAGAATCGGTGAGCTTTTTTTTCCCCAGCTGCCCCGCAAGGACAATGGCTTTATACAGATTGGTGTGATCGGCGATGTTCTTCCCGGCGATGTCGAAGGCCGTTCCATGCCCGGTGGAGGTTCGGATGATGGGAATGCCGGCCAGCAGGGTGACCGCATGGCCGAACCCCACCAGTTTGACCGCCATCAATCCCTGATCGTGAAAGAGCGCCAGAACCAGGCTGAATTCCCCCTGGTGGGCCCGGTGGAAAACGGTGTCCGCGGGCAACGGCCCCACCACGTTGATGCCTTTTTCCCTGCAGGCTTGGATGGCCGGGACGATTTCATCGACCTCTTCCCGGCCGAACAGCCCCCCTTCTCCGGCATGGGGATTGAGCCCGGAAACGGCTATCACCGGATCGGGTATTTCAATGAACCGGAGCAGGTCCCAGGCCAGTTCCAGCATGCTTTCCACCCGCTCTTTTTTGACTTTTGAAATGGCCTCGCTCAGAGACATGTGGGTGGTCAGCAGCATGATCCGCAAGGTGTCGAGAATGATGGCCATCCCGTGGCGTTTGGCCCCGCACAGTTCCGCAAGGATCTGGGTCTGCCCCTCGTAGCGGTGTCCGGCGGCCCGCATCGATTCCTTGTTGAGCGGTGCGGATACCATGGCCTGGAGGCGGCCGTCCAGGCACATGCGTCCGGCCTCTTTGGTATAGTGCACGGCCGCATCGCCGTTTTTGGCATTGACGACCCCCATTTCATAGGTCGCGGGATCGATGTTTTTGTAATCGACCACCAGGATCCGGCCGGGTTGTGCCGCCGGCTGTTCATCGATACCGATGGATACGACATCCCACGCGGTCCCGGTCATTGCCACCGCTTTGCGGATGACCCGTGCGTCACCGAGCACCACCGGATGGCAGAGATCGTAGAGTTCGGGGTGCACCAGGCTCTTTACCGTGATTTCCGGGCCGATTCCGGCCGCATCCCCCATGGTGATTCCAACCCGCGGCAATTTCTGCGGCATAAAGTTTCCCTCCTTTTTATATATACTCCTAAACAGGATATCGTCTCAAAATCCCTCCCGGCCTCCCTTTAGAAAAGGGAGGAGAATAAGTTCCCCCTTTTTCAAAGGGGGTCAGGGGGATTTCTTTAAGGAATTCCATTTGCATAATACGTCACCGGAATCGTGCCCAGAGCACTGAGTTCTTGCGGTTTATGGTTAATGAGACGGTTGCTATGAAACAGGGCATTAGTGTCCCGACATGGACGTCCGTTCCTTTACGGTTTCAACGAATTTTGCAAACGCATCGATCCTTCCCAGGGAGCCGCCTTTGATCAAAACGGCCATATTCGACAGATCCGGCGCCTGTGCCATCACGGCCCCCGGGGAGATCCGCTGGCGAAGCCGTAATCGGTGGCCGCCAAGGCCCCGGCAGGCTTCATACCCGGTGGTGCCGCCGGTCAGCAGCAGCCCGGAGAGGTGTCTCTGGTCGCAAATCTTTTGGACCGTCCGGGAAATCCCCGTTTCGAGCAGATCGGGGTCGGCAGCGGATCGTTCCGATGTGGCCAGCAGCCCGATTCCGGATCGATCCATCTGCTCGGTCAGCCGGTCCGCGGCGCGGCCGGAGGCGGCTGTGAGGGACGCGGCATCGGGGATATCGATCAGGACCGGTTCGAGGCGGCAGGTTTCCGAAAAATAGTGCAACTGCTCGCGGCTCTTGGGGTGAAGCGTTCCGCAGACGACCAGCACGGGGCCCCCGGGCACCTTCGCCCAGCCCTCGGGACGGATGCGGGAGCGGCAATGCCCCGCGACCGCGCTTCCGATCCCCTGGCCCCCCACAAAGAGCACCGGCCCGGGATAAGCCAGAAAAAGACCGGCGACCCGCATCAGATCCTGCTCGGATTCGCTGTCGGCCGTGATCATCTGAACCCCCCCAGCGATCATGTCCTCCAGTGCACCCTGCGCATCAGCGCGCCGGAGGGTGCCTAAATCCAGAAGACCGATGGGCCTAGGGTTGTCCCGGGCGGCGTGGTCCGCCACCCGGGAGGTGGTCACCGGGTGCTTGGGGTCCCGGCGGTAGAAGGTTTCGGCGATGGGCAGCCCGTCGATGTACTGGATGCCGTTTTTGGTGGTGCGGCCGAAGTCCGGGATGGCCGGTGCAATGCAGCACAGGCGGATGTCCAGTTCATCCATTACCGCTGCGATTTCCCTTCCGAACGACCCCCTGAAGGCGCTGTCGGTTTTTTTCATCCAGACCCGAACCCCGTCCCGTGCAGCCGCCCGGGCAGCCCGACGGACCTTCTGGTAGGCCCGCTCCGGGGGCAGATCCCGGCTTTCGGTGTTGTAGACCAGAAGGCCTTCCGGAGGGTCGCTTCTGCGATGGGGGGTGTCTGAATCGACCACCACGGTCACCTGTCCGGCGACCTCCAGAAACTCGAACCCCGTATCGCAGGAACCGGCCAGATCATCGGCGATCATGCCGATTTCGGACGTCGAGAGGTGACCCTTGTCATCGGCCATATCTGCTGGATTTACTCCATTTTCAATCCGCCAGTGGCGGACCAATTCCCCGCTTTTTGGGGCATTAAGACAATTTCTCATGGATACCCCGCTGCCTGTTGCAGGGCAGCGAAGATCCCGCTCATCGGGTCGGCGGGGGAGTTCATTCGTTGCGTCACAACCGGGATTGCTATACACCACTGAAGGGTTCAACTCAATAGGGCGGGATCGGGAAAAGCGGCCGGGTGGACTCCTCAGCCTCTGGGGACCTGTCCGCCTCTGGGGACCTGTCCGCCTCTGGCGGATTAAATAAGCCTTACGCCTCCTTTTTCATCCAGTCCTTCAACCAGCGCAAGCGACCCGGCCAATCATCGGCATCGGTTTCGGAAAGAAGGCGATCGAGGGCGCCAATCAGGGCGGAGAGCGGCCATTTTTGCGTCGCCAAGATTACACCGCCGTGTTGGGGGTGTTTGCGGGATAGCGGAATAAAATCACGCGCGTTAAAAGTGAAGATGCAACGCCCGTGGGTTGTTGCACCAATCAGCTGTTCTTCGTCGCTCGCATCAGGCGGCATCCACGCGTTGGGCGTTCGACTCACATCATGCCCACGCTCAAGCAGTGCCGTATATAGCGCCCTATTGGAGGTGTCAGCATCCAGATGCAGGCGCAATTTCGGCATCACCGTGCTCCAGCGCCGCTTCCGCACCAATCGCGGCATCGATTTCACTGCGGTGGGCTTGGTAAAAGGCCAGGGCTTCCCTTACCCGAGGCTCGGGCAGATCATACTGATCGGCGATCTTCGCCGGGGGCAACCCCCAGGAGAATCGAGCTTCCACCATTGTTTGCACACGAATACCCGTTCCGCGAAGCACCGGTGTAGGAATACCCGACGCTCCCAAACGGTAGGTGACGCCGCGAAAGTTCGGGTCGTCCAGCGCCTGCTTGAGTGCACCGACTTTCTCAGACACCGACCACAGAATGAACTGATTCAGCGATACCCCCTGTTTCTGCGCTAATTCTTCGGCTTCTCGTTTTAAATCGGCCGGCAAGTTCAAGGCATAACGTGCCATAGTCCCTCTGAAAATGGGGTGTTAACATACATTAACATCATAAGGGACATCATATAAGATGTCAACGGATCCTATGGCATGGTCCTTGTTTCCGGAATGAACCCGATGGGCCCCTTGCATCGGTTTCAGGCGTAAAGGTTGATTCCCGCGCCGAGGCCTTTGTCTTTGAGGGTTAGGGTTCGATCCGACGAATAGCTCAGGACGGCCGCCGGGGGCACGCGGAAGTATCCCGCCAGGGGGGCTTCCGTGGCGGGGCTGCGCTTTCTGGAAATCCCCTGCCCGGTTTTGCCCGGAAACACCGGTCGATCCGGATTTTGGAAGATATCCCCTAACCGATCGATGCCGTATGCCGTCTGAATATTCATATCTTTCTGTCCATCCCAACCCGGACACCCCGGTTAAAGAATCCGCCATAACGGCGCCAAGACTCAAAGGCTGTTGTTACGATCGAATTTAAACCATCCGGGCACGTTCCGGCAATACGTCAAAAGTATAATTTTAATTCGTATTTTGATCCGACACTCGGGGGGTTTTTCTAAGACGAAACTATCACCCCCAGGATGCGGGGTCATACGGAATACGTAGGTTCTTCACCATCCTTTGTTCTTACCGGTCATGTCTTAACGTCCTTCATTTCGATAAAGAAGGACTTTGGGGGGATTTCAAGTGGTTATGGGAAAGGTTTCAAATCCTCGGTCAAAACCGCCGAAAGTTGCCGTGATACCGGTTACGACCTCGATGAAGTTCCAACGGCTCGAAATCAGCGTAAGTCGGGTGTTTCAATGGAAAGGCCCGCTCGATGAGAC
>ENA-OSEO01003391-OSEO01003391.1-sediment-metagenome-genome-assembly--contig:-NODE-3391-length-19029-cov-10.018573_pt1 | contig 19029 bp, 15 predicted proteins | sample MGYA00237883_ERZ534232 | MGnify/ENA metagenome assembly ERZ534232
AAAATACCGCCTTTTTTATTGATCAGTTCCGCTGCTGTTTCGCAGGCCTGTTTGGCCATCTGACCTTCATAGGCCCACGGGCCGGTGATGGGTCCCTGAAGTCCGATGACCACCGGTTTCTCGGCCGCCATCACCCCGGGTACGGCCACCGACATGGCCAGTACCAGTAATCCCGTAATTCCCAACCATCTTGAAAGCTTCATGTTCCTTCCTCCGTTCTGAAAAGTGTTTTTAAAGTCGACTCCAATCTCGGTCCTATGCGTTGAGAACAACGTAACCCGAATCAACGGCGATCAAGAGGCACCGCCTGTCGGTGGCTCTGTCAACGGTCTTCGGTCGCACTGCTCTCTGGCCTACACCATGCCACATATGCGGTGGCGCGCCGGGCGCCTATGTGGCGATGTTTATAAAAAATGATTTAACCATTACCGACCCTCCTTGGATTGTCAAGGGAAAATATGCATTCTCATGGCGTCATCAGCACAACCTTGCTCAAATACATCCGGGTTGTAAGCAATCGGTTTTATTGTAAATCAGGCCAACCTGTTTTTGAAGATTTCTTCCTGCTCGTCTAAAATCTCCCGCAGAATATCAATGGTGGTCATGGGATTCATGATCACCGCTCGAAGCACCACGATATTTTGTCCGGGAAAATCTTTGATATTGAGCGTCGTTCTGGAGACAAAGCTGTTGCCGGCCTCCCGCTGGAGTCTTTGAATGCTGCGGTTGATGTCGTTCAGTTTTTCGTTGATTTGAGCGACGTCCTCCGCGTCTCTTTGGACCAGCCTTTTTTTGAACGCCGAAGGGCACAGCCTGTAGGTGAGTATGTTGAGTTCAGGGGGGGTAATAAGCTGAAAATACGGCCTTTTTTCAACTTCATCGGCAAATTTTCGGGCGGTTTCGATGCCGTGATCGATCAGGAGGGCATAGCCCCGGCTGCCCATGATTTTTAAGGCACTGTCGAGTATCAGGGAATTGGCCTCCCGCGATCCGGACGGCGATTTGATGCCAAGGTCCACGGACCCCGGCCGGTTGACATAATTGGCATGATAGATGACGCTGTCCATGATGGCGGGATCTTTAAAGTAAACCATGCCGCAACTCATGGGCATGTAAAACTGTTTGTGCCCGTCGATGGTTACGGAATCGGCAAATTCGATACCCGAGAGCAGGTGACGGTATTTTTCCGACATCAGCGTCGGACCGCCCCACGCGGCGTCAACATGGAAATGAATGTTGTTTTCGGCACAGATGTCGGCCATTTTCAAAAGCGGATCCACGGAACCTGTTTCCGTGGTTCCGGCAATACCCACCACTGCCAAGATGGCTGTTTTTCTGGTGTTTTTCGTTAACGCACGGATGGTATTTTCAAGCTGCATCAGGTTGATCCGGTTCTTTTCATCCACATCTACGGCGACAATATTCCGGTTGCCGATACCGAGCAGGCCGCCGGCCTTGTTGAGTGAATAGTGCCCTCGTTTCGACACGAGAACTACGCTGCGTTCAATTCCATAGACCTGATAAGCAGCCCCCAGACCTTCTTTTTCCACACCCTCAAAACCGTCTTTGGGGGCAAAGCGCGTATTTCGAGCCACCCACAGGGCCGTCAGGTTGGAGAGCGTTCCGTTTTCGGTAAAACAGCCGAGGGTCGTATGTGTGCTCTGGATGTGTTCATTGTAGAAGGCATCGTTTTTTTGATAAATCAACCGGTGAATTTTAGCCAGTACCTGCTTTTCCACCACCGATACCACTTTGGACGTTTCGATTTTAACCACATTTTGATTCAAGGCGGCGACGATGGTTTTAAGATGGACCATAAAAAAAGGGATGGCGGATGTCATATGGCCGACAAAGTAAGGCGAGGCCACGTTAACGGCATGGGGAGCGATGTCTTCGATCAGGCCGGTAATGACATCGGCCAATTTTTTTTCGGGGTTCTGGCTGATAAGGCTATCCGTGAATCGGTCTGCCAGATCCTTCAGACTGACCGCTTCGGTAAAACCGACATGGGTTTTGAGAAAATCGTGGAGTCCGAAAAGGATCTGCTCCATATACTTGATCAACGTGGATCTGGCCGCTTCGTTTTCCGGACGGATAAATGTTCGCGTCAGGGCCGGCCAGTCGGCCACGAGTTCTTTTTTCTGGGGGGAAATATTTTTGTTCTTCATCGCAGGTTATGTTCCGGAAATATTGAAGCATATCATGACTGAAAAGTAGTCCTCTGTGTCAGGTTAGAGATAGACGGCGCTGCCTCACTTTAGTAGCATGCCCCTTGGGCATTGCCAAGTAAATCTTTCAAAGCATTAAAAATTGTGGCTTTTCTCCCGATGGGTTGAGAATCGGGCTCGTTTTTTTTTACAATTGCTCCATGGATAATGCTTTTTTTAAAGCGTGTAAACTCGTGGTTAAAGGATCGTAAAGAAAGAACAGAGTTAAAAATAATAACAATGGGTTCGAATTAGAACAGACACCTTCCTGCTGTCGAAATGTTTGGGTATGCATCTGTTCTTTCCAATGATCCCTAAACCACTCAGACAGTACACGCTTTTTAAAAAAGGATGATCCATTCCGCTCGCTCAATTATGTATGGGTCTTAACAAGTTCACTTGGCCCCTTGAACCCTTGAACCCCCGAATCCTTAAGGAATCACCAACGAATTTGAAGATGATCCAAAATTGTTTATTGCCAACCTGCATTGAAGTATAATACTATTTTTGCGTCTATTCAGGCTCCGTTTTTTATTCAAAATCTTAACGGGCGGTTGCCCGGTTATTAACGTTATCTTGCTTGTGGCTTATGAAAACCGAAGAATTTTTACAAGAACATAAATATTATCGAACACTTATCGAGAGTGCCACGGATTATGTGGTTGTAATCAATAGAAATTATCAAATCATTATGGCCAATGAACTCTTTAAAAATGAGTTCGGCATGAAGCCCAATGATTATTGTTATAAAGTATGGAAAAATAGAAATAAAAAGTGTGAAGGGTGTCTGGTAGAAAAAACTTTTCGGGATGGCTGGGGATACTGGAATCTTGAAAATGTCACCATGAAGGACGGCAGGGTCGCCAATATGCTGATTAAAGCGATCCCGGTCAAAAATGAACGTGGCGAAGTTGTTTATGTTCTGGAAAGAGCCACCGACATCACGGAAAGGCAGCACATTCAGGACAACATCGACAAAATGGTCGGCAATCTGGAAGGTATGCTGGCCGATCGTCTGGAAGGATTGCAAAAATCCGAAGAGAAATACCGAACCATATTTGAGCGGTCCCGTGATGCCATCATTCTCACAGATCCTGCCGGCAAGATCATCGAGATTAATCAGGCAGGGGTTAATATGTTATGGTATGATACCCAAAAAGAAGTTTTGGCACTTAAATCTGCTGCAAAACTCTTTGAAAATAAGGTATTTTCAAAATTCCAGAAAAAGCTTTCCAAGGAAGGTTTTGTTGAGGGATTTGAGACCCGGCTCGTCGGAAAAAAGGGTCGAAGATTTGATGCGGTGATTACATCCAATGTGACGGTCGATGTGACCGGTAAGGTTGCCGGTTATGTGCTTATTATCAGAGACATTTCTCGGAGAAAATTCGCACAGTATCAAATCGAGCAGCGTAACATCCGACTCGATATTTTAAATGCCATCTCCAAAACCGTAAGCAGCAGTTTGGACCTCGATACGATGCTTAATGGGGCCATCAATAAAATTTTAGAATTCCTTGAATTCGACAGTGTTAGAATTTATTTGTTGGACGATAAAAAAGAGGTTCTTAATTTGAAAGCGTATAAGGGGTCTTCAGATCAATTAATGACCAAGCCCTTTATGAAATGTCGCAAACTCGGAGACGGTCTTTTGGGCCAGACCCTGCTCGATGGTAAAACCAAGATTGTCCACAACCCTTTCCGAATAGAAGATCGTTATGTCGATTCGATTATCGAAGAGGGACTTCAGTCAACGGCTTATATTCCGCTGGTCAGCAAGGGGGAATCGGTCGGTGTAATGGCCCTCTCCAGCCGTTCACCATTTATGTTTTATTATGAGTACGTCGAATTTTTGACCGCCATCGGCAACCAGATTGGTGTCGCTGTGGATAACGCCAATCTTTATAAAAACATAAATGAAGCCTATCAAAAACTCAAGGATGCCCAGGAGCAGATTATCCAGTCCGAAAAACTGGCCTCTTTGGGCAAATTGGCCGCCACCATTGCCCATGAGATAAACAATCCGCTTGCCGCAGTTTTGACGTATATCCGGCTGATGATAAAGCTGAAGGACCGGAATCAATTTTCTTCCGAAAGACTTGAGGATATTTCCCGGTATTTGTCCACCATGGAGTCGGAAACCGCCAGATGCGGGGAGATCGTAAAGAATCTTTTGGCATTTTCCCGCCAGTCCAAACTTACCATTAAGTCCCATAGTGTTGCCGACATTATTGACAGGACCCTGAGTCTCATTGCCCATGATTTGGAGATGAAAGGAATACGCCTGAAAAAAAGCATTGAACCGAATCTGCCCGACGTTCGGTGTGATTTCAGACAGATTCAACAGGCCCTTTTAAACCTCATGTACAATGCTTCAGATGCTATGGCTGAAGGCGGCACCCTGACGGTAGCGGCCAAAAGGAAGGCCGGGGATGATACGTTTTTAGATGTCACGATTTCCGATACGGGGTGCGGCATTGCCGAGGAAGACAAGGAAAGAATTTTTGATCCTTTTTTTACCACCAAGGAAGAGGGAAAAAATGTAGGCCTGGGTTTATCGGTGGTTTACGGCATTATCACACGGCACAACGGAACCATCGAATTGGATAGCGAGCCCGGCAGGGGAAGCACTTTTAAGGTTAGCCTGCCCTGTGGATGATCGCAGTAAAAACCAGTAAAATTTTTACCCAAAAGACGAACGGAAGGAATCGACAATGACCAAAAAACCCAGAATTCTTGTCGTTGATGATGAAGCATCGATGAGAGAAGCGCTTTATGACTGGCTTAAGGAGGATGGTTATGAGGTTGGCCTGGCCGTAAGCGGCAAAGATGCCATTGCCATTGCCATGGAAAAAAGCTGGGACGTGATTTTGCTGGATCTGAAAATGCCGGGTATGGATGGACTGGAAACGTTGAGACAGCTTAAAGGAAAAACGGTGGAGACAGATGCCGAGATATTGATGATGACCGCCTATGCCACGGTGGACACAGCGGTTCAGGCCATGAAGGAAGGCGCCTTTGATTATCTTGTCAAGCCCTTTGCCCCGGACGAAATTGAAATGCAAATTAAAAAAATCATCACACACCGGGAACTGGTTCTGGAGAATATTTTACTGCGTCAGAAACTGGAGGAAAGATCAGAATATGATGAAATCATAGGAAAAAGCGATGCCATGCAAGAAATTTACGATTTGATTTCACAGGTGGCACCCACCGACTCCACCGTATTGATCACCGGTGAAAGCGGTACCGGTAAAGAACTGATCGCACAGGCGATCCACGGCAACAGTTTGCGATGTTACATGCCGTTTATCGCCGTAAGTTGTGGGGCTCTCCCCGACTCTTTGTTGGAGAGCGAACTGTTCGGGTATGAAAAGGGAGCCTTTACCGGTGCGGAGCATACCAAAAAGGGGCGCTTTGAGTTGGCGGACAAGGGAACACTTTTTCTGGATGAAATCGGGGACATCAGTTTAAAGACACAGGTGGATCTGTTAAGGGTTTTGCAGCATAAAGAATTCAGGCGTCTGGGGGGCCAGGAAGAGATTAAGGTGGATGTGCGTATTTTGGCCGCTACAAATCGGGATTTGAAAAAAGCGATTTCCGAAAACAAATTTCGTGAAGATCTTTTTTACCGTTTGAATGTCATTTCAATTCACGTCCCGCCGTTGAGGGATAGAAAGGACGACATTCCGCTGCTGGTAAAGGCATTTATACACAGATATTGTTTGGAAATGAATAAAGAACTGGTAAAAATCGCGCCGTCGGCCTTGAAATTGTTAATGGATTACGACTGGCCCGGGAATGTCAGGGAATTGGAAAATGTCATTGAGAGGGCGTTGGTTATTGGCCGGGGCAAAGAGATCGTTACCGACGATCTTCCTTTTTCACGTAAAGAGGTGGAATCTGTAGAAATGCCTAAATCACTCAAATTAATGGAAAAAATGCATATTAAAAGAATTCTGGAAGAAACGGATTGGAACATCAGCAAAACAGCCCGTCTTTTGGAAGTCGACCGGCAGACGCTCTATAATAAAATTGAAAAATACAAGATTGAAAAGGAAGCATAAATCGCTTTGTCAGACAGTGTCACCATCTGTTCCGTAGGCTCGGTGGACCAAGGGATTCTCGAGCACATCGCAAAATGTATTTCGACCCGATGCGGCCTCACCTGCAGGATATCATTCAGTATGGAAAATCCTCGATATGCATATAATGATATCCGATGCCAGTATGATTCAAAGCTGATATTAAAGCGTCTCCTTCAACAAAGTTCCCATGATACCCTTCGGCTTATCGGCGTTACCTCCGTGGACCTGTATGTGCCGATTCTTAAGTTTGTTTTTGGGTTGGCACAGATCCAAGGCAAATGTTCAATAATATCCCTGTACCGGCTTTGGCCCCAGTTTTATGACCAACCATCCGATCCGGATCTTCTGTTGGCTCGGGTGGAAAAGACGGCTTTGCACGAGCTCGGTCACACATTCGGAATGACCCATTGCAGGAATCGACGCTGTGTGATGTACTCCTCGACCCGGATTGAGGATACGGATTGTAAACACTCCGAATTTTGCCCCACCTGTTTTGAACTGTTTCAATGGTTCCTTGATAAATCCTTGCTCAAGTCTCGCTGACTCCGATTTCTGCAGCATTCGATCCTTCTACCTGCAAAACATAACTACAGTGAATCGACTTGATGGGTGTCGAAAATTTAGACATGCTGTCTTTTTTTTCGGCAATTGATAAAATTTCCTGAATAAATAAATAGTTATATCCAGATTGGTTGTGTACAAAAAGATTCATGCCGAATATTTCTGCAATATTGCCTTCGAGCTTATAATGGATTTAAATCCATTATAAAAATTATTATTTAATGTAAATCAGATAGTTACAGTTTTCATCCGGCGTCCTGTTCGATTTTGGCACACCCTTTGCTTTTAAAAACATAAAAATGAGGAAAAATTTAGCTGAATATATCATCATTTAAAAAGGAGGTCATAAAATGGAAGCCAGCAAAATGAGAGAGTCGATGAAAATCGTACCGCCAGGCAAGAAAAAATGTGTATGGATGGAGGCCGGGGTTGTTTCCTATAAACTGTGCGATCACAATTTTGACTGCTCTACCTGTGTATACGACCACGGCATGCATGACAGGGTTGCCCGATATAAAGAAAAGGTTGCCGTGCAACCCATCGAAGCAACACCGGACAAGTTCACCGAAACTTGGGTGGACAAGATGATGCAGCTTCCGGCAAATCGGCGCAAATGCCGCTATATGATCACCGGAGAAGTGGGGCGTAAAATTTGTCCCAGTGCGTATGAATGCGGCACATGCTCTTTTGACCAGATGATGCAGGAACGGCTTCAGGCAGAAACCCTTCCGGTGCATGCCCGAAGTCAGGAAAGCGGTTTTGAAATGGCCGAAGACTTCTATTACCACGAAGGCCACACATGGGCCAAACCGGAATATGGTGGACGTGTGCGAGTAGGGCTGGATGATTTTGCTCAGAAGTTGATCGGCAAACTCGCAAGGATCGAATTGCCGAATGTCGGTCAGGAAGTCAATCAGGGAAAAGTGGGGTTTCAAGTCAGGCGCAATGGAGAAATTGCGAAAGTTCTTTCCCCGATGGACGGTATCGTGACCAATGTGAACGACACGCTTCGGGATCACCCTGATCTGGCCAACGAATCTCCCTATGAAAAGGGATGGTTATTTACGATTGAACCAACCAGGTTGCGCAAAAACCTGAAGGAGCTTTACTATGGACAGGAAGCCCATAATTTTATTAGCGGCGAAAGAGAAAAGCTTTTTGCCATGGCCAATCAGGATTTGCGGGTGGCTGCAGACGGCGGTGGTTCCGTTGAAGACATTTCCCAGGAACTCGAAGGAGAAAAATGGGCAAAGTTCGTCAAAACCTTTTTTAAGACGTGATGATCATTGTTTTGATTGAGCTGTACCAAAAATAAACCCCCTGCCGAATAAAAAGGCAGGGGGTTTATTTTGTCCTGAAAAACCTGGTCCTTCCCCGTAATGCAGGATCTTCGATGGGCCAAGCCTGTCCCGCACTGCGGGAGTCAGAGTCCTTTGGCTCTGCCTGAAGAATCGCTGCGAGAGTTTGAAGTGAACTATTGTTCAAAAAAGGTTTTGACCGTCGACCCGTTATGCCGGTTTGCCCGTAATTTAATACCGGCCAACCGGCTAACCGGTCAACCAGAAATAGTCACTTTTAACTTATACGGTTTTGAGTATAATATCCCCGCAGGAGGTTCGCTTAACTTTATGTTCATCGACCTACTGAAATTCCAACTATTGTAATTGGTTAGCGTTTTAAAACCGTTGCCGTTTCAGGCATGATTAAATTTTTTGCTGAAAGAGCTCGTGAATAAGGGGTTGTAATGAAAGAACCTGCCCGGGCTGTTGATAAAGATTTTTTGCATGATAAGGGGTTTTATTCATAACGTCAAATCTCATGGGGTTCTTTCATAACGACCCCTAATCCACTCAGACAGCTTCCAGCAAAAAATTTAACCCTACCTGAAGCTCTCAGGAAAGCGACCTCTTCCAAAGAACTAAACAGTTGCCAGATGTCAAATTCCTGATATCAAATTGTCTCTAACTCCCGCGCCGGACGTCGAAGGGATCTTTGATCATGTGCTAAATTTTCATTTAAATTAAACGACTATTTTTGGGTGACATGTTAAATTAGGGTTGACAAATTTAGCATATAGGATAAAAGAATTGTCTGTTTGTGATCCATTGGTTTATAAATGAACAAACCAAGGATTCAATCTTTCTCACCTTTATTTAAAGTAAAATAAGGAGCACTGTATGACCGCGAAAGTTAACGGTTCTGTATTGGTAGTGGGTGCCGGCATTGCCGGTATGCAGTCTGCATTGGATCTTGCGGATTCCGGTTTTTATGTTCATCTGATTGAAAGGTCGCCGGCCATCGGTGGCGTCATGGCGCAATTGGACAAGACCTTTCCCACCAATGACTGTTCCATGTGAATTATTTCTCCCAAGCTGGTCGAGGTCGGCCGGCATATCAACATCGAGCTTCATACCTGTTCAAACATTGAGCGGATCGAAGGAGAGAATGGGAATTTTCAAGTCACCCTGCACAAAACCCCCCGTTATATTGACTCGGACAAATGTACCGCCTGTGGTGATTGTGTAGAGGTGTGTCCGGTAACAATGCCCAGCAAATATGATATGGGCCTGGCGAATCGTAAAGCCACTTACAAACTTTACGCACAGGCAATACCCGGCAGCTTTGCCATAGAGAAGTTCGACACGGCCCCATGCAGGATGGCCTGCCCGGCGAATTTAAATGTTCAGGGGTATGTGGCCATGGTCAAAATGGGGAAATATCGGGAAGCCGTGGAGATCATCATGAAGGATCTGCCGTTTCCCGGTATACTCGGCCGTATCTGCCCCCATCGTTGTGAAAAAAGCTGCCGCCGGCTTGAACTGGACGCGTCGGTTTCCATACGTGAACTTAAAAGAGTTGCCGCTGATCATGTGGATCTGAGTGATATTCCGGTACCGGATATTACGCCCAGAAATGAAAAGGTTGCCGTTATCGGCTCCGGTCCTGCCGGGCTGACTGCGGCATATTTTCTGGCCCTTGACGGGTATGAGGTCAGTGTATACGAGTCCATGCCCGAAGCCGGCGGAATGATGCGGTACGGAATTCCCGAACACCGGCTGCCGCGGTCGGTGCTGGATGCTGAGATTAATAATCTCAAACGATACGGGATAAAAATTCATACCAATACCGTTATCGGCAAAGACTTGACCCTTGAAGAACTGCGGGAACATGGGGCAAATGCCATCTTCTTGGCCATCGGTGCCTGGAAAGGCCTGAAACTCAGAATACCCGGGGAGGAGACTTCCAAAGGTGTTTCCGATGTTACCACCTTTTTACGAGAAGTTCATCTGGGGAATTTAAAAAAGCTGGATGGAAAGGTCGTGGTCATCGGCGGCGGTCATTCCGCGCTGGATGCCGCCCGGGTTGCGCTTCGGCTTGGTGCAAGCGAGGCACATATCATATACCGCCGCAGCCGGACTGAAATGCTCGCGGAACCCGAGGAAGTCGAAGAAACCGAGGTCGAGGGCGTAAAGATTCATTTCCTGGTGGCGCCCTTAAATATTTCCAGTGAAAACGATAAGGTAACCGGTATCGAATGTATCCGGACGCGACTGTCCGAAATGGATACAACCGGCAGGCGGAAGCCGGTTCCCATCGAAGGATCGGAATTCTTTATTGAGGCCGATCACATTATCCCTGCCATCGGGCAGGAGCCTGATTTTGGCAGTCTGGCCCAAAAACTGGATCTTAAGGTGTCCAAGTGGAACCTTTTGGAGGTCAATCCTGAAACACTTCAAACGAACATCCCTGAAATCTTTGCCGGCGGCGATGTAATTTCCGGTCCTGCCACGGTGATTGAGGCGGTTGAGGCCGGCCAGAGAGCAGCCAGATATATCGGCCAGTATTTGCAGGGCAAAGAACTCCCTTCCGAATGGCAGGAGGAGCCGCCCATGGGTACAAACTGGGCAGTGCCTTCAAAAGACGAACCGACCAAAGAACGGTTAAAAATTCCAACGCTGCCGGTGGAAAAAAGACTTTCAGGATTTGAAGAGGTTAACCTTCTTGTTGACGAGACATCGGCAAAGGAAGAGGCGGGCCGATGCCTGGACTGCGGGGGGTGTTGTGAGTGCTTTCAGTGTGTGAGTGCCTGCGGTCCCGGAGCCGTCACCCTGGAGACCCATTCACAGCAGGAAGAGACCGTTACCCTCAATGTCGGTTCCGTTATTCTGGCGCCGGGTTTTACGCCTTTTGATCCTTCAAAGTTTGACAATTACAATTACGCAAAACATCCAAATGTCGTTACTTCAACGGAATTTGAAAGAATCCTTTCAGCCACAGGCCCCTTTATGGGGCATCTTACCCGGATATCGGACAAGAAAGAACCCAGGAAGATAGCATGGTTCCAATGCATCGGTTCCAGAGATCTTAATCGCTGTGACAATTCGTATTGCTCATCGGTGTGTTGTATGTATGCCGTCAAAGAGGCGGTCATCGCCAAAGAACATGCGGATTATGATCTGGATTGTGCGGTCTTCTTCATGGATATGCGAACACCGGGCAAAGATTTTGAGAAATATTATAATGATGCCAAAGATAAACATGGGGTTCGTTTCATCAGAAGCCGGGTTCATACCATTGATCCCGTTCCGGGGACCGATGACCTTGAGGTCCGGTATGTCACCGAAAATGGTGAACTAAAAACCGAAATATTTGACATGATCGTCCTGTCCGTGGGGATGGAAATATCGCCGACAATGGTCGATCTTGCCAAAGAGCTCGGTATAGAGCTGACCGATGGAAATTTTTGTAAGACATCGGATTTTCAATCTTTTGCAACGTCAAGAGATGGTGTTTTTGTCTGTGGTGCTTTTCAGGGACCCAAAGACATCCCGGAATCCGTCATGGAAGCAAGTGCCGCAGCCTGCAGCACCGGCGTTAACCTGTCAAGTGCCCGGGGGTCCCTTGTTAAAGAGCGGACGTTCCCCGATGAAAGTGATATCTCGGGCCAGGAACCGCGTGTCGGTGTTTTTGTCTGCAATTGCGGCATCAACATCGGCGGTGTTGCCGATGTTCCGGCCATTGCCGAGTATGCCAGAAGCTTGCCCAATGTCGCCTATGTGGAAGAGAACCTCTTTACCTGCAGTCAGGATACACAGGATAAGATGGTAGAGGTCGTCAAGGAACAAAATTTAAACCGCATTGTTGTGGCAGCCTGCACCCCGCGAACCCATGAACCGCTGTTCCAGGAGACGATACGAAATGCGGGCCTGAACCCGTATCTTTTTGACATGGCCAACATCAGAAACCAGTGTACATGGGTTCACTCGAATGACAAAAAAACCGCGACGGAAAAATCCAAGGACCTGGTCAGGATGGCCGTAAACAGAGCGTCTTTGCTGGAGTCGATTCCGGCTGTTTCCGTGGGAATCGATAAATCGGCCCTGGTGATCGGCGGTGGTGTCGCCGGCATGACCGCGGCGCTGAGTTTGGCCAACCAGGGATTTCCGACGACGATTGTGGAAAAGTCATCGGCGCTCGGCGGTGCCGCAAGAGATCTGAAAAAGACGTGGAGGGGCCAGGATATTCAGGAATATCTTGCCGGCCTTATTGATCAGGTCAAACAGCATTCCGACATAGACGTGATGACCGATGCTCAAGTGGTGGACGCATCCGGATTTGTGGGCAATTTTGAGACTCGGGTATCCAACGGGAAAGATACGAAGACGGTGAAACACGGGGTAACCATCGTCGCCACCGGCGGCAAAGCCACAGAAACGGACGAATACCTTTACGGTAAAAGTCCGAGGGTGGTGCGCTGGCACGACTTGGAACACGATCCCGAGAAATTAAAGGATGCCGAAAGTGTGGTATTCATCCAGTGCGTGGGGTCGAGAGATGATAACCGGCCGTATTGTTCGCGGATCTGCTGCACCTCATCCATATTGCAGGCCATTTCCATCAAAGAAAACAACCCGGAAACCGATGTTTTTATACTGTACAGAGATATTCGTACATATGGTGAAAGGGAGGCGCTGTATAAGAAAGCCAGAGAAAAAGGGGTCATTTTCATCCGATACTCCCTTGACAACAAACCCAAAGTGATCGAAGTCGGCGATGGGCTCGAAGTGGATGTGTTTGACCCTGTTCTGCAAAGGAATTTAAAGATAAAGGCAGATTACGTCAATCTTGCGACGGCCATCGAACCGGCTCAGAATACGGCAATATCGGAATTTTATAAAATTCCGCTCAATGCTGAAAACTTTTTCATGGAGGCCCATGCCAAGCTGCGGCCGGTGGACTTTGCCACAGACGGTGTTTTTCTCTGCGGCCTTGCCCACTATCCGAAAGGGGTCGATGAAAGCATCGCCCAGGCCATGGCGGCGGCGAGCCGGGCAACGACGATTCTGGCAAAAGATTCCGTACAGATTTCGCCGCTGGTGTCCCAGGTCGATGCCGAAAAATGTATCGGATGCGGACTTTGCGCGGAAGTCTGCGCGTTTGCTGCAATTGAGCTGGAAGAAATTGAAGGAAAAGGGTATCGCGCAAAAAATATATCGGCGTCTTGCAAGGGGTGCGGTCTTTGTGCGGCCTCATGCCCGCAACGCGCCATCGATATGCTCCATTTCCGGGATGCACAGATTATCGCTTCAATTTGTGCCGCGGTATAAACATAAAACAGGTAAGGGGTAATCGGTGAGGGGTTATAGAAAAAAGAATTCAGCTTAATGTTATTACCCATAACCCATAACCTATAACCTATAACCTCAAATATAAGGTGATATAATGGGAGATTTTGAGCCTAAAATTGTTGCTTTTTTGTGCAACTGGTGTGCTTACGCCGGAGCGGATCTGGCCGGTGTTTCACGCTTGCAGTATCCACCCAGTATCCGAACCGTGCGTGTGATGTGTTCCGGGAGGGTCGATCCGCTGTTCGTGTTGGAAGCGTTCAAGGACGGGTGCGACGGCGTGCTGGTGGCCGGGTGACATTTCGGTGATTGCCATTACCTGGAAGGTAATGTTCAGGCCGAAAAGAAAATCCGTTTGACCCAAAAATTGTTTGACATCGCAGGCATCGGTCAAGAACGGCTTCACCTGGCTTGGGTGTCATCCGCCGAAGCACAACGGTTTGTTCAAGTCGTTACAGCAGCTACCGAATCGGTCAAAACCATGGGGAAATTTGACCCCAAAGCGTTTGAATATGAACTCGCTGCGGCCGAGATGACCCTTTCCGGAGAGACACTGAGATGGATGGTGGGAAAGGAAATCAAAATTACGTCCAAGGGAGATGTTTACGGACGAAAATGGGATGTCGAGAGTTTTGAAACCATTCTGGATGCGGTGCTCGAAAGAGAATACCAAAAGAACCTGATTTATAAGGCGGTAAAAGAAGGACATACTTCCGTCAGGGATATCAACAAAAAGATCGGGCTCGATCTCAAGAGAATTTCTTATCTTTTGGCGGATCTGGAAAAGACAAACAAGATTGGGTTTACGGGAATGAAAGATCGTATCCCGGTTTTTGCCGTGTTATAAGGTATAAGGATTGATCCTTGAAGATTGAAGCGTGAGATTTTTTCGAATTCATCAATCGGCAATCTTCAATTCATAAGGGAGGAAAAATGACAAACAAAAGCGGGTCGGTTATGGTTGTGGGCGCCGGCATTGCCGGGATGCAGGCCGCGCTGGATCTGGCCAATTCAGATTATAAGGTGTATTTGGTCGATAAGTCGCCGACCGTCGGTGGGATGATGTCCCGGTTGGACAAGACATTCCCCACCAACGACTGTGCCATGTGAGTGATCTCGCCCAAACTGGTCGAGGTCGGCCGGCATATAAATATCGATCTGGTGATGTGCAGCGAAATCAAAAGCGTGGAAGGCGAACCCGGAAACTTCCAGGTTTCACTGGTCAACCATCCCCGCTACATCGATCCCGTGAAGTGTACGGGGTGCGGGGAATGCGCGAGACATTGCCCGGTCACCGCCGTTAACCATTACAACATGAAACTGGATGATCGCAGGGCGACCTATATCGAGTATGCCCAGGCGGTTCCCCTTGCATTTGGCATTGATACCGATACCTGCATCGGCTGCGGCCTGTGCGAAAACATGTGTATCGCCAAGGCGATAACGTACGATGACCAGGAGCGTGAAAGCACCCTCAAGGTCGGTTCCGTGATACTGTCGGTGGGGAGTCGGGGATTTGATCCTTCAGGTCTTGACTACCTGGGGTACGGCAAATACACCAATGTGGTGACCAGTGAAGAATTTGAAAGGATTCTGAGTGCCTCGGGGCCCTATTTCGGGCATCTGATGCGGCCGCTGGACCGGGAAGAGCCCAAAAGCATCGCCTGGCTGCAATGTGTGGGATCTCGAGATGTCAACCGGTGCGGCAACGGTTACTGCTCTTCGGTATGCTGCATGTATGCCGTGAAAGAGTCCATGATCGCCAAGGAGCATGCCCATGGAGAGCTCGACTGTGCGGTGTTCAATATGGATATGCGGACATTCGGCAAGGATTACGAAAAATATTATTTGCGAGCCCGTGACAAAGACGGTGTTCGCTTTATCAAGGCCAGGGTGCACAGCATCATCGAAGTTCCGGAAACGGGCGATCTCATCATTCAGTATGCCGATGAAACCGGCAAAATGAAGGAGGAAACCTTCAGCATGGTGGTGCTTTCCGTGGGGCTTCAGGTTCAACCGGATGCGGCGGAGCTTGCACAGCGTCTCGGCATTAAACTGGACAAATACCGTTTTGTGGAAAGCAATCCGTTCGCACCGGTGGAAACGTCAAGGCCGGGGATTTATACCTGCGGGGTATTGCAGGGACCCAAAGACATTCCCGGATCGGTAACGGAAGCCAGTGCGGCCGCCTGTCTGGCAGGGGCCGAGCTTGTCGAAGCCCGGGGAACCGACACCCCCAAAGTTGAAGTTCCCAAAGAAATGGATGTCACCGGTCAGGATCCCCGCATCGGTGTGTTTGTCTGCAATTGCGGCATCAATATCGGCGGGATTGTGGATGTTCCGGGGGTGAAGGCGTATGCCGGGACCCTTCCGTATGTGGTGTATACGGATGAAAACCTGTTCACGTGCAGCCAGGACACCCAGGACAAGATCAAGGAAAAAATTATCGAACATAAGCTCAACCGGGTGGTGGTGGCATCCTGCAGTCCCAAAACCCATGAAGCCATGTTCATGGAAACCTTGGAGGCCTGCGGGTTAAATAAATATTTGTTTGAAATGGCCAATATTCGCAACCAGGACTCCTGGATTCATTCCAAGGAACCTGCGGTTGCGACGAAAAAGGCCAAAGACCTGGTTCGAATGGCTGTGGCCAGAGCCGCCACACTGAGAACCCTTCATGAGAAGGTCGTTCCCATCAACAAGCAGGCCCTGGTCATCGGCGGCGGTGTCGCCGGAATGAACGCCGCTCTCAGTTTGGGCAACCAGGGATTCAATACGGTATTGCTTGAAAAAGAGCCCGAGCTCGGCGGTTTTTCACGTAAACTTCACCACACCATCGAGGGCGGAGATATTCAGGCTTACCTTAAAACCTTGATCGATGAAGTGACCGGGCATGACAAAATCGAAGTGTTGACCGGGGCCCGGATTGTCGGATTTGAAGGGTTTAAGGGAAATTTCGGTACAGAGGTGGCATTGGGCAACGGCGGAAACAGACGAAAAATTGAGCACGGCGTTTTCATCGTTGCCACCGGTGCCGGTGAATACCGGCCCAAGGAATATCTGTACGGAGAGGATGACCGGGTGATGACCCAGGTGGCGCTTTCCGATTATCTTGAGGAAAAGGGTGCCTCCGATCTGAACAGTGTTGTGATGATCCAGTGTGTGGGTTCCAGAAATGACGAGAATGTCGAATGCTCTCGAATTTGCTGCCAGAATGCCGTAAAGAACGCCCTTCATATCAAAAAGCTGAATCCGGAAACCCAGGTCTATGTGATGTATCGGGATATCCGGACCTATGGGCTTCTTGAGGATTACTTCACGGCGGCCAGAGAACAGGGGGTGATCTTTATCCGTTTTGACAGGGATGCGCCGCCCGATGTTAAACGTTCTTCCGAAGGGATGCTGGTTACCGTCAAAGACCATATATTGCAGCAACATATCGAAATCAGGGCCGACCTGGTTGCCTTAAGCGCCGGAATAGTGGCCGAAGATACCCAAGAGATGAGCCAGATTATGAAGCTGAACCGGAATCAAGAAGGGTATTTCATTGAGGCTCATGTGAAACTCCGGCCGGTGGACATGCCCAGTGAAGGCGTTTTTTTATGCGGGACCGCCCATGGCCCGAAACTGATTACCGAAGCCATTTCACAGGCCCAGGCGGCGGCTTCACGCGCGACGACGTTTCTTGCCAAAGACGCCATTAAGCTTTCGGCCATTACGGCCAAGGTGGATGTGGACCATTGCGTCAAGTGTTTGACCTGCGTCCGTTCGTGCCCCTTCGGTGTGCCGGAATTTAATATTCATGAAAAAGTTGTTGAAATCAATGAGGCAATCTGCCATGGATGCGGTGTTTGCGCCAGCATATGCCCCAGGCAGACCATTCATTTAAGTTTTTATGATGATGATCAAATACTATGCAAAATTGATGCCTTACTCGAGGCGGAGGGGATGTGATGGCTGATTTCGAACCGACCATTTTAGCATTTTGTTGTGATTATTGAGGATATTCGGCCGCGGACCTGGCAGGTTCCATGCGACTCGATTATCCTGCAAACATTAAAATCATTAGACTTCCCTGTACCGGAAAGGTTGATGTCATACATCTTCTGAGGGCATTCCAGAAAGGGGCCGACGGGGTATATGTCGTGGGCTGCCTGGAGGGGAATTGCCATTACAACGAAGGAAATTTCAGGGCTCGTGAACGGGTGGAACATGTCCGCATGTTGCTGGGAGAGATCGGTCTTGAAGGTGACAGGGTGAGAATGTATAACCTATCTTCAGGCGAAGGACCCACCTTTGCGGCTTATGCGAAGGAAATGACCGACAACATACGGTCTTTGGGGCCCAATCCGCTTAAGGATAAAGCAAGGGCCTAAAAACGGAGGATATATTATGGCTGAAGAAGCAATTAAACTCGGCGGCAAAAAGAAGAGTATTTTTCTGGACAAGGTAAAGGAGCTGCTTCCCGAGGGAGGAAATCTCAATCTTTGCCTGACCTGCGGTGCCTGCTCATCCGGATGCCCGGCGACGGGTCTGGAGGACATGGATCCCAGAAAGTTTTTGCGCATGGCTGCCCTGGGAATGGACGAGGAAATAACAAGCACACCCTGGGTGTGGATGTGTACCATGTGCCAGCGATGCATTTATGTCTGTCCCATGAAGATCGACATCCCCCAGCTGGTTTTCAACGCCAGGGCGACATGGCCCAGGGAAGAGCGCCCCAAGGGTATTCTCGGATCGTGTGATATGGCATTGAAACATGATACCTGTTCCGCCATGGGGGCATCCGAGGAAGATTTTCAGTTCGTGGTGGAAGACGTGCTGGAAGAATACCGGGAAGCGCAACCCGAATTTGCGGACATGACAGCGGATGTCAACAGGGAAGGGGCAGAGTTCTTTTTCAACCAGAACTCCAGGGAACCGGTCACCGAGCCGGATGAGATGGTTCCTCTATGGAAGATTTTCCATCTGGTTGGCGCAGACTGGACATACGGCACCAAAGGATGGGCGGCTGAAAACTACTGCATGTTTCTTGCTGATAATGATGCCTGGGAGCATATTGTAAGGGTCAAGGCCAAGGCCGTGGATGATTTAAAATGCAAGGTCTGGCTCAATACCGAGTGAGGGCACGAACTTTTTGCAGTCCGGGCCGGACTGAAAAAATTCAATATCGAACACAAGTTTGAGATCAAAAGCATCATTCAGTATTATGCCCAGTGGATCAGAGAAGGAAAACTCAAGGTCAATTCCGACTGGAACAAAGACCTTAAAATCAAGTTTACGGTTCAGGACCCCTGCCAGCTGGTTCGCAAATCTTTTGGGGATCCGGTGGCCGAGGATTTAAGATATACCGTGAAAGCGGTGGTGGGTGAAGAAAATTTCATCGAAATGCACCCGAACCGGTCGAACAACTATTGCTGCGGCGGCGGCGGAGGATTTCTCCAATCCGGATATCCTGATGCGAGGCGTGGCTACGGCAAACTCAAAGCCAACCAGATCTTGGCAACAAAAGCGGATTACTGCATTACGCCGTGCCATAACTGCCATGCC
>ENA-OSEO01003392-OSEO01003392.1-sediment-metagenome-genome-assembly--contig:-NODE-3392-length-19023-cov-9.161459_pt1 | contig 19023 bp, 12 predicted proteins | sample MGYA00237883_ERZ534232 | MGnify/ENA metagenome assembly ERZ534232
CAGAAAGATCAGCAGATTGCTGAGCTGACCAGACAGCTCACCTCTGCCCAGCACCAGCTCAGGACCCTTCAACATCAAGTGGAGCAACTCCTTCGTCGCATCTATGGTCGTCGCTCAGAAAAGCTCGACCCCAATCAGCTCATGTTCGACAATCTCATCCTTCAGGCGGCAGACCAGCCTGTGGAGGCTGTCAACGAAGAGCCCGAGGACGAGCCTGATCCACCCAGACGCCGTAAAAGAACCAACCAGAATCATCCCGGTCGGATTCCCCTCCCTGAGCATTTAGAACGGGTAGAGATCCTCCTCGACATCCCCGAACAAGAAAAGGTCTGTCCCGAAACCGCCAAGCCGTTGAAGCAAATCGGCTGGGAAATCTCGGAGAAGTTGGAATATCGCCCTGGCAAACTCTTGGTCAATGTCTACAAACGACCCAAATATGCCTCGCCGGACAGCATGGCATCGGGCGATGTGGGGATCATCATCGCCCCCATGCCTGATCATCCCATTTTGAAGTGCAAGGCGGATGTGGGACTTCTTTCTCATATTATTGTCAGTAAGTTCGCGGATCATCTGCCCCTTTACCGACAAGACGGCATTTTCGAAAGGGAAGGAGTTACCATTCCCCGGGCTACTCAGACCAGTTGGATGCTTCAGATTTATGAGGCGATTCGCCCTCTGGGAGGAGTCCTGAAGGAGGCGGTCCTCGAAAGGGACATCATTTTTACCGATGATTCCATCATCCCGCTGTTGGTCAAGGGGAACGGGCGCGTCAAAAAGGCCCGGATGTGGGTGTATGTTCGCGGAGGACCCGGGCCGCCATTGACAGTGTTTGATTTTTCCACAGACCGGAGCAAGCAGAGGCCCCTCAAATTTCTGGACGGCTATCAGGGCTATGTCCACGCCGATGCCTATGGTGGCTACGATGAGCTTTTCCAGAAAGACGGTGTCATTGAAGTAGGCTGCTGGGCCCATGCCCGTCGCAAGTTTGATGAATCCGCCTCATCCCGTCCCGAGGAGGCTACGGAAATCATGGCCCGTATTGCACAGCTGTATCAGATTGAGACCGTGTGTAAAGAGATGGAACCGGATGAGCGCCGCAGTATCCGCCAAGAGAGATCCCAACCGATTTTGGACGGCATCTTCATGAGGCTTGAAGAGTTGAAGCCAGCTACCCTTCCCTCCGAACCTCTCAGAAAGGCCATCGACTATGCCCTGAACCAGAAACATGCCTTGATGCGTTATCTTGAGGACGGTCGGCTCAAGCCTGACAATAACACCGCTGAGAACGCCATCCGACCTCTGGCTCTTGGTCGAAAGAACTGGCTGTTTGCCGGCAGTGAACGAGGCGGCCGGGCTGCGGCACTGTTCTACAGCCTGGTGCAATCCTGCAAGGCGTGTGATGTAAATCCCTGGGAGTACTTCAATGATGTTCTCAGGCGCATCATGAGTCACCCTATCAACAGGCTCCGGGAACTTCTTCCGGATCAGTGGCAACCTTTGCCAAAAGATGAACGCGGCCTGATTGTTCAAGCCCGCTAACCGTCACTCTCCCCAATCGATTGTCAAAGAGCGTAGGCCCTGGATACATCTCACCCAGCACTCATACTATAGCCCGTCCCGGAATCCTTTGCCAGATGGGTTGGTCTGACGCTTGCCAATCAAATGTGTCCTCGAACCTCTAATTTCTTTCTTGAATTGCAAAAAATCCTTCGCACTGGTACAATCTCGAACAGTCATGTGAAACCTCCTTGTTAAGTTAACTTTTTTTGGAAAAATTGTTTTATCTTAACAGGAGGTTTTTCTTTTGGGTAGCTATTAACTTATTTTTTTCTATACTAACATTGGGGAAGCTAACCCCTTGCTTTTTAAATATATAACGACCGTTAATATTCGAATAAATTGACAGCAGGTATATTTTGAGCTGTGTCAAATCACATGCCCAGAATAGCTCGATTAGATACGCCCGGCCTCTTGAATCATGTCACGATCAGGGGAATAGAACGTCGGAAGATATTCAACGATGACAAGGATCGTGAGAACTTCGTTGAAAGGCTGTCTACGCTTCTTCCTGAAACGAAAACTCAGTGTTACGCCTGGTCGTTTCTATCCAATCACGCCCATTTTTTATTCAGAAGCGGACCTGCGGGTATCGCTTCTTTCATGAGAAGGCTGCTTACAGGATATGCGGTATCTTATAACCGGAGACGCAAGCGGCATGGGCAGCTTTTCCAGAACAGATTTAAGTCGATCATATGCCAGGAGGATGCTTATTTTCTGGAATTGGTTCGATATATCCATTTGAACCCGATTCGTTCTGGAGTGTTAGCCAATTTGGAAGAACTGGACAGGTATCCGTATTGTGGCCACAGTGCCTGAATGGGAAAGCGGATGAGGGAATGGCAAGACATTGGATATGTTCTGGGGTATTTTGAGAAGCGGGTAGGCGCCGCACGAAAAGCGTACAGGTCTTATGTGAAAAAGGGGATTGCCCTTGGGAAACGGCCTGAATTGACAGGGGGCGGTTTGATAAGAAGCCTGGGGGTTGGGATAAAGTGAAGAAGAGGCGTCTGAGCGGACAGGACAGAATTAAGAGTGATCAAAGAATTCTCGGTGAAAGCGAGTCTGTAATGGATGTCCTTTCGGAATCGGAGGAGCAGTTTTCCAGAAGGTATGCGCTCAAAAGGCTTGAATATGATTGTGAAAAGATAGTTGGGAAGGTTTCGGAACTACTCCATTTGGAGAAGGACTACATCACCGGAAAAGGCAGACAACGGGAGCGGGTAATGGCCAGGGATTTGGTTTGTTACTGGTCTGCGGCTGAGTTGGGGATGAGTATGGTAGATTTGGCGCGGAAGTTCGATTTGACCCCTGCGGCTGTGAACTGCGCAGTTCAGAGAGGAGAGAAGATGGCAAAGGCAATGGGTTCCCAACTGGAGCCTTCAGATATTTGAATATTAACGGTCCCTCATATCACATCCCTCATATCACATTCTTCGCGTGGGCATACCACTTAGCTGTACGTAATGAAAGGGAATTCCAGATAAAAGCCATCTTCAAATGATGCCTGTGATCTTCCACACTCCCAGGAGGTCACCAAGTCATCTCTACCGGAAGGGGCACGACGAATCATGGAAAGAGCGGTCAATACAAAAAACAAATGCCCGGATCAATGATTGTCTTGCCCCGGCTTAAACTCTGCCTTCTTTTCCATGACTCAAATCCTTCTTCCGACCTGAAAACCTTTTTGTTGACACACCTGGCAATTTGTTGTTTCATAAGCCAAATACTCCTACCAAACCCACAACCTCTTCCAAGGAGGTCATTCCATGGATAAACCCCTCAAAATCTGTTGAGAATGTTTTCTCAATTGGGTAAGTCTGTCCCGTTGAGGATGTCTACGTCACTTTTTGTGTAAGCCTCGCCCATGGTTGGGTGATGGCCCAGAAGCCTATAAGTGTAAGAAGTTCCAGGCGTTTGTCCGGATTGAATAGGCGTATCTTCAGAAACCATGACAGATCGCCCCCCTGGCAATATGGACATTAAAAGCGGAGGAGAGGAATGAATCGATATTTGTCCATAGTATGTTCGGTTGTGTTTTTTGGTTTGTTTGCTCTTGCATGTCAGGCATCAGCGGCGAGAATAACGGATAGAAGCGCTGCTATTGGAGAAGGTTGTGATGCCAGTGGGGTGAATTCCACCGCCATGGGTCATTTCACTATGGCCAGAGGTCGCGTTTCCACCACTATGGGCTATTTCACCGTAGCCAGAGGTCTTGCTTCCACCGCCACGGGCTATTTCACCGAAGCAAGCAATGACTATTCTACTGCCATGGGCTATTACACCTCAGCCACCCGTGATCACTCTACGGTAATTGGGGAAGGCTATGATCCGCAGCATCATCTTGAAAACAGCATTGAGAGTTCCTTTATGGTGGGATATATGGCCGATGATGGTGATGTGGTTCCCGAGTTATTTGTGAGAGACGGCGGCGTGGGCATCAACACCACCGTCCCTTTGACCAGCCTCCATGTCAAAAGGAACATATCGGCGACTGCAATTCTGGAGAATCATGTGGCAGCCATTGAAAACAACTCTCTGGGGACCAGCCCGGATGTGCTGATGTTGAAAATGAACAACGTGGATCCCGGGACTGCCGCCAACTTCATCACATTCGCTGATAGAACCAAGCTCTTGGGCTCGATCGCGGGAAACGGGAGCGGGGGTATTCTGGTAAATACCACCGGTGGCGACTTTGCCGAATACCTGCTCAAGGCCGACCCCAATGAGACACTGACTCCTGGCGATATCGTGGGCCTGTTCCCTGAAGGGCTCAGTAAAAAGACCGACCATGCCCAGCGGATCATGGTGGTAAGCACCGCTCCGGCCGTTCTGGGCAACCAGCCCAGGGAAAAGGAAGAAGACCGGTACGCATCGGTCGCATTTCTAGGCCAGGTGCCGGTGAAGGTACAAGGGGCATTTTCAGCCGGGGACTTCATTGTTCCCTCCGGGCGTGGAGACGGTATCGGAATAGCCTTTTCACCCACAGAGATCCGGCCCGATCAATATACCTCTATTGTTGGCCGTTCTTTGACATGCGGCAGGGAAGCGGGGATTCAGAAGGCAACCGTACTGGTGGGGCTTCCACACAATGCGCTGTGGACTGGAATCCTAAAGGAGAAGGATGTCCGGATAACCCAGATTGAAAGACGTTTGGCAGCTCTGGAAGCCAGGGCAGAAAAATCCGTCGATCTTGGCGTGTTGCCTGGTGTGGGGATTTTCATTGGATCTCTTGGCATTCTATGGATGGACAGGAAGCGGAGACACTCCTTGTCCGGAATGAAGGATTTATCAAAGACCGAATGAAGCCTATCATGTCGGATGGAAGCATTGCGTTTGATGATAAGGGGATTGAATACTGACGATTTACAACTCACTCAGGATTGTGAGGGAGGATCGCACATGAGACCGGATGCTGTTTGATTGATTGAAAATCTTACTTTTTTACCAGCTTCCTGCTTCTCACGATGCTTTCCAGTATCCACCTCGTAAATCCTCGGCATGACAGTGATCCTACTATCAAGCAGTAGTTGGAATCCCTGCTGAGATACGAAAAAGCTATATGCCGTTATTGCGAATGACAGATATAAGCCACGTGAGTCCCTTTTCCCAAAATCCGGACCGATTAAGGATTGACACCATATATTGTGGTTTTTCGATTTTGGTTGCGTCGAACAGCATCGCTTGGTATCTTAGCGATAATTCTTCTTGAATCGATATAGGGAAAACAAGTAGCCCAACATCTTGTATGTGTCACGACAACGCTATAAAATCCTTGCTTTTTTGGCCGGTGTAGGCATGTCTCGCGGTGTTAATGTTAAAAACCATGAGATTACAAATGCATCCTCGAGTCCACGGATTGTTCGACCGACTGATCGCCTTTTGGGGAGATTGCGCTTCAAAACAATCTTTGGCGCGTGGGCGTTGGCAGTGGGCTGATGCGCGGCACTGGGCGTACGGTAGCCTATCTCCTGACACTGTAGTACGAGGCCTTGCTGACATACGGAGCGTGTTATGACCCACATAGATCTCATATACAGGACGTTGAGTTCGCGAACGCGCCTTATCGCGTAGCGGCTGGCCATCACTGAATGGCTTTGTGCACGATTAGCGCGCCAGCTGTGGTCTTCGCTGAAACACCTTCTTGATATTTGTTCGCGAGGAGCTTGTTTTTCTTGCAGGTGTTGGAAATTTTTGGGAGGACTTATCCTCCCGTATTTAAAATGGACTACTTCCATAAAGTGTTCAGGGGAAGAGGTCGTGAAAAACTGTAACTTGGCTTTTACGAAAGGAGACTAAGATGCGGAAGCTGGTTTCGATGGCAATGGTGTGGTTCTTGATCCTCGGGTTTTTGTGTTCTGTTAGCGCAACCCAATCTCATGCCGGAAATTATATGGGTGATTTTTGTTGGAATTTTTCAAACACAATTGGTGAGACTACAGCTTCAGGAATCATTAAACTGGGTATCAGCCATATGGGCGGAAGTCATTATCTGTGCAGTGGGGTCATTTCGGTTACTGATCCAGTTACTTTTCAGATGCCGGCTTTTGGCAATGTGGAACTCGTTGACAATAAGTTCTATGTGACGCTCACTTGGCAAGGCAGAAAATATGACACACCAAGCAGCTATACTGTTGGCAACGAAACGGCCACGGTGGTCTTGGATCCGAAGACTCTTAGTGGGACACTGGTAGGCAGTGGTGTATATTATGATGACTTCGAGTCTTTCTATGGCACGGTTACACTAACGAGCTGTTTTTAAAATGTTGACTTGGGTTATAACGCGCAATCAGGGCGGGTTACTACCCAAGGCAACATTCCTACGTTTAGTAAATGTTCCAGCCCGGTCGCAGCCCATAAGACTGCGGGAAAATCAGGGGACAAGAGGAAGCAGCAAGGGACGGGGGGATCAATCTGTGTGGGGCTATAGAAAAACAAAGAGCCCTATATTGTGACTGAGTGTTTCAGCGAAAGGGTTACAAAAAATGGCGTGTCAGTCTGTCAGAAGGTTGCTATAAATTCACATCCCAACTGGCGGTCCAAACACTGGGACGGCGCGGCCCTCACAATAGAGCAAAATATAAAACTCCAGCATTTCTTAGCGAACTATACCGCAAGGGAGGTCTATGATCAGAAATAGAACTTCAGTCTCAGACATTAGAATGGGGTATTCAGGAACGCTGGAAAAGGTGACTCTATGCGATTCTCCCTTTTAATCGCAAGGCAGGTGGAGGTCTGAAAAATGGATAGATATAAAGTGGAGCCAAGGCATTTTGAAGGCGAATCCCTGCAGGGTTCACTTATGAGGATTTACAGGACCAAAGCTTGGCTGGCGATGAACCTTATGGTGCGACCCCTTAACAGAAAAACCAGTTTACTAAAAGGGCTCAAGAACCGGCCTGGAAAACCCCTTCTGACCCAGCAAGAGTCACGGATTCTGACCATGGTCGCATCCGGGTATTCGGACGAAACCATTGCTAAGAAGCTCTCCATCAGTGTGCCTGCGGTAAAATCACACAAGTACCAAACCTATAGTAAGATCGGCACCAATGAACGGCTTCAGGCAGCCTTATGGGCCGTCAAGTACCTCTAAATACCAGGCACCTCAAAATCTCTGGCCCACGGCCCGGCCGGCTCCAGTGGGCCCCAGGGACCCCGGAGATCCCCACGGGCCGGTCATGCCTGTCGATTTGCAATGATTCATTCCTTGCCCAGCAGGAGCCGGTGGATGAACTGGGGGGTGGTGTAGACCTTGAATTTTTGACTCCTGAGTTTGGCGTTGCTGAGGTTGTGGACGCACGAGTTGCATTCGGTGAGGAGGATCTCGGCCCCCACAGCCTCCACCTCCTCCAGCCTTCGCCGGGCCATGCCAATGGAATTGGCCGGGTAGGCCCCCCGTACCCCCCCTCCGGCCCCGCAGCACAGGGCGTTTATGCGGTTGTTGGGGAGTTCCACAAAGTTGGGCGCGATTCTCTGAATGGTCTTTCGCGGCTCGTCGTAGATGCCTGCATGTCTTCCCAGGTCGCAGGGGTCGTGGTAGGTGACCTTCTTGTCGGTGGTGACCCCAGGGTCGTACTGGTTGAGAAACTGGGAGATATGGACCACTTCAATCCCCTCCTCCTTGAGCACCGCATACTGGGGCTTCTCGTTGAAGGTCCGGAAGCAGTAGGGACAGCCCGTGATGACGGTTTTACAGCCCGTGGCGAGAATGCAGTCCACGTTGGTTTTCACGTGAGCCTCCTGAATGGCATGGCCCACATCTTCCAGGACGCCTGAGCAGCAGGCCTCATCAATGAGGGTATAGTCCACGTGCAGGTGATCCAAAAGGGCAAGGGTTTCTTCGGTAGCCTCTTCCTCCCGGTAGGATCCCACGCATCCCACAAAGAACACATGGGGCGCCTTCCGGTTGCTCTCTCGTCCAAAGTCCGGGGGACCCTCTTCCCCGTAGATATTGGGACTGTTCCCGAGCACCCTGTTCATCCCCACAAAGGCCGGATGGCAGGAACCCATATGGACCATATCCTTTCGGACGCTCTTGATGATCTCCGGCACGTTGACCCCCGATGGGCAGTTCTTGGCGCAGCTTGCACAGGTGGTGCACTGAAACAGGGTCTTGATCAATTCGTCGCTCAGGGGGATGTTGCCGTCCATGACCTCTTTAAGCACCAGCATCTTCCCCCTGGCATTGAAGGCCGGGCGTTTCGTGAGCCCGAAGACCGGGCAGACGGCCCTGCAAAACCCGCAACTGGAACACCTCAGCACCTGATCCCGAAACTTCTCTTCAAATTCGTATATCGTATCCATGCTATGCCGCCTCCAGGGCCATCTTGCCGGGGTTGAGGATGTTGTTGGGGTCGAAGAGGCGTTTGATGCCCCTCATATATTCCATGCTCCGGGCGTCGTGCTCCATCCCCATGAATCGGGCCTTGGCCAGCCCGATCCCATGCTCGCCGGTGAGGGTGCCGCCCAACTGGATGACCTTTTCAAAGAGTTCGCCGGAGGCCGCTTCCACGCGATGTATCTCTTCCGGTTGGGTCCCGTCGAAACTGATGACCGGGTGGAGGTTTCCATCTCCCGCATGACCCACCGTGGGGATGATCAGATGGTGCTTCTTGGCGAGATCCGATATGGCCCGAAGCATCTCGGGCACCTTGGACATGGGCACGGCCAGGTCTTCCACAAAGAGGTTGTTGTTGATCCGGGCCATGACCCCATAGGCGGTCTTGCGCGCGGTCCAGAGGGCCTCGGCCTCCTCCCGGTTGTCGGCCCGCCTGACCATGGATGCCCGGTTGCGTTCAAAGATCTCCACCACCCTGTCGATCTGATATTCCGTCTCTTCCCGGGTGTAGCCGTCTGTCTCGGCCACCAGGATGGCCTCCACCTCCGGCAGATTGAGGGTGGTGTTCTGGTTGATGGCCTTGAGGGTCTGCTGATCCACGATCTCCAGGGCGCAGGGGAGGATGCCCGAGTGCATGATCTGGCTGATGGCCCTGCCGGCATCCTCCAGATCGTCGAACATGGCCATGGCCGTGGAGAGCATGGGCGGTTTGGGATTTATTTTGAGGGTGATCTCGGTAATGACCCCCAGGGTCCCCTCAGAACCCACAAAGAGCTTGGTCATGTCGTAGCCCGAAGAGGTCTTCATGCATCGGGACCCGGTGCGCATGAAACTCCCGTCCGCCAGGGCCACCTCCAGGGCCAGCACATAGTCCTTGGTGGTCCCGTACTTGGCCCCCTTGATCCCGCCTGCGTTGGTGGCCACGTTGCCGCCCAGGGTGCACACGCTGCCGCTGGCCGGGTCCGGGGGGAAGAAGAACCCATGGGGAGCCAGTTTCCTGTCCAGATCCGCGTAGACCACACCGGGCTGGACCACCACGAGGCGGTCCTCGATGTTGATCTCGAGGATCTTGTCCATCCGGCCCATATCCATGATCAGCCCCCCCCTTTCAGGGACGGCCAGGCCGGCCAGCGAGGTGCCGGCCCCCCGGGCGATTACCGGGAATTGCTCCTCATTGGCCAGACCAAGAATGGCCGCCACGTGCTCTCTCGTCAAGGGCCAGACAGCGGCATCCGGCCGGTGTTTGAACTCAGAGGCATCCTTGGCAAAGGCAATCCGGTCGATGAGGCTGTCCGTAAAGTTCTCTTTGCCCACGATGGCCTTGATGGCGCCTTTTATCTTTTCATCCATCGGTTGGTTTTCCTTTCAGATTCTTTTCGATCTGTTTTCCCTGTTCCTCGAACCCCCGCTTTTCAGCTTACGCCATCAGGGAGATCAGGTTGCCCGAGGCATCGAAGGAGAGGTCTATGGGATCGTCTGCGATTAGAACGCCTTCTCTTCCCTGCAGCTCGGAAAGGCAGCCTTGGGATATGAGCAGTCTGGTCAGTTCCAGGGTGTTCCGGATATGGACCATGCGAAGATCATCCAGGGAATAAGGCCTCAGTGTCATGAGGGCGGCCGCGATCGCATCCCGGTCGTTTTCGTAGGTGAGCGGAATTTTGCCTGCCTCGGGGCAGCAGGCAGTCAGGCAGTTGATGGCCGTGGCTGCAACGTCCATCTTGTCCACCAGCCTGCGGGTGGTGAAATCAGCCTGGCCAATACCGAGTGCGCTTCCTTCCGTCCCTTCCGTGAGGTCCCGGACAAGGATGCGGGTGACCCTTGGAAGGGGTCTTCGGGCCCCGTAGGCGCAGACATCCCGCCCCACCACATTGGGATCAATCCCCTCGCCGCTGATATCCTTTCCCATTTCATCAATGATCAGGAGATCGATTTCGTCCAGGGGGAGGAGGGGGAGGCTTTCTCTCGCCTGTTTCAGCAGTTCCGTCTCCATGGCCTCGATTTCCGGGGCCGGCGCCATTTTCAGCAGGCAGGTCTCATGGTCCTGATTCTCCAACAGACCTACCCCGAAAAGGACCCGGCAGCGCTTCAGCAACTCCTTTCCAGCCGTGCTGATGATGGTGAACTGATCCCGGACAAGGGAGAGCCGATGGTAATGTTCCGCCCCCTTCTGGTTCCCCATGCCGATGGCCATCATCTTAACAAGACCGCTTTCCGTAGGCCCGATGAAATTGGTGTGGGGCTTGATCCGGTTGATGAGGACAATCCCTGCGGCCTCCTGGGCCAGCCGGTCCACGAAGAGGGGAATACCGTCGGCTTGGCCCATGGGAACCACGTCCATGGTGGCCTCCACAGGGGCGCCCACCCCCTCCTCCGTGATGCCCCTCAGCCTCAGCACCTCCTTCTGGCCTTCTGCCGTTGCCCCGCCATGGGAACCCATGGCCGGGGTCACAAAAGGCCTGCACCCGGCCGCCTTGAGCCTCGAAACCACATCCCGCACCACCACCGGGAGATTGGCGATCCCCCGGCTTCCCACACCCACGGCCACCCTCCCCCCCGCCGGCAGAGCCAGCCGGTCTGCGAGCAGGCGCCATTCCCGGTCTATCTCACTTAACACATCTACCGCCGGCCGCACCCGAAATCGCTGCCGAACCATCCGCATCTTTGGAAGCTGCAACCTCCTGGCAGGCATGACGCCCATATCCTTTCCTCCTCATGGTCCTCTAATCGTGATCGCCTTCTTATACATGGAAAAGGAATGAATTGCACCTTATCTCTCAGTACGGTTTCGTCAAAGGGAACGGTTCACCGATCCCGATGGGAAAGAGCACAAGGGTCCGGGTTTGGCACGCGGATGCGGGCGCGTGAAGCAGGCAGAGGATACTCATGTCAATCCATTGACGACCTAGCTGATTCCTCCGCCGGCCGGCGTGAGGAAAAACCCCTTTCTCCCCTGCCGGGGAGCCTCCCGCCCCTGTTCAGAGACGCAGAACAGGAATGCGGCTGCCATATGAACCCTTGTGGCATGCATTTTGCTAATAAAGTGGTCCACCAAGGCATGATCTCCTTGCAATGAAACGAACAACTGAGAGCATGAGCATTGGGGAACGATTGCTCATAAAAAATAGCCCGTGGAAGACAAGGGAGAAGATGAGGGGATGAAGATGTTGAACAGGAGAAAGCTCGGTGCGCGAATCCTGGCGCCGGTGGTGGTGGTCACGGTCCTCTTCTCGATCGTGTTGTTCCTGTCCGGCAATACGTTGATCGAGAGGACGATCCGGATGAGCCTGAACGATCTCATCAAGGCCAAGTTGGCCGAGATCGATGTCGCCCTGGATCGCGTCGCCGGGGCGGCGCTGGGACAGGCCGCCCTTTTCAGCCGGGCGAATCCGGTTTTAGAGGCCTACGCCACCGCCTGCCGGGGGAACATCGGCGAGGCGTCGGATCCGGAGATGGAGAAGGCCCGACAGCAGCTGCGGAGCTACTTTAATTCCATCGAAACCGGCTACCGGGATGTGTTTAACGGAAATGACCTGCGCCTTCATTTTCACGTGCCGCCAGCCCGGAGTCTGCTGCGTCTGTGGAAGAAGAAGCAGGATAAAAGCGACGACTTGAGCGGGTTCCGGGAAGCGATCCTGGCCATCAGCAAGGGGAAACACGATCCGATCAAGGGGATTGAGGTCGGCCGGGGCGGTTTCGCGATTCGCGGCATTGCGCCGATCCATTCCGTTGACGGATCATATGTGGGGTCGGTGGAGGCCCTTTCGGATTTCGACCCGGTGGTGAAGGGCAGCGTATCGGATGACCGCGAGTATCTGGCTGTCTACATGAACAAGGAGCACCTCACGATCGCCACGGGGTTAAAGGATCAAAAGAACCATCCGGTCTTGGGGGATGCGTTTGTATTTGTGAATTCGACCCGCAGGGAAGTGACCGACCCGTTGATACGCGCGAGCCTGCTGGAGGAGAGCCGGGTCAACGGAAAGGCCGAACAGGTGATGGGAGACTATATCCTTACGGCGGTTCCTATCAAAAGCTACAGCGGGGAACAGGTCGGGGTGATGGCCTATGTCTATGATGCACGGGGACCGTTCCGGATGCTGAAAATGATTCGAGCCGGTGTCGTGGGGTTGTGCGCGCTCCTGCTGCTGGGGATTGTCGGTCCGCTGGTGTTCGTCGTGCGCTCAATAACGAGTCCTCTGAAAAGGGTGATCGAGGCCCTGAATCTGAGTTCGATGCAGGTGCTGGATGCGTCGACCCATGTGGCCTCTGCGAGTCAGTCGCTGGCCCGGGGGGCGGCGGAACAGGCTGCGGGGTTGGAGGAGGCCTCGGCCACGCTGACGGAGATTGCAACACTGGCAAAGGAGAACGCAACCCATTCCCAGTCGACGGTGGATCTCATGAACGCGACGACGCGTGCCGGACAGAGGGCGAATCATTCCATGGGGGAGTTGAGCCAGTCCATGACGGACATCCGTCAGGCGAGTGAGAAGGTCTCACGCATCATTCGGACCATTGACGACATCTCGTTCCAGACGAATCTTCTGGCCCTGAATGCGGCGGTGGAAGCGGCCCGCGCAGGCGAGGCGGGTGCGGGCTTTGCAGTGGTGGCCGAGCAGGTGCGCAATCTGGCCACCCAGGCGGCGGAGGCGGCCCGCGATTCTTCATCGAGCATCGAAGAGACGGTGAAGAAGGTTCAAACGGGCGGCGCGTTGCTCGAGAGTGCGATGGAGGCCTTTCGGGAACTGACGGGGAATGTTGAACAGGCGGAAGTCCTGATCAAGGATGTTGCGGGCGCTTCAGGGGAGCAGGCCCAGGGGGTGGACCAGATCCATTCGGCCATCTCGGAGATGGACGGGGTGGTGCAGACGAACGCCGCGAACGCAGAGGAATCGGCGGCCGCGGCCCATGAACTGAGCGATCAGGCCGGGCAGATGGAGTTCTACGTCAAGGAACTGTCAGTGATCGCGAATGGGCGGCCCTCGGACGCCTGAGGAGTGTGATCCGGGGCCGGACCAATATAACCTTTTGATCCTTTGGTTTAAATGATGAGAGGCGTTGTTAGGCGGTCACCGGTGCACCTAAAGTGGACGTTTGATTTTCATTTCACGCCTGGGTCCTGCAGATAAGAGGGATGTATCCCCGCAAATTAAATCCGTGGGCCTGTTTACGCCCTTTTTTTTCGAGTCCTCGGGTGTCGAAGATGGTCCGTAAAGAGGGTGAAGGTGGCCCCTGCGATGGGTCGAATCTGGCTCACCCTGAATATGAGTTCACCGTGGGTGATGGGTTCCACAGGGCGAACCTCTCGAAATTTCTTTAGAAAAACGCCTGCTGAAATGAACCGGATAAGCCCTGAAATCAGGAAGATGGCGGGCAGAGCCGAGATCGGCGTCCATGTCCAGTGCCCCAGCGAGAAAGACTCCGGCAGTTGATTCGCCACAAGTCCGCCGCACAGGGAACCCCCGAAAAGGCAGACGCCGTTGATCAGTCCCTGGTAGGCAACACATCGAGCGCGTTTGGCAGGGGTGACCGCGTCAAACAGAAAATTGCCTGCAGAAAGGCTGAACCCTGCCCATACAAGCCCGGCATAGGCCTGAATGGCGATCAGATATGCGAGGTGGGTGGATACCAGCCAGAGCATGGGTACCACGCCCACTCCCCAGCCGCAGAGGTTGAGGATTTTTTTGGTGCCGAAACGATCGGTCAGATCCCCCCAGTATCGGAAGGTGAGGAATTGGGATATGATGGCTACTGCCGTTACCAGCGTGAATTGAAGATAAGAGAAATTGAGGTCCCTCAGCATATACAAGGCAAAGTAGGGGCCTGAAAAGGCAACACCGAAATTGACGCTCCCCACAAAGAACACGAACTTGGCAAAATTGGAATGGGGTGAACGCCTCAGAAATTGTCTGAAGGTAAATACCTGTTCCGGAGACATGCTGAATGCCGGGTCCATATACCTGGCAAGCCAGCGTACGGAATTCAGCCTGGCTGCGAGGGCTGCCAGGAAGATGATCATGTAGCCCCAAGCGACCTGGTCCTGTCCGGAAAAGATCTGCAAGACCCCGCCCCCTGCAATCAGGGCAATAAAGGTGCTCATCCCGCAGAACCGGTTGCGGTTGCCGAAAAAGCGTCCCCTGATGTCTGGGGGAACCAGATCGCCGATCAGGCTGTTCCACACCGGCACCACCGCCCCGTTGGTTCCATGGTAGAGGACCACCAGGCCGATGAGGAGCCAGACCGCCAACTCTCCGCTGCCGAAGAGAAAGGGGATGAGGGAGATCGGGAGCCATAGAAGTCCCTGGGACATGGCCCCCGCCACGATGATGCGACGACGACTGGCAAACCGGTCCATCGAGATGGCGCTTGCCCACTGCATGAAGGCCCCGAAGAGCTGCGGGAGGGTGGCCAGAGTGCCCACCTGAAGCGTTGTTGCCTGCAGGAAAATGCCAAAGGGTCCCAGGTAGGTCTCGCCTGCCCCCAGCATGACCGCATGGGACACCCCGTCGCGCATGGAGGCGCGAAGGGAAGGGTTGGATTCTTCTTTCCTTGCCAAAATTGTTGAGGACATGGATTCTTTGGACATATGCGAATCAAGTAAGCCTGGAAACTCTGTAACCCCTCAACCCAATGCCCCCGGGCCGGCCTAACGGACGCAACCAAATGGCGTAGAAGAAAATGGCGTTAATCCGTTAAAGTGGTGGTTGCCAGACGTCCACAAGGGAGAGAACGCCGTGAAGAACTTTTTTGAGAAGCATACACGAAAAATTACGGGAGAGATAGGTCGTTTAGAGCGGATTATTTTCAAGGGCATCTCCCGATCGGTTCCTCATCTGAGGGTGCCAGGCCGGTCTAATCCGCCGCCATAATTTCACTCACTTTGCGAGCCAGGTCTCGTACCCTGAAGGGTTTCTGCAAAAAATGCATGTCTTTCTCCAACACACCATGATGGGCGATGGCGTCAGCCGTATAACCGGACATGAAGAGCACCTTAGTGTCCGGCCGTATCTCGTTAAGTTTGTCTATTAATTCTTTTCCGCTCATGAACGGCATTATCACATCGGTAATGACGAGATCAATAGATGTATTGTGCTTCTCGAAAAGCGATATGGCCTCAAGGGGGGCTTCGGCAACGATCACTGTATATCCGATAGATTGAAGCATCTCCTGAGTGATTTCGAGAAGCATGGAATCGTCCTCCACCAGGAGAATTTTTCCTGAATTGGTGACCGTCGGGTCTTCTTCGGACATCTCCTGGACTTCGCTTTCCCCTGAGACACGCGGCACATAGATATTAAAGGTGGTTCCATATCCCGGTTCGCTGTAGACATTAATAGAGCAATTATTTTGTTTGATAATACCGTAAACCGTGGCCAGCCCCAGACCAGTGCCTTGACCCACCTCTTTGGTCGTGAAAAAGGGTTCAAAGATATGCTGCAGCATTTCTTTATCCATCCCCTCTCCGTTGTCGCTGACGGATAATCGGACATGGGGGCCGGGTGTACAGCCGATGTGCGTTTTGCAATAGGAATCCTCCAGGATGATGTTTTTAGTCTCGATCAACAGTTTGCCGCCGCCGAGCATTGCATCGCGCGAATTCACCGCCAGATTGATGAGAATTTGTTCAATCTGGGAAGGATCGAATTTGATTGTCCAGAGATCTTCACCGGGAAGAACATTCAATTCAATATGCTCACCGATGAGACGGATCAGCATTTTTTGAGTATGGGCCACCAGCTCATTAAGATCGATGACACAGGGATTGATGATCTGTTTGCGGGAGAAAGCCAGCAGTTGCGCGGTGATGTCGCGGGAGCGGGTAGCGGCCTTTTCAATTTGAACGAGGTTCTTCAAGACGGGATGCTCTTTGGCCAGGCTCCGCTTGGCCAGGTCCGCATACCCCAGAATAACGCCGAGCATATTGTTGAAATCGTGAGCAACGCCTCCGGCCAGGCGGCCGACGGTCTCCATCTTCTGTACCTGAATCAGTTGACTTTCGAGTTTGGCCTTCTCTTCCTCCGCCCTCTTGCGCTCCGTAATGTCTCTGGCACTGAGCAGGATTTCAACGGGCTTCCCGCTGTCATCGCGAATAAACAGGCCTGTTACCTCAATCCAGACCGTTCCGCCGTCTTTGTGATAGACCTCCACTTCAATCGTTCTCGACCGGTGGGGGTCGACAGGTTCCTGCCCAAACTCCTTTTCCAGCTCCTCCGCCAGTACTGTTTGCACCAGGGCGTAGGATTCGGGAACAATCTGATCCTTTGCCGGAATGCTGGTGATCTCTTCAGGGCTGTAACCGGTTATTCCAATATTGGATGGACTTCGATATTTATATTTGAGATTCAGATCCATCACCCAAATAATGTCATGCATATTTTCCACTATCATCCGATAGCGTTTTTCACTCTCCTGGAGTTCTGTCTCCACCTTTTTGCGTTCCGAGATGTTTCTGCCGATGACCAGAATTTCCGTGATTTTCCCATCCGTGTCCCGGTTAAACGTGCCTGTGATTTCAAGCCAGAGGGGTCTTCCTTCTTTATGGATGGCTTCGATCTCCAGGGTGATCGCCCTGTGGGGGGCGGGAACCGCACCGCTTTCCTCCAGCGCCAGCTCATCCGCCAACCTCTGGGTTGCCATGGCAAAAGATTCGGGGGTGAGCAATTGAGTCAAAGGGGTGTTGCACGCTTCTTCGGGTGTGTAGCCGGTCACCCACGCACTCGACGGGCTGACATAGGTAAACTGCAGGTCCAGGCCGATGATCCAGATGATCTCATTCATGTTTTCGACGATCATCCGGTAGCGCCGTTCGCTCTCGGCCAGCGCTCTCTCCATCGCTCTCCGTTCGGTGATATCCCTACCGACGGCAAGAATCTCCATCGGGTTGCCGTCCGTGTCGCGATTAAAAGTGGCGTTCACTTCTAGCCAGGCATGACTGCCGTCTTTGCAATAGACCTCCAGTTCCAATGTGCGGTAGCGATTTGGGTCCACCGGTTGTCCGCCGGCCTCCAGGGCGAGTTCCTCAGACAAGGTCTTCATGGCCAGGGCGAGAGATTCGGGGGCGATCAAATCGGGCAATGCCATGGCAGCCACTTCTTCACGCGTATAACCGGAAATGCGGATATTCGACCGACTGACGTAGATGAACTTGAGGTCCAGACCGAGAATCCAAACGATGTCGTGGACGTTTTCGACGATCATTCGGTAACGTTCTTCGCTTTTTCTGAGCTTCTCTTCGACCCTCTTGCGGTCGGTAATGTCCCGGGATACACCACATATTCCGGTCAAAAGGCCCTGCTCATCTCGAATCCCGCCCATAACCGTTTCCATAAAACGGGTCGAGCCGTCCTTATGATAATATTCAAGTACCAGGGTCGCACTCCTTTGCGGATCTGCCCCCTCCTTTTCAAGGGCAAGTTCCCTTGCCAGGGCATCCAGCCCGATGGATAATGAGTCAGGGGTCAGTTGTTCATCGACGGTTTGAACCATCCGTTCTTCCTGGCTGAATCCAAGCACCGTATGGATGGACGGGCTGACATAGACGGTTCGCAGATTCATGTCTGTCATCCATGCCACATCGATCATTCTTTCGGCAATCACCTGGTAACGCCTGGCGCTCGCTGAGAGATCCTCGACCAATCGGGACATTGAGGAGAGTTTTTCGTCGGTCTTTTCAAGCAATGTATTTACAGCCTTTGCCACGGACCCGAGCGCGCTGTCCTCCGATGCAAAGTCGATCCTGGCCGAATACTCCCCTTTTGCTGCCTGCGAAAGGGCGTTTATGATTTTTTCAATATGGTCTTTATTGGATTCTGAAATCATCTCATTCCCTGTTGGTCAGTGTCACGATAGGCGGTAAATCCTTGAAGGTTGCCGAACGATGTCAATACGGCATGTTCCGCTATATGAATTAATGAGGAATTAACCAGGGCTATGACTGCTATCATATCGGACCGGCAGTGTCAAAACCTCAGTTGTCGATATCATCACCGGATTGAGCAAGCAAAAAGCATGCCAAAGCCTCAAGCCAAAAAGGGATGGGGTACGGAGATTGTGCGCCCTTAGTTCACGTTCGGAAACGGTTCTGTTGCATGATATGGGGAAATTTTTCCCAAAAACATGCTTTTTTTCTTGACGCAGAAAACGGAATTCGTTAAAGACCTTTAGACTGAGCGCTCAGTCGGTTGATATCTTATGTCTAAAAAAGATGCCATTATTCGTGCCGCCACCCTCCTCTTTTCCAAGAGAGGTTTTGAGAATACCCGCATGTCGGAAATCTCCCGGATCACGGGGGCGGCCGAGGGGACGATTTTTTATCATTTCAAGAGCAAGGAAGACCTTTTTCTCGCCATCCTCGAGCAGTTCCGGCAGGATGTCATTCGTGAGTTTGACCGTTATCTGGGCAAGATGAGGTTCCAAAGCGGAATAGAAATGCTGGAGGGGTGCATCTCCTTTTATCTCTCCCTGGCAGATACCATGGAAGACCGCTTTCTTCTCCTCCATCGGCACGATGCCTATGAGCTGGCCAGGGTCAACAGCGCCTGCAAGGGGCATCTCGAGGCGGTCTACAACGGACTCGTAGGCATCTTTGAAAGGGCGCTGGTGAGGGGGCAGGCGGACGGATCCATCTCGCC
>ENA-OSEO01003393-OSEO01003393.1-sediment-metagenome-genome-assembly--contig:-NODE-3393-length-19015-cov-5.892703_pt1 | contig 19015 bp, 20 predicted proteins | sample MGYA00237883_ERZ534232 | MGnify/ENA metagenome assembly ERZ534232
ACCATCACTCGGCAGCGCCGGAGGCCGGGCGTGCTTTTGGGCGCTTTCCAGCGAGAGGATGTCCATGTGTTGGAAGCTCTGGCCGATCTCTTTCCACCTGCCCGGACCTATCTGTCCGTTACCAACAACCACACAGGCGATTTTGAAGCCCGGCACGATATGCGATCCTGCGACTTACTCAAAGAAAAGGGATTTCTTCTGTTCGGCCAAAGGGATCGGCCATACGTGGATGTCAGCCCGCATGTCAGGGTCCATACAGGGTCCATGTGGTCCAATCAGATCTGCAGCCGGATCCATTGGCTCGAAACCGGCTGTGAAGAGGTGGATCCAAAACGGAGCAACATCCTGTTTCCGCTCTGGGGGTATGAACTGGAAACCTACCCGCGCCCCGAAACCGTCCATCGGGCAAAGAAGTATGCCCATCAATTCGATGCCATATTGGGTCATCATCCACATACCGTTCAACCTGTCACTGCGCGGCGGGGAGGGAATGCCAATAGGCTTATCGACTACAGCCTGGGGGACTTTTGTTCGAGCATTCCCATGGAGGGATACAGATATGGAATTATCGCGAAACACGAGGTCGGACCAGGACTGTCAGGGAATTTTCGGATCGGCCACGTTGAATGGCGCTTCCTTAAATCTTGTAGACAAGAGCGAAATACGCTCGCAGTCCGACTCACACATCGCGTCCCTTACTTCGAATTACGCGGATAAGAACCAGTCCGTTTACGATGATTCCTGTTTCAATTCCGTGTAGCTGTGACACGTCAATAAGGCATATATTCGTGCCCTTACCCCATCTTTCGCAATTTTGGCCCCGGCAGCAGCTGAATTGAGAAAGACGGGGTAGCGGCGCATTCTTCAAGGCAGCCATTGGGCGCGCCAACTGCTGGGGTCACATTACCGCCTACCAAACACACCAAGTCAGTTACTTAATCCCGCATCTGTTCTGCCTGAGCATTCATCTCTTCTGCGGCGCTGGCCGACTGCTGAGCAATGGACGCATTTTGCTGGACCACCTTGTCTATCTCCGCCATCGCCATGTTCGACTGGTCGATCCCCTGGGCCTGCTCATTGGACGCCGTGGCGATCTCGCCGACAAGCGTCCCCGCCTTCCTGGCACTCTCCGCCACCCGGCCAAAGGCCTCGTTTGTCCTGGTAACGAGTACAGCGCCTTCGCCCACCTTCTTGAGGGTGCCCTGAATGAGATTTGAGGTGTTCTTGGCGGCTTGTGCGGACCGCATGGGCAGGTTTCGAACTTCGTCGGCAACGACTGCAAAACCGGCGCCGGCTTCATTCGCCCTTGCAGCCTCTACCGCTGCATTCAGGGCCAGGAGATTGGTCTGAAATGCAATTTCATCAATGGTCTTAATGATCTTGGACGTGTCTTCGCTGGCTTTGAAAATCTCTTGCATGGAGCGGGTGAGATCGGTCATGGAGCTGTTGGCGTGTTCCACCACGTCCATGGCCTCTTTCATCAGGGAATCAGCTTCCCTGGCTCCGTCCGCGTTCTGCCTTGTCATGGATGACATCTCCTCCAGTGAAGAAGAGGTCTCTTCGATGGAGGCCGCCTGTTCCGCCGAGCCCTCTGCCATTTGCTGGCTGGAAGACGCTACCTGGCCGACTGCTGAAGCTATCTCGTTGGCGCTGTCAGTAAGATTCCGGCTAATTCTGCGAATTGGATTTGCGATGCTTTTGGCGACGAAATAGCTCACTAAGCCCACCAGCACGACAAGGACCAATGAGGTAATGCCTATAAGGATATTCGTGGAGTTGATGCCGTTGCTCAGACGGGATGCGGCAATCCCGATTTCGTCCTCGTAACCGCTCGCACCGATAACCCAGTCCCATGTTGCAAAGTATCACTACAGCGAAACAAATGTCCCGTCTTTTTTTAACTTTTACCCGAACTTTTTGAGAGTTACCAGAGAAAGACATAATCATGCAAGATTACATCAAAGCCATGCATCAAATGCTCCAAGCCAGAACCGAAGCGATGCTCCCGATAGAGGCCCCGGAAAAACCAGAACCAAAGCCTGACACCATGCAGATATCAAGAGCCTCAATCGACGCAATGACCCTTCTTAACGTGCTGGACAGACACCCTTTCATGCACAGGACAGCCTTGAGAAAGACCTATCTGAACGACGACAGCCAAAGAACCGCCAAAGCCGTTGAATGGCTGACCAAATACCAGTACGCCAAAGAAATCAAGGGAGCCACCCAAAGCGGAGGCTGGGAGGATACCTTGCCCTGACCCACAAAGCCCATGAAAGAATGAAAAAGCCCCAAAACCGAAGGATTGCAGAGATTAGGTTCCTTCATACCGAGTACTGTTTAAGAATCGCCATGTGGCTGAAAAAAGCAGGCAGAAAACCGCAGAGAGAATACCCTACACCCTTTGGCTACATCGATCTCTTTGTCCAGCATGGCAAAAAAAGACCGCCTATGAGATGGAACACACCATCGACCCAGGGCAACTGACCACCAATATCCGCAAATGCCTGAACGCAGGGATGGACGAGATAGTCCTCGTGTTCGAGGGTGCAAAAGGCGACCTCGACTCACTCAGGACAATCCTTGCTGAAATCCCCCTGACGGGTGTTGAGCTTGAAAAGGTCAGCTACATGACCCTGAAAATGGTGAAAGAGGTGATCCTGGGAAAAAAGGAACTAACGCAAACAGAGGATTAACCTAAGGAAGAAGAGGCAATGTAACAAAAAGTTAAATCCAAAAAAACAGGAAAGAGCAAAGAGGTGAACCCCATGTCCGAGATAGAAGCCATGCACTATTGTCCAGTGTGCGAAAGATACACCGTGCACCTGTTCTCAGGCTCAGGAACCAAAGGCAGCTGCATGAACTGCGGTCACGACCTGAACCCGAATATCAAGGTGAACAAGCGGAGAATTATAGCCGTGACCTGAAAAGCTGGGAAGAAGAGGCAAGAGGGGGGAGAAATCTCCCCTTTTTTGTCTCCGAAAAGTTACATTTGCGTTACACCACAAAAAAAGTGGCTATACTAAATAGTGTAACCACTTGAAATTAGTGGCGCGCCTGAGAGGATTCGAACCTCTGGCCTGCGGATTAGAAGTCCCTTTATTTGCATTTCACCTGTTTTCACGCCATTTCATTTTTGTGTCTAATTTTTATTGACATTACCGACTGTTAAGCCTATATTACCTTCAAAACATTTCACGCTGTTTCACGCTTTTATAGGCGAAAAACCATGAACCAGACATGAACCAAATTTGAGGGGGCGACCAAATGGCGAAAGACCACCGGGCTTTTCAAAAGACAGTTTATCCTGGCGTCATATACCGCGAGCACGCCACGCGGCGGCACGGCGTAAAGTTTGACCAGTATTTCGTTATTCATTACTGGCACGACCGCAAGACCCATAAAGAGGCGATCGGCTGGGCAAGCCACGGTTGGACGGCCAAGAAAGCGGCGGGCCTGTTGGGTGAACTCAAAGAGAACCAGCGGCGGGCCGAGCCACCTTTCACTCTGAAAGAAAAAAGGCAAATGGAAAACGACCGGCGGGCCGAGGCGAAAAATGCGGATGTCACCTTCGAGGCATTTTTTGAAAAGACCTACTTACCAGCACAAAGCGAAAAGACGGCCCGGACCATTTACCGCGAAAAGACGCTTTTCAATACATGGCTAAAAACTGCTATCGGCGACAAGACTTTTGCCAACATAGCTGAAATTCAGATCGAACAGATAAAGGCAAAAATGCTCAAAGCTGGCAGATCGGCGCGAACTATTGTTTATGCCCTGGCCCTTGTAAGGCAGATATGGAAGTTAGCACAACGTAAGAAATATACCAAGCACTCATGGCCCGGCGAGCATATTGAAAAGCCAAAAGCTGACAACCGGCGCATGGCCTTTTTCACCTTCGAGCAGGCAGACCAGTTGCTTGAAAAATTGAATGAAAAGAGCGAGCAATGGCACGACTTAACACTTTTGAGCCTACAAACCGGGCTGAGGGCGGGCGAAATTTTCAACTTGACATGGGCGGACGTGGACCTTGACAACGGCACCTTATTTATTCGGGACACCAAAAGCAGCCATGACCGTTTTGTTTTTCTCACCGAACGGGCGCGGACCATATTCGAGAAAAGGGAACGAGGGCAAAAGAGCGAGCTTGTTTTCAAGAACCGCAACGGCGGCAAGATAAGCGAACCAAGTAACTTTTTTCAGAGAACGGTTGACGACCTGGGCTTTAATGACGGAGTAACTGACCGGCGGCACAAGCTGACCTACCATTCCTGCCGGCACACTTTCGCAAGCTGGGCGGCCATGACCGGAACTGATATGTTTACCCTCCAAAAGCTGTTAGGGCATGAAACACCGGCTATGACGGCCCGGTATAGTCACATGGCGACCGATGGGCTGAGGGCGGCCATTAAGTCTTTTGAGAAGGCTATTAAACAGCCAAAAATGGACACGGGCAAGGTAATTGAAATCCGGCCCAACGAGGCACGTCGAGGGCCTTTTTCGGGCCATAGTAAACCATAGGCCACGGCGTAAACGGCGATTGTAGGCCGTTACAGAGAGCCAAAAGTATCAAGGGATAGGGCCGGAATAGCTACCCGGTCCGACAAGGGTGGAGCCCTACCGCCTTTCCCTTGAAAAACCATATGGGCCGGAAAGGGGCCGGAACATGGAACCGAAAAAATGGGTTGTTACGCCTCGGCTTGTGGGACTTATTCGAGAGTTTGAAAAGCTGGTTTCTGTTGACAAGCGCGGCCATATTATTATTGAGGGGCCACCGCGAGTTGGTAAGAGTCTTTTTACGCACATCTTCACATCGCTGAAAAGGGCCGAGCGCGAGAAAGCCCGCTTACCCTGGCAGGAACCGCTTCGGTTGAACTGCGCGGAACTTCGGGACAGTAACTTGATTGTGAGCGAGCTTTTCGGCCACAAGAAAGGCAGCTTCACCGGGGCCATTAAAGACAGGAAGGGACTGTTGGAAGAGAATGCGGCCGGGCTTGTAATCCTTGAAGAGATCGGCGAACTGAACGACAGCGACCAGGCAAAGCTTTTGGTCTTTCTTGACCGTGGCGAATACAAGCCTTTGGGCGGTAACACAATAAAGCGTTCCGACGTTCAAATTATCGCCACCACAAACCAGACAGACATCCGAACTGACTTCCGCTACCGGTTTTCTCATTTCAAAGTTCCTGGGCTTCACGAGCGCCGGCAAGATATTCTTTATTACATCTTTGCCTTCATGCCTGAACTTATCCCACGGCTGAGGACCTGGGAAGCCTTCGACCTGCTAAACTATCATTGGCCTGGGGGCGTTTCTGAAATTCAAGAAGTGTGCAAAACCATTGAAATTGGCCTTTTAAAGGAAGTTGAGGCTGAAACCAAGGGGTTGCGTTCGAGAGATGGAGTTCAGGGGGCTTTATTTTTCAACCACCTAAGAGTACACCCTGGGCTGAACTGGTTATCGCTGTGTTCAATGCTTGATGGGATGTCCGAAGTCGCACGAAGAAGTCTCATCGACGAACTAAAAACATCACGCATTGAGCTGGATTTCGGCTCAGAACGTCCAGCCTTCCCGGAATTTGTTGCCCCAATGGTACGGACCTTAAGGCAAGACGAACAATTAGCCCCGCAGTATTCTGATGTGAAACCGCTCGGCCGCATCGGACCTTTCGATGACGTTTTCAGGGTGCTATTATCCGTTGCCTACTACTCCCCTGATTTTGATTTGGAGTTGGATTGTTGTAAACCTCTCCTCGAAAGCATCGAAATCAAACAGACTGAAAGCCTCCCTGACAGCATAGGACACGTACCGAAACGAGGCCTATTGGGCGGTGTTTCTATGCGAGACGACATTTCCACCGAGCGGACAGACCTTGGGTTGCATGGCTTGAAGCACCACAAAGATGCCCGCGAACCGGCTGAAACGGGCAACGAACCTTTGCGGCCCTGGCGTGAGGTAGAAAGCGAGTATTTCGCGAGGGTGTTCAAACTGGCGAAAGGCAATGTTTCAGAGGTTGGGCGACTAACCGGCCTGACCCGGAAGGTTGCACAAAACATACTGCGAAAGCACGGCTTGCCCAAACAGGCAAACGACTTTGACCAAATGGGCAAACGAAAAAAGCCAAGTTGACCAAACGGGCAAAACAGACGAAAGCAACGCCAAAGCGGAGCGCTTCGTAAGCGCACCTTAAAAACCAATTTTTCATTGTAATTCAAGGCGGTTGGATATTTCCGACCGCCTTTTTTTGTCTTTGGCATGGCCTTTGCTTTTGTGAAACCAAATAAAGGGAAATGAGGTAAACGCCACCATTTTAGAACTAAGGGGGTAACAATGAAACAAGTTGACTTCGACATCGATACATTGAGGAAGGAACTGCCACCTATTTTGACACGGGCAACGGCGAGCGAGGCCACCGGCGGCGCATACTCCCCCGGTACCCTGGCAAACTTTGACAGCACAGGCCACGGGCCGAAACGGGCCACATTAGGCGGCAAGGCTGTTTATATGCGAGACGATTTTTTGACCTGGCTTCAAGGTAGGCTGGCAAGCCCGGCGACCGGCAAGGTGGGGCGGCATGTGGCGGACCTGTCTCGACTGCGGCCAAACCTTCTGGGCCGACGCGGACTATAAAAAGCGCTGTCTTGACTGCTATCTTGCAAGGTTGGAAGGGAGGGGCTTACGGCGTACCCAAGACAACACGGCGGACCTTCGGGCTGAACTGGCGGAAACCCGGCAAGAACTCGAAAGGGCGCGAAAAGAGGTGGCCTACATTCGCGAGGCCCTTACTGAGCGGACCACCGGGCCGGACCTTGCAGAGCTGAGGGCGCACCTTCGGCGGCTTATTGCGCTGTGTCACCCTGACAAACACGCAGGAAGCGCGGCGGCACATGACGAAACGCTTTGGCTGTTGGACTTACGGCAACGACTGAGGGCATGAAAATGGATCACACAACCGCCTTTCGCGAGGCTATCCTTTCACACGGTTGGGACCCTGGGCCTGTTTACCCAGACGGGCGCTTGCACCGCTTTTCTGAACCCGAACGGCGCAACAAAACCTGTTGGTATGTTCTTCACGACATGGGAACCTTTGCGGCGGGCGTGTTTGGCAACTGGCGAGAGGGCACGAGCCACAAGTGGACTTCTCGCAACGGGACCGGGCTTTCAGAAGACGAATGGCGGGCATGGCAAGGCAAGCAAGCCGAGATCGAGGCGCGGCAAAAAAGCGCTCAGGCCAAGGCCAAGGAACGGGCGGCTTTCATTTGGTCACACGCGGCACCGGCACCGGCTGACCACGGCTACCTTATAAATAAGGGGATCAAACCACATATCGCGCGGCTTTATAAGGGTATGCTGGCGATCCCTGTGATTCACGAGGGCGAGCTTACCACGGCGCAACTAATATCAGCGGACAGCATGAAACGCTTTTTAAAGGGCGGCAAGACCAAGGGCGGCTATGCTGAGCTACCAGGCACCGGCACGCCCATTGCGGGCGAGGGCTTCGCTACTATGGCGAGCATACATGAGGCGACCGGCGCACGTTGTATTATCGCGTTTAATTGCGGAAACCTGGAACCAGTGGCGGACATGCTTTTCAAGGAGCACGGGCGAAACTTTATCATTGCGGCTGACAATGACAAGTACACCACGAAAAAGGACGGCACACCCTGGAACGTTGGAAAAGAAAAGGCCCTGGCCCTAGCCTGGAAATACAACGTCAAGGTTGCGCTACCCGACGTCGGGGCAGGCACCGGAACAGACTTTAACGACGTTTGCACCCTGAGCGGCCCTGAGACTGTCAAGAAGCAAATTGACGCGGCCCTGTTACCCAAGGACTGGCTGTTGAAAGAATGCCAAGAGAACGGCCCTGGCGCGGCCTATCGGCCTGAAAACATTGAGGGCTTGAAGCTGTTGAAAGAGCGGGACCCGGCAGGCTATCGCGACTTACGCGAACGGCTGCGGCGGTTGCGAACTGGCATAACCGACCTTGAAAAAGAACTCAACAAGGCCCGAACCGGGCAGGACGGGACCGGAAGCCATTTGACCCTGGCCAAGAAGGTTATTGAGTCTTTTGGCAAGGACAATATCCTTTATTCAAATGGTTGGTTTTGGCTTTGGAAGGATACCGGCGTTTGGAAACGGGCAGACGACCGCGAGATAAAGACCAAAATTCAGGAAATCACAAAAGCCCTGGACAGTGTGACACGGGCCACCGTGGACAGCGTTCTGGACATGGTGAAAACGGCGTGCTACCGGGCTGAACACGTTTGGGACCAGGACACCACCACCATAAACACCCTATCAGGCGAACTTGCATGGACCGGCATGGGCTGGGAATTGCGACCACACGTCAAAGAGCACTATCGAACCACACAAATTCCTGTCAAATACGTTGTTGAAGCCGAATGCCCACGAACCGAGCAATTTCTTGAACAGATAACGGCGGGCGATCCTGACGCTTTGGACAAAATGATATTGCTTTGTGAATGCGCGGGCTATTGTCTGCTTTCGACTTCAAAATTCGAGAAATTCTTTTTACTGGAAGGCGGCGGAAGCAACGGGAAATCTGTTTTCATGGGCCTTGTGACTGACCTTGTGGGCAGGGAAAACGTTTCGGCCATACCACCGTCACGCTTTGGCGACAAGTTTTCAGTGGCGCACCTGAACGGCAAACTTGCAAATATCGTGAGTGAAATTGGGATCGGCGCTGAAATTTCAGACAGCGACCTGAAAGCCCTGACCAGTGGCGACCTTGTATCGGCTGAACAAAAATTCAAAGAGCCGTTCGAGTATCGGAGTTTCGCAACAAACATTTTCGGGACAAACCACGGGCTGAGAACAAAGGACTTTTCGGAGGCGTTTTTCAGGCGGGCCATTCCCATTCCTTTCACGAATACCTTTGACGAACAGAACCAGGACAAGAACCTGAGTGAAAAGCTGAGGGCTGAATTATCCGGCTTTCTGAACCTGGCACTTGACGCCCTGACAAGTGTATTGAAGCGCGGGCATTTCACCAGGACTGAGTCAAGTCAAAGGGCATGGGAACAATGGCGCTTGCAGACTGACCAAATAAGGGCCTTTTGTGAGGATAAGATAATTTTCGACAATGAGAGCGAGACACCGACCGGCGACCTGTTTTCGGCCTACACGGAATGGGCAGAGGACATGGGCATAAAAAGAACAGTCGCCAAAAATAGCTTTTCAAACCGTATGGCCCGGTTGGGAGCTGAACAAAAAAAGGGAAAAGGCGGCCTGCGTATCCTGGCAGGCGTTCGACTACGCACCGAAATGGACTTTTGAGTGGCGCATAGTGGCGCAAAAGGCGAACTCTATTAATTTAAACCTTAGGGAAAAAATAAAAAGTAGTAGAGAGAGAATTTTTTTCACTATAAGCTTAATAATAAGCGACTGCGCCACCTTCGCCACCTACGCCACCAAGGGGAAATATGAGTTTACGGGAAACAATTAGGCAAAGGCAAACCGAACCGGCACCGGACCCGGCACCTGAACCACCACCGGCACCCGAACCACCTGGGCCACCTGAACAGGTTGAACCACCGGACCCTAAACCGGCGGACATGGACGGGATCACCCGGCGCTTTATGGATTCTAAGGTTTTGGGCGCGGTTGTGCCTATCGCATGGACACCCGACGTCGGGACGGTTTGGGTTGACGGGATACCATACACGGCAAGAGAGGTCGACGAGCTTATGGTGCGCAAAGTGGACGCTGCCACCATGAGGGCAGTTCACGAGACAAAGAGGGCTTTTGACGGCACAATAAATTGAAAGGAGAAAGCAACATGACACAAAAACACGCGGCAAACATGGCAGGCACACCCACACGGTTGAACCAGGTTGTTGACCTTATCGGCGGCCTGACCGGGACCGAGCTTCACGAGTTGCGGGACCATTTCGCAACAGATCGGGCGTCACACGGCAAAATTTTTGAGCAAGACCTTGAAACACGTTTTCAAGAAGCCAAGACCCTTTGGGCGACGCTGACCATGACGGGCGACCGGCGGGCGTTCAAGGAGGGCTTACAAGACGCTTGCACCCATGCCAAAAGCGTTTGGGCGGCCATAGATACCCTTGAACAGTTTGAAGCCTGGCGGGCACGAACTGAGACGAGGGCCAAGTTGCAAGCGGCCTTTGACGCTGGTCTGGCATTTCAGAAAGCCACCATTGACGGCGAGGCATTTCATGTTGACGGCGGGCTTGTTGTGGAAGGGCAGGCGGTTGTGAGCGACGCTGACATGCCCTTTTAGAGGGCTATACATGGATAAGGGCAGGCAAGAGAACGGCGATCCTGGTCCATTTGGCAAAGCTGAAACAGGGACAAAGGCATACCGGGCGGCTTCGGATCATAGGGACCAAAGGTCTGTAACCCGGCTGCTTAGGGGGACGCGCTCAAAAGTCATTTTGTCCTTTGAAAATGGCACCTGGGCAACGAAAGAAGGTTTTTTATGGCAAAACATGAGGCACTCAAGCACCTGAGCAAGGAAGCGCGGGATATTTGGAAAGCTCTAACCAGTGAATACGGCATAGAAGACGCGGGCGGCCGGGCTATCCTTCGAGTTACGCTTGAAAGCTGGGACCGGGCGCAAGCTGAAATAGTGAACGCCTAACCAAAAAGAGACATGCCAAACCCAATGCAACATTGCTGTCTCGACAGGGCAAATTGCACAAATTGAGGTCCCGGAGATAGGGTGGCACAAACGTGCAATAATATCAGATGGTTTTTCCAAGAATACTATACAAAAAACGTCATTTGGGAGGGTGTTATGGCACGGCGCTTTCAGAACTTGGTTGATGTCCGCCGGTATCTCGCATCTGTGATAAATCGCCTTGAGTCAAATCAGTTGGACGCCACGGTTGCGGGCAAGCTGGGCTTCCTAAGCAACATCTTGGCACGGGTTATCGAGGGCTCTTCTCTGGAAGAAAGAGTCTCAGCCCTCGAAAAGAAGGTAGAGAAGAGAAAATGACCTTAAAGCATCGCGTAAAAAAATTGGAATGCCAAATCGAATCTGGCAAAGACAAGTTGCATATAATCGTCGGCCCTGAAGATTCGCTTGATGCACAGGTCCAAGAATTCCGGCAACAGAATCCCGATTTCGATGGGATATTGATCGTCGTCACCGATTGCTATAAGCCGCATGACGCTGGGCGATGAGTTTAAAGGCCCTCAGCGCCACGGTGCTGACCGGCCAGGCAATGCCAGGGCGTGCCCTCGATGATATTTACTGACTTTGGGATGTGGCATACTCCCATCGGGCCGACCAAATAGGTCCACTTTTAACGCAATGTCAGCTTAACATTCCAGTGTTATCGATTGTCACGCCAGTAAGAAAAATGACATGCAAGAAATCCAAGTGTGAAAGGTTCTACTGTCCTCCACGAACCGGCCAAGTATAGCCATCATGGACCTTGTCCCGACTATTGACTGTGCCATCCGTAGTCCACACAACAAGAGCCGCTACCTTATTACTAATGCAAAAAGTGCTTGACCAGTAAGGGGCATTTAAGACGCTAAGGAAAAGGTCTCCTTGCGCCCACTTTCCTGTGCCAGCGGTATTTGGTACCGCCGGTCCCCCCCCGTAATATTCATAGAATATAAGGCTTTGAAGCTCCCTGACATTAGGTAAACGCCAATCCCCAGGGATAGAACCATCTGTAAGACCGCAAGATCCGCTCGCTAAGCCATTAGCGTCGGACAGGGAGTTGGTCCAATCCTTTTTTCCAAAGCAGTTCGCATTCTTCAACCATATTAACCCGGTTAGGTTGTCCGTGACCGTCCCATCCTCGTTATCAGTGAACCTTGGATTCGGCCAGCTAAAACCCCTTTGAAGATTTCCATCTTGACCTGTGCCAGTACAGCTAATCAAATTGCCATCCTGATCGTAGCATTTGGTTTGCCCTGTCTTTGGAACTGGACAAATACCAGAGACAAAGCCATTATCTCCTTTTGGACCTTGAGGACCGGTCTCCCCTTGAAGCCCTTGTGGCCCTTGGGGGCCGGTTTCTCCTTGGGGTCCCTGCGGCCCTTGTGGACCAGTCTCCCCTTGAGGTCCCTGTGGGCCAGCAGTCCCTTGCGGTCCCGTATCACCCTTATCGCCTTTCGGTCCGGGCATACCAGTCTCAACTGCTTTCGTCGTCTGTTTTGTTCCATCGGGAAATACAATGCCCTCGCTTGTAAGCTGTGTTGTACCGGCTGAAGCCAAAAAATTGGTGTTGAGAATTACTACATTCAGCAAAACTAAAAAACAGAAAAGCGACTTAAGTTTCATGACCGAATCCCCCTTTGCATGTTTTTAGATTTGAAGTGCGTTGTTGAACATGTGAGTGCAAAGACATTTTTTTCGGCCTCTTTGTGGAAGGGCGCAGCCTATTTCAGGGTATGATTCTTAATTCCTTTAGCCTTAGTGATCCCTCCGGTGCTTTAGGTGCTTGTCGTAAGATTGTCGTACCTGTCTGCTCTTTGAACGATGTATCCCATCCGCCCAGAAGCATAAGCGTCTTTGATTCGTTTAATGTCATCAATTCAGTGTATATTCCCTGCGCCACTCTTATAATGGTTCCATTACTCGCCACGTTAATTGCTGACTGGACTGACGTATGACACGGAATCTTGCCTCCACAAATTCCATCGTGGCTCACGTATATGTAAGGACCAGTCTCAGCAGAAGCTTCATAAGCGCCAATATCCACGATGCCTTCTACAATGCGAGGATTGCCATCTTTATCGGTTTGAGGCAAATTCGGGGCATTATTATTGCCGGTGTTTATACATGGCGATAAAGCAGTCAGGTGATAATCCCCATCTCCGATAAATACAGGATCTTGGTTCTTAAGGTTGCTCGGGTCTATTGGAAAAGGCACCACCATATGGATGCCTGAAGGGCTCTGATCAAAGTCATTATTGAACAAGTCTATAGTCATCGAATACCCTTCCGGGTTGTTGATAAAAATGTCTGATCCCCCAGAAGCGGTATTTTTCCAAACTATGTTATTGAAAATCTGAACATTGGAATTTTCACACGAAGATGTGTGATCAGGCCAATTGATGTATAAACCGCCTCCACCGGCAGCGGTATTCTCAACAAAAGTGTTGTTGTTTAGAACACAGTCACATTCGGAATAAACGCCACCACCAGAACCGGCGCTATTCTTCATGAAAATATTATTTGTTATGATGCAATTCCCAGCAAAAATACCTCCGCCTGAACTGGAAGATTCATTTTCAGTGAATGTGTTATTGATTATTGTACTGTTCCAAGCAGCCAAAGCGCCTCCATCACCATAAAGTGAATTTGTAGTTGTGGTGTTTTTGCGGAAAACATTGTTGGTTAGAGTACTATTGGAACCAATACAGGCTCCTCCACCCATATCGGAAGAGTTCTCCGTGAAGATATTGTTGGATAGAGTACAATTAGATTTGACATAGACTCCACCACCACACCCAAGTGAAAAACCTGCAACACCAATGTTTCTTGTAAAAGTATTATTGATAAGGGTGCTATTTGAACCTACATAAGCGCCTCCGCCATGGCCACCGTAATCGTCATCAGAACCGCTTGCCGTATTCTCAGTGAACGTGTTATTAGTTAGAGTGCTGTTTGAACCGACAAAGGCACCTCCTCCGCACTGGGCAGTATTTTCAGTGAAAATGTTATTGACCAGGGCACTCTCAGGTCCTACGTAAGCACCCCGGGCGTTCTTTGTAAAAGTGTTGTTGCTTAGGATACTATTAGAACCAAACCAAGCTCCTCCACCAGTGTTTTCAGTGAATTCATTGTTTGTTAGTGTGCTACTGGATTCACCGTAAGCAGCCCAGCCTGTGTTATTATTAAATCTGTTGTTCTTTAGAGTAATGTGCCCATCGGTTTTAGAAAATAATCCAGCGCCAAAATACGAATTACCATTCCGAATAGTTATCCCTTCTATAACAAAACCGGCTTTCCCTTGTGTAATTAATTCTAGTACCCGGCCATCTTTGCTCCCATCTATAACCGTATTGGTGGGATCGATAACTCGTGAGGTACAATTTGAGGTGTAGCCACCCTCCAATGTTAGGCTATTGGCCTGATCGTCAGCGTCAGTGGGTGTATAGGTAAAATTGCCGTAATAGGTCCCTTGGACAATTCGGATAATGTCGTCGTCTTCATTGTCTCCCGCTCGATCGAGGGCATTTTGAAGCTCGGTCTTGCTAGACACGCAGGTCACGCAAAGTTTTGAAGATACGAACATCTGGTCACTTCCATACGCGGTACCCTCGCTGTTGGTGGCATACGCTCTTACATGATATGTCGTTGTCACGCTTAAGCCCTCCATATAACTGGCAAAACTACCAACGCCGGTCCCGTCTGAAGTTTTCGTATCACTGATGGTCGGATTGGCTGATGTACTCCAGCAAACTCCACGGGAAGTGACTTCTAAACCTCCATCAGAGCTAACCTCTCCACCGCTTAGTGCGCTATCGGATGTGATAGATGTTACTGGCGCAGTCACAACTACAGGTATGACGCCTTCATTAGTATCGAAGGTTTGATCCCCACCATAAATGGTACACCAATTGCTCGCTGCTTTAATACGGTAATGGTATGTCGTACTTGCTTCCAAGTCCTTCAAGTCAGCGCTGATACTTTGGGGTGTTTCACCTGCGAGTGGACTCTCAGCCGCACTGATCTCGTTACCATAGGTTTTATCTGTGCCCCACTCAAAGGTGACGGTTGTCGGAAGGGAGTTTGGATTGACTGTCCCATTGAGTGTTGCAGCGTCAGATTTTATGAATGAGGCATTGTTTGATGTGACAATGGGGCATTCATAGATGGTGAACAACCCTTGGTTCGTTCCCTTTGATACGTCATCTAGTGGTTCGATTTTTAACACGCAGTTAACAGAAACCGGCTCGGTTACAGTCCAACTGTATTCCCCGTCATTATCCGTGCTCTCTTCGATCACGTCGAAGCTCCCATCGATCCCTCCCTGGCGGGAGACGGATATTCGTACACTTCCCGCAATTTCCTCATCCTCCCACAAGAGGTTTATGGAATCTCCCATTTTCCAGGCAGAGCCTTGAGCCGGCACTAAAATGAACAAATGCTCCAATAACCGAGGCTGTCCGCCACGCACCGCCCGAACGTAAAGGGAGTTGGACTTATAGGCCCAGCGGGCGTAGCCATGGTAGAAATGGACGCGCCAGGCGTCGTCGGTATCGTTGGCATAGGTAGTAGACGACCAATAACTGGACGACATTGTACCTGGAAAATAGAACGTGTTGATACTCTGATCGAAAGCGCTATGATCCACAATGGAACCAAGCTCTTTGATCGTGGGGAGACGCCAGTCATCGTAGTCTGAAAGGTCAAGAGTCTCACAATAAAAAACCGCGTCTGACCAATCCGCCGCTAAATTCACCGTGTTCTGCTGCCACATCAATCCCGTGGACGTGTCGGTGACTGTTCCGTCGTTATTAAGAACCAAATTGCCGAATGACCCAGGCTGTCCGCCACGCACCGCCCGAACGTAATAGTCGTTGGACTTACCGCTCCAGCCGTCGGGGCCATTGTAGAAATTGACGAACCAGGCTTCGTAGGAATAATCGGCATAGGTAGTAGTAGATGACCAATAATAGGACGACACCGTAGAGGGAAAATAGAACGTGTTGATACTCGGATTGTAACTGCCATAATTCACAATGGACTTAAGCTCTTTGATGTTGGGAAGCCGCCAGTCTGAATGACCTCCGAATTCCGTGTTATTTAACGCCGCAATGAACACATCCTGCGCACTGTGCCACATATAGGTGTTGTCCTTGTCATGAATGGACCCGTCATCGGTCTTGACCTCCCAGATAAGCCCGGTCACATTATCTCTAACCATAACCCAATCTATGGCATCATCGGCCAAGTCATTCCCGTTTTCATCCAGTTTGGTATATGAGGGGGCATTTATCAGGTAATTGCCGTCCTGGCCGTATAAAGGCTCGCCCGGCTGTGGACACGGTCCTTCGCTCCATGTCCATTTGGTCCCATTCCATTCGCGGACATAGCATTGTGTCTGCCCGGTGTCGGGAATTGGCCAGGCGGAGGAGGGGGCGGGGGCTCCCAGGATGGCAGCGATGGTGAGCAGCAGGACAACTCTGGAGAATCTATTCATCTTGGCACCTCGGCTTAGCAAGAGGCTTTTGGGATTTTCCGGCAGCTCGTTGACGCGGGTGAGTTAGTCGGGCTTCAAACATCATTTCTTCTGCCAACCGCGTTTCCCGGGCCACAAAATACAAAACCCCGTTCTCCATCTGCATGAAGAAACGGGGTCTTTAGGCAAATACCGATTGTTCCCATCTTCTTTCCCTCCCGCGCCCATCCGGGCGTGGCTTTGATCCAATTTTGGGGGGGCTATGCACACTTGCGGCAGGACGCTATTCGGTATAGGGTGTTCCCGCAGATAAGCCCGAGCCATGGGGTCAAAGAAGATTAATTTTGTCAATTCAGTTGGATGGATCTGATACACCCAACGGGGGTACAAGTCAAGGCAAAACGGTTGCCGATTGGAGATAGGGGTGTTAGAGACATTGATTTCTTTAACATGGAATGGCGTAGACAGACCAGCGAGGATGAATAAAGGACAAAATACGGAAGAATTAAGACAGCCTGTGATATTTATCAGTGACCCGCAGCTTGAGCGATGGTGGGAATTGAATGTGTCAGTCAATTATCCGAAATGACGTAACTTCTCAATCAGTTCGGGAGGAGTTTATCCGTCAGGCGGTTTCCGTGAACCATCGTTTCGAGCTACAGAACCGTCTCCGGGGGGCAATGGTCCACTTTGGCAACTGATTTTTCAGGCCGAGGGTTCCTGAGCGCCACGCTGAGGGGCGTTCCCTGTAGGGATTGGTGGAGGTGAACGGGATCGAACCGACGACCTCCTGGTTGCAAACCAGGCGCTCTCCCAACTGAGCTACACCCCCGCGGTACTCCAACAAGGGCCGTTCAAGACCGGTGCATTGACCAGCGATGCCGCTGCGCGTACCGGCGACCCTACTGGAGGGTCTTGAGGGTACTATTCGGAAACGCGGGTGTCAAGAGCCCCTTTTGTGTCTGTCGAAAAGCAAGATATGGACGTTTCAGGTAGGCCGGTTTTCAGGTGTGGGAACCGGCTTTTTTTGCGGCGGGCTGAATTCCTGACCGCCACATAAAGGGCTGTTGTGGCGAAAAACCATGAACCAGGCATGCACCAAACAGCTTTTATCACAAAAAAGCCACCTTTAAAAAGTGACCTAACTTATTGATTTTATTATGGCGCGCCTGAGAGGATTCGAACCTCTGGCCTGCGGATTAGAAGTTCTAATTCGCGGGTAAACCAGGTAAGCGTCGGTAAACCGAATGATCTGCAAAAAATAAGCTCAATCAATCTCTTATCGCAGATCACGGAAACAAGGTAAAGCGCGTGATCCGTCGATAAACAGGGGGATATTTTCGGGCAGATGTTGACCAAATGTTGACCAGGTTGCCGCCTTCGGGAAAAAATGAAGTTGGGTCGCCAAAGGCCCGCCGAAGGCCGACATCTCGTTCAGGACCTCGAAAACGGAAACGTGCCGCCCATGACCGGGAGTGTTTTACCAGGTATCCCTGCGTAAGTCAATCCATTCGATTACCCTCCCGCGCTGACCCAGATCAATCCGTCCGCGTGGTTTCCCATGGCGACCAGGGCCTGGTAATCCCGCCGATGGCGGGAATCGTCTTCGTCATGCGCTTTCCCAAGGCCCCTGCGACCCTCCTATGGGTGCTCGAATGGTAATCCGACAGTTCCGGCAGGTATCCCATGTAGCTTCCCTCCGTTTCATGTGCCAATGATTCTTGCCGTCCATGCACAACGACCGGCATCCTGGCCACCGCCCTTTGGCTCGTGCTCGTGTACCTGAGCTCCACATCCGCCCCCAGCCGTCCGATCATGTTCACCTGATTCATGCTCGTTTCTCCTTTCGTTGGGTGGCCGACTTGCCCTGGAAAGGGTGGCCGGATTTGCTTGGAATACGCAAGCATTTTGACATTCTGACCATTTTCCAAGTAGTGTAAAAGCATTATTTAGGCAGAATCACCCTTAGAGAGATCCAAAGCCTACGGCCCACGACGTTGTAGGCACGAGGGCGACAGGTGCGGAGGTAGGAGATGAGGGTCGAAGAAATCAAGGCCGCAATAGAGGAGCTTCCCGGACCAGAGTTTGTCGAGATCCGGAAATGGGTGGCGGAGAGGGACTGGCAAATTTGGGAGCGGGAGTTGGAGGCGGACTCGAAGGCAGGGAGGCTGGATTTTCTTGTTAAAGAGGCCTTCGACGAAAAACGTCAGGAACGCCTGAGAGATCTGTAGATGCACAGAACAACAAGGCGCTTCTGGTAATGCTTTTACGAACTTCCTGCAGCTGTCCAAAGCGTAGCCGAAGAGAATTTCGATCTTCTGAAAAGAAATCCTATGCACCCCTCTCTTCATTTCAAGAGGATAGGCAAAATCTGGTCAGCAAGGGCGGGGCTTGACCACAGGGCACTCGCAGTCCAGGACGGTTCTGATTTCATCTGGGTATGGATTGGCTCCCATGATGAATACAAAAGGCTGCTAAAGCTCTCGGGCTGAGTCATGGGTTCAGGCTCCCCAGAAGGCCTATCCAGATGGCCGTTGGCTGTGCTGCTGAACGCCGAGTGGAGATCGCAAAAATAAGCATGGCCTAACTGGGCTAATTTCACCTGGAACGTCTCGAAAAAGAGCTGATATTCCCGAATTTGGTTTTCGAGTCCGCATTCCTTCCCGGTCATTCCTACCCTCTGCCAGACAGGATCGGAGACCTTCCAGACGGGGTTCCCTCCATCCAGAGGCACGACATCCAAGGCGAGGCCGAAGTTGTACATGGAATATCCCGGCCTCGCACACGTGACGATCCGGTTGGCATTGGTTTTGATGGGGGCCATCGCTGCCGTGCGCCTCAAGGCATTGACCGCTGCGATATCCTGTCTTTCCTGGGCGTAAAG
>ENA-OSEO01003394-OSEO01003394.1-sediment-metagenome-genome-assembly--contig:-NODE-3394-length-19006-cov-6.262666_pt1 | contig 19006 bp, 17 predicted proteins | sample MGYA00237883_ERZ534232 | MGnify/ENA metagenome assembly ERZ534232
GAAAGCCTCCGGAGTTTCTCATCTTAGTGCCCTGAAAACAGCTCCCCAACGAGAGAATATTCAAAAAATATCGAAAACTGAGAAACTGCGAGTCTAAGATTTATTAATGCAACAGGGCAGGATGTCGTGAAATCCCACCCTGAAAGCATTTGGAATAGCTTAATTTACAGCCGTGTCGTCCGGGTAGTTGGCAAGGGCGTCGTCGATGCGGTCAAGCACATCGTCCGTGAGCTTGTCCACCACATCAAGCGCCTTGAAGTTTTCTTCAAGCTGCTCAAGGCGGCTGGCGCCGGTGATGACTGTGCTGACGTTGGGGTTCTTTAGCAGCCAGGCAATGGACATCTGCGCCAGGCTCACACCCAAATCGTCTGCAATCAGGGCAAGGTTCTCGACTGCCTGCATGCGCGCAGGGTCGCTGAACATCTTCTTGAGCCATTCATAGCCGGGCAGGTTGGCGCGCGTGCCTTCGGGGAAGACCCCTCCGCGGTACTTGCCGCTGAGCATGCCCGATTTGAGCGGGCTCCAGGTGGTGGTGCCAAGCCCAAGTTTTTTGTACAGGATAGCGTATTCCTCTTCAAAGCGGGTGCGGTGCAGCAGGTTGTACTCCGGCTGTTCCATGGTCGGACCAATCAGGTAATTTTCCTCCGCGAATTTTGCCGCTTCAAGGATACGCTCAGCTGGCCATTCGGAGGTGCCCCAATAGAAAGCCTTGCCCTGTTGAATGACGTGGTTAAATGCCCTGACCGTCTCGCTGACGGGGGTTTCGTAATCAGGGCGATGGGCGAAGACCAGATCCACATGCTCGAGCTGGAAGTTACGCAGTGAGCGATTCACGCCCTCGACGATGTGTTTGAAAGACAGGCCTTTCTCATTGGGGGTTTGCCCGCCCCAGAAGATCTTGGTGGAGACCACGAATTGCTCGCGCGCCCAACCGAGTTCCTTGAGAGCTTTGCCCATCACACGCTCGGCTTCACCATGAGCGTAAGCTTCAGCATTATCAAAGAAGTTCACACCCCGCTCCCATGCGGCGCTCATCAGCGTCTTGGCGAGCTCGATGTCCACCTGGTTGCCATAGGTTACCCAGGAACCAAAAGAAAGTTCCGATACTTTTAATCCAGATTTTCCTAAATTTCTATAGTTCATTTTTTCTCCTCGACTTAATTATAGGGAATTGAGGTTGAGATGCAAATGGTGGTACAGGTAAAATCCCAGGAAATGTTCCGATTTTCCAATAAAAAGGCATAAACACCTCATTGACGCATCGAATTTTGCGTGATATTATTTTTCTCTGACGCCCCCATCGTCTAGTGGCCCAGGACGCGGCCCTCTCAAGGCCAAAACCAGGATTCGAATTCCTGTGGGGGCACTCTTTATTTAATCGGAGCTTCCATGAACCAATCTACGCCCACTTACAGCATTCCCTACCCGCGTTTCCAGGTCAAACGCAAAATTCTGGGCATTTTAGCGCGCGGCTTGCTGAAGCTGTTGACCCGCACAAAAATCGAAGGGCTTGAAAACATCCCCAGTGAGGGGCCGGTCATCCTGGCAGGGAATCACGCCGCTTATATTGAGCCAATATTGATCACTGTCTACTCCAAGCGCATGGTGGAACCGATTGGAGCGGGCGATCTGCCCTTTGAGGGGATTATTGGTACCATTACGTCTTTTTATGGCTTCATTCGGCTTAACCGAGGCAACCTGGATCGCAAGGGGTTGTATCAGGCGCTGGATGTGCTCAAGCAGGGCGGTGTGATTGGCATGTTTCCTGAGGGCGGAACCTGGGCACCGGGTAAGATGCAGCCTCAGATCGGCGTGGCGCTGCTCAGTCAGCGTACCGGCGCAAAAGTTGTGCCGATTGGCTTCAGCGGGCTGCAGGGGTCCTTCCAGCGAGTAATGCAACTGAAACGACCCAAGCTCCTGATGAGAGTCGGTAAGGCAATTCCAGCTCTGAAGCCCTCAGACAGCGTTGCTGACAAAGATCAGTTAATGGGCTATTCGCGCCAGGTAATGGACGCGGTTTATGAACTGATTACTGAAGAAGAGAAAAATCTCATCCCCGATGAATCGCGTTATTCGCTCTCACTGCACCTTGAGGGTGAGGAAATCCCAGATCTGTCTTGGGGCTCAGCGATCGCGCATTTTTTGCACTCACCTGTGTTGTTGGACAGTCTTAAAATTAATCTGAAGCTGCCGGTAGGGGCCTTGTATGAGCAACCCGGAAGCACAAATTCGCATGCAGTACAGTCTGCTTTGGCAACGGTGCAGCAGTATCTGCAGGTTAACCCGGCATTTTTTACCTACCGCTTTGGGCTGGAAGAGGGGAGCCGCGTAGCAGAAGGGATCAAGGTTCTGCAATCCTTGTTGAAAAAGGCAAATGCTGCGGGCAAGCTTGTCCGGATTACTGCCCGTTCAGTCGTTACCTACAAGGACGGACGACTTGAAACCGGCGAAAAGCATTTCGTGATCGACCCGGTCACACAGCCAGTCTAAGCGGCGGAAGGCTGAATGTCGCGCACGTTCAGCTGCATTGTGCTGCGCCCGTTGAACTCATTGATCTCAAAGGTATAAGCGATATCCACAAAGTCAGGCAGGTTTTCAAGCAGAGCACCATGCCGAAAGGCGATGGCATCCAGCTGATTGCTGCCCGCCCCAAGCAGCAGCTTGAGGTGTTCGCCCTTGCCGACCGCATTTGCGTGCAGCACGCGGCAGTTACGGCTGCAAAAAAGCGCGCTCGGGTTGGAAGCGCCGGTGGGTTCCAGTTGGTCCACCGCGTCAAGGATGCCTGGAAAGTGCTCAGCCTGTAATTTATCGAGGGCAATTTCATAATCGATGTGAAGCACGGGGGTCAGATCGATCCCCTTGAAAGATTCACGCGCGATGTTGATGAGCCGCTCCTGGAATGCCAGGGCATTTTCGGCGCGTACAGTGAGACCGGCTGCCATTGGGTGCCCGCCATGCCTCACCAGCAAATCGCTGCATTGGTCCAGAGCATGGTTGATGTCAAACTCGGGGATGGAGCGGCAGGAAGCTTTGATGAGGTCACCCTCGACCGAACCGATAATGGCGGGTTTGTAGTACGCCTCCGTCAGCCGCCCGGCAGCCAAACCTACCACGCCCGCGTTATACTCAGGCGAGGCGGAAAATAATATTGGCATATCCGGATCTTGCTCTGCGATGCTGAGCATGGTCGATTCGATAATCTCGTTGGTGATTTCCTTGCGGCTGGAGTTGAGCGAGTCGAGCTGCTGCGCCAGCCAGCCAGCCTCAAAAACGTCCTGGCTGGTGAGCAGGCGGAAGGCATCCAAAGCGCTCTCGAGGCGCCCGGCAGCATTCAGGCGCGGGCCAATGACAAAGCCAAGGTGCCCCGCGTTAAATTTGGCAGGGTTGATTGAGGCTACCTGTGCCAGTGAAAACAAACCCTGCCTCCGCGGCTGGCGCATCTGCGCTAAACCGCGCTTGACCAGGGAGCGGTTTTCTCCGGTCAGCGGAGCCACGTCCACCACTGTGCCAATGGCTACAAGGTCGAGCCATTGGTTGAGGTCAATGGCAGGATTTGGATGGGTCTGAAGCCATGCTTCAGCCAACTTAAATGCCAGCCCCACACCCGCGAGCTCCTTATAGGGGTAAGGGTCAGTTGGTTGGTGTGGATTGATGACGGCGTCACCCTGCGGGAGTTGATCGCCGGGTTGGTGATGGTCGGTGACAATTACGCGCATTCCCAGGTCTTTCGCCCGCCGCACCTCCTGCAAAGAGCGGATACCGCAGTCGACAGTGATAAGCAGCTGCGTGCCTTCGGCTGCCAGCAATTCGACGGCGTCCAGGTTGAGCCCGTAACCCTCATCAAAACGGTTAGGGATGTAAACGCGCGGCTCATGACCGAGTTGGCTGAAAAACTCAAACAGCAGCGAGGAGGCAGTTACGCCGTCGGTATCATAGTCGCCATAGATGGTGATATTGTCGCCGCCCTCCAAAGCCTGTTCAATCACAGCGATCGCTTCGCGCATACCAAGCATTATGAAGGGATCGGTTGAGGTGGGAGAGTCAGTCCCCAGGTAAGCCCTGGCAACCTCCGCGGTGGTAATGCCGCGGTTAAAGAGCAGTTGCCGCAGGAATGGCGGGTAATCTCTAAGGGTGTTTTTGACGTCGTTTGGGATGAGGGGTGCAATGACCCAGCGTTTTTTCGGGGTGGTGTGTTTGGTTGCTGTCATTTGCTAATTGTACCTTGTCTTGCTAAGGTACCTCCGGAGATTATGAATTAGCCTCCCTGTGAGACCGTCTCAAACAGGCAGGCTTTACCTCACCCAGGAGCACCCTGCAGCGTTTCGCACGGGAGATGAGCGCAAAACTAAGGGGTGGTACTGGGGCGCGGAGTTGCGGTCGGCAAGGGGGTCGCAGTAGGCAAGGGCGTTCTGGTCGGCGTCAGCGTGGCGGTTGGGCTGGGTGTGAAGGTTGGCGTGCGCGATGGAGTCGGTGTTATGGTGGGAGTGCTGGTGGGGGGATTGCCGAGGACACGGAAGTGACCGCTCGTGATCCACTTTTCCCCAATGAAAAACTGCAATTGGTAGCTTCCCGGCAGCCATTCGGCAGGCGCAAGCTCCAGCAGAGCCGCACCATAACCGCCACTGCCGCCCTGCCAGGTTCCGCTGTTGTAGTGCACGATCTCCCCATCCCGTACCCAAATTTCCGTCCACTGCACACCCGGATCCATCATGTTGTAACTGTAGGTGCCATAAATCGTCTCGAGTGGGTTTTCAAATTCGATAGCGGGTTCGATAGCTTGCAGGTCATCGTCAATTTCAGTTGAAAACTGGATCAGGCTGAAGGCGAAATCAGATTTGGGGGTGATGATTGACTCGAATTCGGTGGCAATCTGTTCGGGGATGAAGGGGGTACCGGTTACCGATGGCGTGCTGGTGAGCGTGGGGGTCAGCGTGAGGGTGGGGGTGAGAGTTATGGTGGGAGTCAGCGTAATGGTAGGCGTCAGCGAGGGGGTAAGCGTGGGTGGAAAGTAGCGGTAGGCGAAGCCTTCACCCCAGCGAAAGTTGACATAGGCGAATACAAGCAGCAACAACACACCCAGCAGCAGGCGTGTGCCGAGCTCGTATTGCTGGCGTTTCTTGAAGAAGAAGGGCAGCTTTTTACCGGTTCGGAAGGCATTGCGCGCACTGAAAGCCAGCCAGATGGCTGCGACGGCTGCCATGATGCTGATGACGATTATCGTGGAACGGATGTCTACGTTCATTTTTTGGATTATAGCAGGAATTGACGGCTTGAAAAACTTAGCAGAAGTGTTAGCAGAAGTGTTTAATGTGGAATTTCATGTGGAATTGACTTTGGAACAATCTCCTGCAAGCAGGGTTTATCAACGCGTAATAATCAAAAGGAATTGAAATGGAAGACCTGACAGAGGCTTATATCACCAAAGCACCGTTGCAGGTTCAGGGTGTCCTCTGCCGCGTCAGGCAGCTCGTGCTTGAGGTCGATCCGCAGCTTACGTAGACCCTCAGCTACCAGATGACGACCTTCAAGAAGCACCTCGTCATCTACCCGACCCAAGTAGCGATTGAGCATTTCGGGGCGAGGTCTGAGGGTTACCAGACCAGCAAGGGCGCAATTCAGATCCCCTACTCCATGCCGCTTAACGAGGTGCTTATAAAGGATTTGGTGCGCTTCAATCTGGACGCGTTGGAAAATCGATAATCCTTGAAAATACAGGATGCAATCCTGTATAATACAGGAAACGATCGATAGAAACTGAGGAAGTCATGTATATTAAACGCCATCTCGAGGAAGAAGTCATTAATGCCAGCCAAGGCTATCCTGTTGTAATGGTCACTGGACCAAGGCAGGTGGGCAAAACTACCATGCTCAAGAAGTTGGCAGCTGAAAACCGCCAGATTGTTTCGTTGGATAATCCCACGGTTCGTTTACTGGCTCAGAATCAACCGTCTCTGTTTCTTGAGCAATATAAACCACCAGTTTTGATAGACGAGATCCAATATGTTCCAGAATTGTTAACCTACATAAAAATTGCCGTAGACAACAGCAATTTGAATGGACAATTCTGGCTCACCGGTTCCCAGATTTTTCCACTGATGAGAGGAATACAAGAATCTCTTGCTGGGCGGGTGCGTTTACTGCACCTCAGCGGATTATCGCAGAGTGAATTAGCAGGTAGAGAGAATGAAGCTTTTCCTCCTTCGATTGATTCTCTCCTGAAAAGACGAAGTGCCTTAATTGAATCGAAATCTCCGTTCAATCCCATGCTGATGGGAGGGTTTCCCAGGCTCCTGACTCAGGAGGCAGTCACAAAGGAGGGATTCTATAGTTCATATTTGCAGACCTATTTAGCCCAGGATGTTAAAGAAATAACGAATGTATTGGATACCGGTAAGTTTTTGCAGTTTGTGAGCCTCGTTGCGGCAAGAACGGCCCAGGAATTAAACCTTGCCAGCTTTTCCCGTGATCTGGGGATAGATGGCACGACGGTTAGGCGTTGGTTGAACGTGCTTGAAACTTCTGGCATAACTGTAAACCTGCCAGCCTATTCAAACAATCTGGGAAAGCGGATCGTCAGGCGACCAAAGCTGCATTTCCTTGATATTGGACTGGCATGCTTTTTGTGTGGCATCGAGGACGAGGGGGCTTTGAGTAAATCGCCAATAAGAGGAGCGCTGTTTGAAAGCTGGGTAATCTCGGAAGTTTACAAGAGCTGGTGGAACCAGGGGAAACAGCCACGCTTGTATTATTATCGTGATGCTGCCCAAAAAGAAATAGATCTGCTGGTTGATCGGAATTCGAAATTGTATCCCTTTGAGATTAAGCTAAATATTAATTCTTCGCACATCTTTAAAAATTTTAAAGTGCTTGAGAATATGCCCACTCCAATGGAATTTGGAGGGGCTATTTACTCTGGAGCAGAGTTGGTCGCGCTAGAGAACAATCATTGGCTTATTCCAGTCAGTCTGATTTAGGCAGGGAGCAATTTCTCACAATAAGGCTCAGCAAAAAGGGCAGGAGTGCCTCCGGTATGCCAGAAGAGTACTTTCTCCTTGGGTTTAAAGAAGCCCTGGCGGATGAGGTCAAGCAAGCCGGCAGCAGCGCGGCCGGTATAGACCGGATCGAGCAAGATAGCTTCACGACGGGCAAAGAGCAGGATAGCTTCTTTTTCTGCGGGGGTCATCACGCCGTAACCAGCGGAGCAATAGGAATCATTTACAAGGATTTCTTCAGGGTGGAAGCGAGTTTCAAGCTGCAGTAACTGCGCGCCAGTATTGGCGATCTCAGCAATTGTTTCAGAAAACTCTCGCGCGGGTTTGTCAACGCTGATACCAAGAATCCTTGCCTGGCTGCCTGTTTCGCGCGCGCCCAACAGCATACCGGCTTGTGTTCCTCCTGAGGAAGTCGCAAAAACGATCCAATCCGGGTTGAGACCCTGCTCATGTAATTCAAGCATTGCCTGGCGGTAACCCAGAGCGCCAATCGCATTGGAGCCGCCGTAGGGGATGAGATAGGGCTTGCGGTTTTCTGCCTCAGCTTTCTTCGTGATCTCAGCCAGCGCATGGTCGCGCTGCTCTTTTGGCACAAAGGTGATCTCGGCACCGCTGAGCAGGTCCAGGTACAAATTGCCTTGGGGCTGTTCAGGTTTTTCACCTGCCAGCACTAAAATGCAGTCCATGCCCAGTTTGGCAGCAGCGGCAGCCACCTGGCGGCAGTGGTTGGATTGCACCGCGCCAGTGCTGATGAGGGTTTGGCAGCCTTTCGCAGCAGCGTCTGCCGCGAGATATTCGAGCTTGCGGGTTTTGTTGCCACCAAAGCCAAGTCCCGTCAGGTCATCGCGTTTGATGAAGAGTTGGGGACCACCCAACAGCTTTGTGAGGTGGGGCAGCGCTTCGATCGGGGTGGGTAGTTGGGCAAGCTGAACGCGCTCAATCATGCAGGCTCCTTTTATTGGCTTTCAATCCACGCTGGCGCAGCAGATTGAGCACTTTGGGCAGTGTTTCGGTGTAGCGGCGATAAAGACTGGGTCGGGTGGTGTAATCCCAGGCGCCCAAGGTGCGGGTGGTGACCCCATTGAAACCCTGTTTGAAGCGGAAAACTCCCCACATGGAATCGCTCTCGTCAAAGACTTCCGGCGCGCCCCACATATCATACGTATGGCAGCCGAGCTGCTTGGCCAGCCGCATAGCTTCCCACTGCAGCAGGTAATTGGGCATCAATTCGCGGCAGTTCTCAGTGGACATGCCAAACATGTAGCGCGCGCTGCCATTGAAGTGGAAGAGGATCAAGGCCGCCACCGGTTGATTTTCAACCTCAGCAATCAGGATCTTCGCCATATCTGCTTCAATAAACCTGCGCCAGGTGTTCAGGTAGTAATCCGCGTGGCGAATTACGAAACCATCCCGAACTGCTGTTTCAGCGTACATTTTGTAGAGCATAGGCAGCTCAGCGATTTCCCCCAGCCTTACCCGCACTCCCTTGCGGGCTGCCAGGCGTATGTTGTAGCGCGTTTTTTGCTTCATCGCAGTCAGCACTTCGTCTTCGCTTTTTGTTAGATCTAGCAAGACAGAATTGCGGAACTGGATCTGATCCTGGGAATACTGCCAGCCACGCCTCTTTAACTCATCTTGCAGCGCGAGACCCTGCGGAGCGGGAACTTCATCCTCCCCATCGGGAATACCGGTTCCGAGCAACACGTCTGGATCAACCTTGATGAAAATTGCTTTTTCCTGGCGGCAGATGTCCTGCAAGGCGTCAATCATGCGCGACACGGCAGATTGGTCCTGCCAATGCAAAACAGGTCCTTTTGGCGCATAGAGCACGTTGAATTTCAAACCTGCCAAGGATATCTCTCGGCGTAAGATCAGGGCAAGTCCTTCGGGAGCCTCAGGATCACTGCCTTCCAGGAAGTACATGGGAGTCCAGCCGTTTTGCTTCTTGGCTTCTGCCCATTGTGACGTTTGCAGGATATGCGCGTCGGGGAACTGCAGCAGGAGCTGGTTCCAATCCGGAATTTGATCTTCTTCCAGCCTGATCATCTTCAGTCTGCCATTCTTCCAGCTCGAATTTTTTGGTAGACACGATACAAAAGCGGCTTGTAGACCCGAACATAAGCCGGCACGGAACGCACTACCCCACCGCCAAAACCGCGTTTGAAGCGATAGACCCCCCAAAGCCCGTCACTGCGCTGCGTAAATTGCTCCTCAAGCTCTTCGGCGCTGGCATCAGGGATGCCCCACAGGTCGTAAATCGTCGCGCCGTGGGTTTTGGACCAGCGCATGGCTTCCCATTGGAGCAGATAGGTGGGCATCAGGTTGCGGCTGGCGTCATCGGATGCGCCGTAAAAATACCAGGAACGCTCCCCTGAAAGAAAGAGCATCAGATATGCCAGGGGTTTCTCGTCATGAAAGGCGCCAAGCAAAACGCAGGCTCCAGATGGCGAGAAGATGTCAAAAGCTTTCTGGTAATAGGAAATGTCATGCACGGCAAAACCATCACGCGTGCCAGTGGTTTGCATCAGGTTGTAGAAACCTTGAATGTCATTCGTTTCCCGGACCACCACGCCTTTTTTCTCAGCCAGGCGAATGTTGTAGCGTGTTTTTTGCTTCATACGCGCCAGTATTTCATCTTCCTCAGCTTGGAGGTCGACCAGGATTGTACTGCGGGGCTGGATGGTGTGGGGTTCCACCGCGAAACCTTGCATTTGTTCAGCAAGTTCTGTAGTCAGATCGCCTTCACTAAGGTCGGGCTCTACCTGCAGGAAGATAGCGTGGTGCTGCTTGCAGGCAACATCTATTTGATCCCAAAGGGATGCCCAATTCTTGCCAACCGGACCTTTTGGCAGGTAGGCAATGCTGAAACCCAAAGGCAATTTGCGAAAGAGCACTTGTGCCTGGGCGCTTTGACTGCTAAAAACTTCGGGCTCCCAGCCAAACTCAGCCTTAAACTGCCCCCAGAGAGGGCTTTGAAGCAGATGGGGTGTTTTGGAAGTTGCCTGGCTGGTCTCGTTCATAAATTAGCGCCCTTTGAACCCCAAAACGGAGCCAACGGTGCGCAGCAGGATATTGATGTCCATCCAGATGGATGCATGTTCGATGTAATACAGATCGTACTGCAGTTTGGTGGCGGTCTCTGCAATCGTCTCAGCATAGGCCTGGTGAATTTGAGCCCATCCGGTGATACCCGGTTTGACCAGCATGCGTGCACGGTAGAAGGGTACTTCCTTCTGGAAAACCCGTACCAACTCAACACGCTCGGATCGGGGCCCCACAAAGCTCATTTCACCGCGTAAAACGTTGATGATCTGAGGCAGTTCATCCAGGTGGGATTTCCGTAACAATCTGCCAATGCGCGTGATGCGAGGATCGTTGGTCGCAGTCACCAGTACTTCTTTTTCCATATCCGAATTAGACTTCATGGTACGCAATTTTAAGATGGTGTACGGCTTTCCACCTCTTCCGAGGCGTTGTTGAGTGAAGATGATTGGCCGACCAGAATCAAGCAGAATTACGAGGGCAAGCAAAGGGAACAGGATCACCAGCGCGATAAGTCCGATCAGACCCAGCGCCAGGTCCATCAGGCGCTTGGCAAGACGGTAAAAACCGCTGGTAGGTGCGCGGTCAAGGAAAGCGCGCACAACCCAATCTGATTCGAGCAAGTCAATTGGCACACGTCCCGAGAGACTCTCGTAGGTGTCTGTCATGGTGGTCAGGTTGATGCCCTCTTCCTGCGCAGTCAGGATGCTTTGAAACATCCCGTGATTCATTTCATTGGAAATTGCCAAAATCAGGTCGGTTATACCCTGGTTGGCGATAATCTCCACCATGCTTTCGTGATTGCCAAGGATTGGATAGCCCTGGATGGCGGTGCCAAGTTTGGAGGGATCGTCATCAATCAGTCCGATCAATCTAAAGGGAGGCGGATCGAGTTCGGAGATGACCTCTACCAGGGCGGAGCCGGCTTTGCCTGCGCCAATGATCAGGACGCGTTGTTGGCTTGCAATGGAGGTAAAGGTGCGGACATAAATTACACGCCAGAGTAGCGTCAGGACTGTGGCTGAAACGATAAAAACCGCAACCCCCAGGCGGGGTAATGAATTCGGCTCAACCGCAAAGTAGATAACCAGGTAAATTATGGCAGATGCCAGGAACACCGTCCCGATACTGCGCAGTGTCTGACGTAAATTTGCTGATTTCTGGGTGTCATAGGTGTCTACCAGCAGGATGATCCAAATAAAGGGTAGGAGGTAAAACCAGGCCGGAGCACGATACTTCAGAAATTCCACGGAAAAACGATACCAACTATCCCCCGATGCCCAAACATAAAGAGAAATCCCAAGAGCTATCGCAGCAGCCAAAAGATCACCCAGAACTAAAATGGCACGTAGATCTGAAGGTTTAAGGCGAAACTTAGTATTGTAGGCTCCAGCACTTGTGTTTGTCATTTATTCTTCCGAACACCGAATGCACCGGCAAAGAAGCCAGCGCCCCAGCAAAAATGCATTGTCATGATGGCAAGTGGTATGCCAATCATCATCAGTATATCTCTTTTTTTGATTGCAATGTGTGTGCCAACGCTGAGAAGGATTAGAAGATACAAGCCCAACACCAATGCGAAGAGAACCAGGAATGGTTTCCAGAAAAACCCTGCCAGTAATGTAACCACTAAGCCCAAGAGAAACGCAGGCGGCAGAGCCTGGCGCCAGCGCAAAGTCTCCGGGTAGAGCTTCAGCATTTGCACCTTCCAATAGCCATATCCATAGTATTGTTTCGCGAGCGCGCGCAGATTGGCGCGGGCGAAGTAGGTGCAGCGGATCTTGGGGTCGAGCCAGATTTTTCCGCCGCTTTGGAGGATGCGCGTGTTAAGTTCATAGTCTTCGTTTGCCAGCAGAGTTTCGTCAAAGAGCCCGATTTGCTCAAAAAGATCTCGCTTGTAAGAGCCATAAGGGACGGTGTCCACGTAGTCTGCTTTGTCCGTGAAGCGGTAATGGGCATCCCCAACAGCCAGTGGGTTGCCAGCTGCCGCGGCTATTGAACGCGCGATCCAGGTATCCTTTCCGGGTTGGATATCCCATACGCCGCCGACGTTCTGGGCAAGATTTCTCTCAAGGGCATCCACGCAAAGGGCAACGTAATCCGGGTTAGGGATGGAATGCGCGTCCATGCGGACGATAATCTCACCGCTGGAAGCCCCGATTGCGGCATTCAGCCCAGCTGGAATGATGCGCTGCGGATTGTCCACCACCAGCAGGTCAAGACCGGGGTGAGCGGTCTTAAAGTCGGCAACCTTCTGGCGGGTAAGGTCCTCCGAGAATCCATCCGCAATTACCACCTGCAAGAGTTCACGGGGGTAGCTTTGGCTGTATAGGGCAGCCAAAACAAGGTGGATGGTTTTTTCCTCATTCCGGCAGGGAATGATCACAGAAACACTTGTGGGCATAATATTCCGGGGTACCTGGTTTTTTCCTGTCAGCAGTTGTTCTTCGGCTGGCGCTAAGACGGCAGCACCGCAATCGCTTCGACCTCTACAATGCCGCCCTTTGGCAACGCAGCCACCTGGATAGCTGAACGGGCAGGATAGTCTGAGGTGAAAAACTCAGCATAAACGCCATTCATTTCGGCAAATTGCGCCATATCGGTTAGAAAAACAGTGGTCTTGACCACTTGTTCAAGGCTGGAGCCGGCACTTTCGAGCACGGATTTCAGGTTTGTGAGGGCGGTTCGCGTTTGGGCTTGAATGCCGCCTTCCACAATTGAGCCGCTGGTGGGGTCAATTCCGAGCTGACCACTTACGAAAACCAGGGTATCTGTGGCGATAGCGACTGAATAAGGTCCGATAGCCTTGGGGGCATTTGAGCAAGTAACGACTTCCCGTTTGCTGCAACAACTCATAATTACCTCTTTTCAGGATGTAGTGCAGGAATTATAACATTGAGAATCTCTGCTGGTCCTTCGGCTGTCACATGGGGCAATAGCATGTCATGTTTTCCTGACAGCGATTTATACCTGCCAGTCTCCAACGCCTTTCCAACAGTGGTCGAGATGCTCTGCCAGGACGTCCTTGAGTTTGTACTTGACGGTCTGCCTTACTGCCATCATCAAGGGCACTCCGCCCATCTGATTCAGCCTTCTGCCAATCTGCTTGGCGTCGCGGTGGTGGCACTGGATGTCAAAAGGCCCTCCAGGAGTAATCGAAAGAAAGTCATCCATGCGGCCAATCTTAACCAGCTCCTCGATCATCTTTTTGACCTCAGCCTTGCTGTGCGCGTCCAGGGCGCGGATTTCAGGTTCACCAAAAATGCGATTTAAAAGACTCATCAGGACTCCTTCCTGTTCAACAATTATAAGGGATTCCAGATAAAAAGACGGGAGCTGTAACCCCGGTCTGAAGTTTAGTAGTGAATGATGGTGTCGCGCACCTTGCCCCACTTCAGGGCGTCAGCGATGCCTTGCTCAATTGGGAGCTCTGCTTTCCAACCGAGCAGCCTGGCAGCTTTGTCGGCGTTTGCATAGGAACCTGCCACATCGCCCGGCCGGGGAGGCTGCAGAGAAACCGGGAGCTTTTGCCCGTAAACATCTTCGAAAGCTACCACAAATTCTTTTACCGTCACACCCTGACCTGTGCCGAGGTTGATAACTGTGTAAGGGGTGTCTTCTTCGCGACCCTGCTCGATGACACTGTCAAAACGCTCCACTGCCCTAATGTGAGCCTGGACAAGATCCCAGACGTGAATATAGTCGCGGATACCGGAACCATCGCGGGTAGGCCAATCGATGCCGGTCAGGTTGAAGACAGGTTCACGTCCAAGCGCGACTTCCACCAGTTTGCCGATCAGATGGCTGGGGTAGCGGATGTGCAGCCCTGTGCGCATTTTGGGGTCAGCCCCAATGGGGTTAAAGTAGCGCAGAGCGATTGCGTTCAGGCCGTATGCGCTGCAGAAGTCTTTTAGCACCATTTCCATCATGTACTTGGTGCGGGAGTAGGGGCTGAGCGGGCGCAGGGGGGATTCTTCGGTGACCATAAAGCCCGGAACAACGTCATAAACAGCAGCTGAAGAACTGAAGACAACCCGTTTCTGACCCAACTCAGCCAGGAGTTTGAAGAACTCCATCGATTTGACGACATTTTCTTTGTAATACTCGTAGGGTTTGGCAACCGATTCCGGCACCACAATCAAAGCGGCGCAGTGGATGGTTGCCTCGATATCCGGATGGTCGCTGAAAATCGTGCGCACCATCGCCCGGTCGGCGATATCGGCCTCATAGAAAATGCGGTCTTTGGTAAACTCCTTGCGGCCAGTTACCAGGGAGTCGAGCAGAACAGGTGTATGCCCTCCGTCGAGCAGCGCCGAAGCGATCGTACTGCCGATATAACCTGCTCCACCAGAAATCAATACTTTCATGCTAACTCCTCATCTTATTTATGGTTGTTGTGATAAATCATCGGCTCTGAAGCGGTGACTTCTCTGACGCTCAGCAGGATTATCATCCCGATCACCAAGAATGCAAGTATGGACCCAATGCCCCAGTATTGACCAGCTTTTTCAGCAGCCACGATATCCAAACCATGATTGACGTAGTAATTATACATACGGTAAGAAAGGGTACCAAAGACCAGGGGACCAATGAAGGTTGATGTACGTCCTGCCACCGATAGAAAACCGTAAAACTCGGTGGTTTTACCCTCAGGTGCCAGTTGGCTGACCATTGTGCGGCTGACTGCCTGCGCGCCGGAGAGGGAGAAGCCCGCAAACGCGCCAACGATGAAAAAGCCGAGAGTTGATTTGATGAAGAAAAGCGCAATCAGCGAAGCGATCAGCACTATCAGCGAAATCAGGATCGCTCGCTTGCTGGATTTATCATCCGAAAGTTTGCCAAAGATAAGTGCTCCCAAAGCGCCAGTAATATGGATGATGATTACGAATATGATTAACTGCACCTGTTCCAGCCCAAAAAGCGTGGCGCCAATGATAGCTGCAAAGTCCATCAGCATCATGATGCCGTCGTTGTAGATCAGGAAGGCGAACATATAACGCAGGAAGACTTTGTATTGACGAATGTCCTTGAAGGTTTCGGCAAGATGCTTAAAGGACACCGAGAGCAAAGTTTCATCATTTGGGATTGGTAACACCGGGCTGGTTTCATGGACACGAAAGTACATAGGCAGAGACGAGAGGGCATAGACTGCGGCGGTGATCAGGAAGGTGTAGGGAATAAAATCGTTTCCGATGATCTGCATCGGAACAACCGCAATCAAAAGTGTGGCAACACCGCCGAGCATGCCAATTGCCCAACCTTTGCCGCTGATGTACCCGATGGTCTCGGGGGTTGACACATCCACCAGCAGGGCATCATAAAAGACCTGGGCTCCGCGGTAGCCGATTTCAGCCATGATGAAAAACACCATCGCCATGACCACATCCCCTTTACCGACAAAGAAGAGCAGGGCGGTGAAAATGACCGATATCCCGGTAAAAATAAAAAGAAAAAGCTTCTTGGAGCGGGAAGAGTCAGCAACAGCTCCGAGGATTGGTGAAATTATTGCAACAAGGATGGCAGCGATGCCAACGGATATGCCCCACAGCCGTGTTCCCTCAGCCCCACCCACGACTGTGTTTTTGAAATAAGCTGAGAAAACAGCCAGCAAAATGATTGCCGCGTAAGCTGAGTTGCCGAAATCATAATAGTACCAGGCATGACGCGCATTGCGCGCGGCTTTAGTTTGGTCCAGAAGTGTCTTAGGGGAATTTCCCATGAGTTTACCTTTTTTCTTTAGATAGTTGTAAAACGATTTATTGTATCAAACCTGATGGAAATGGGGGGATAACGATAACGATAACGATACCAGAATAAATAAAACAACTCCCTCGATTGAGGGAGTTGTTAACAGAAAAAAACCGATTAGTCTTCCAGACTTGCCAGACGAGCCAAATTCTTCTTGTAAGTGGTCGCCTTCATCACCTCCGCTGCAATGGATGGGATCAGCACCAGCGGCAAAATCTCCACCCAATGGATCCAGCGCAAGGCAGTCGTGTCAAACACTGTTTGTAAGAATGGCACATAAATAACCATGATTACCAGGGCAACCGAAACCAGGACGGCAATGTTCATGTTCTTGTTGGAGAGGATGCCAATCTTGGTCAGAGGGAAGTATTCTGAACGGGCAGTGTATGCGCGGAAGAGTTCAGAAAGCGAAAGGGTTATAAAAGCAAAAGTCTCAGAAAGAACACGTGCTTCTTCCGGAGCTCCCTTGAATGCGCCGCCGCCAAGCAGGAAGGCAGCCAGAGTCGTAGCTGTGATTGCGATGGTCTGGACGATAATGCCCTTCAGCATGAACTTGTTGATAATCGGTTCGTCAGAAGGTCGGGGCGGATGCTGCATGATGTCGGGGTCGCCCTTTTCGGTGCCGAGCGCCAGCGCGGGAGCGCCATCCGTAACCAGGTTGAGCCATAAGAGCTGAATGGGAGCCAGAGGGGTATTCCAGCCGAATACCGTGGCAAGGAAAATGATCATGATCTCAGCGATGTTGCAGGAGACAAGATAGTAGACGAATTTACGGATATTGCTATAGATGATGCGACCTTGCTCCACAGCAGAGACGATCGAGGCATAGTTGTCATCCGTGAGCACCATGTCGGCGGTTTCTTTGGCAACATCAGTACCGGTAATGCCCATGGCAATGCCAATATCAGCGCGTTTGATAGCGGGAGCATCATTGACGCCGTCACCCGTCATTGCGACTACTTCGCCGTTATCGCGCAGGGCATCCACAATCTTCATCTTGTGTTCGGGGCTGACGCGCGCGTAGACATCCGTGATCTTGACGATCTCGCGCATTTCTTCTTCAGTCGCGTGTTCAACATCCGCGCCAGTCAGCACCTGGTGCCCTTTGCGCAGCAAGCCGATGTCTTCGGCGATGGCTTTGGCGGTATTGGGGTAATCACCCGTGATCATTACTGAGCGGATGCCGGCAGTGAGGGCTTCCTTGAGGGCGGGTTTCACTTCGGGGCGTGAGGGGTCGATCATACCGATCAGACCGACAAAAATCAAATCTTTTTCAAGGGCGTCGGCACTTATTTCATCAGGCATTTCAGGTACAGGGCGATAAGCCACACCCAGTACGCGCAGAGCCTTACTGGTCATCTGGTCATTGGCATCCAGAATTTCCTGGCGCAGTTCCGGGGTGAGAGGAACAGGCGTGTTATCCATTCCGGAGCGATAGGTGCAGAGGTCGAGTACCACATCCGGCGCTCCCTTGACAGCAATCGTGAACCAATTCGTCTTTTCATCGGTCACATATGGTGAGATGTCGCCGTGACCAGGATTGACGATGTTATGGATAGTAACCATGCGTTTGCGGGCAGAGTCAAAGGGGATTTCCTGTTTGCGGGGATAATTTTGGTTCACCACGTTGGCAGCGGCGCCAGCTTTGAGAGCGGCTACCAGGATGGAACCTTCGGTGGGGTCGCCGACCATACGATAGGTGGTCCTGCCTTCGCTTTCACCAACCGGTTCGAGCTGGGCATCGTTGTTGATAGTGCCAACCCACAGGGCAGTTCTGGCTGCGGGAAGCTGCTTGAGGTCTGTGATTTCTTCTCCATTGACAAAGAAGCTGCCAACCGGTTCGTAGCCGGTGCCCGTGATGTCCACGAACTGACCATCCACCCAAAGTTTGGTGACAGTCATCTGGTTTTGAGTGAGGGTGCCGGTCTTGTCAGTGCAGATGGTGGTGACAGAGCCAAGGGTCTCAACGGAAGCCAGCCTGCGGATCAGGGCGTGACGGTTGACCATTTCGCGCATACCGCCGGCCAGGCTGATGGTGACCACAGCGGGTAAACCTTCGGGCACGGCAGCGATTGCCAGCGAGACAGCCACCATGAAGAGGGCAATGATCTCATCCCAGAAGGCTTTGGAACCCAGGTCCAATTCCCCTGGGGCGGCGATCAGGCGCACAACACCGATCACGAAAACCAGGACACAGACGATTAAGGCGGCAATGCCGAGGGTTTTGCCGAGCTGTTCGAGGCGTTTTTGCAGAGGGGTCTGCTCTTCTTCCACTGATTGAAGCATGGTGGCGATTAAGCCAAGTTGGGTATGCATGCCGGTGGCAATAACCACACCCTTGCCGCGTCCGTAAGTGACGGTGGTGCCCAGGAAGGCGGTGTTTTCACGATCTCCCAGGGGGATATCCGCCTGCAGGTTGGATTCGGCGTCTTTCTTGGCCGGCACGGACTCTCCGGTGAGGGAAGCCTCGTCTATGCTTAGGTTGACCGCTTCCAGCAGGCGCACATCCGCAGGGATGAAATTGCCCGCTTCGATGAAGACGATGTCCCCTGGCACGAGGTCGCGCGCCGGCACTAACTGCCTGTGACCATCGCGCAGCACCTGGGCTTCAGGAGCCGCCATCTTTTTGAGGGCAGCGAGTGAGGCTTCAGCGCGGGATTCCTGAACTACGCCCATAATGGCGTTTAGGACAACGATCAGCATGATTGCTCCGGCTTCCACCCAGTCGCCCAGAATTGCCGAAATGACAGCGGCGCCGATCAGAAGCCAGATCACAAAGCTGTTGATCTGCTCCCAGAGTTTCTGCCAGATTGTGCGTCCTGCTTTCTCGACCAGTTCGTTGTGGCCGTACTCTTCCAGGCGCTCAGTGGCTTCTGCGGTGCTAAGCCCGGTTTCGAGAGGGACGTCAAGATTGTCTAAAACCTCATCAGACTCAAGCGCGTGCCAGGATAATTTAAAAATGTCTTTGGTCATACTTACTCCATCGAATCTTGATTTTTTACTAAAAAATTTACATCAACCCTCTATTATATTCTAAAAATCTATGGCACTGAGAGCGGCGGGGCCAAGCGTTACAGTTTCAAATTTGACTATAGTAGGAAAAAGCACACAAAAAGGAGAGTTCCGTCCATAATTAGTTTGACATACAAAAAGGAGGAACTCTCACATGACAGACCAAGCTGTCCAAGTAATTATAACGGTAGTGGTAGGGCAAGAGAAGCAGG
>ENA-OSEO01003395-OSEO01003395.1-sediment-metagenome-genome-assembly--contig:-NODE-3395-length-19003-cov-6.437652_pt1 | contig 19003 bp, 16 predicted proteins | sample MGYA00237883_ERZ534232 | MGnify/ENA metagenome assembly ERZ534232
AAAAAATGCCACAACGCCGATCCGGAGAAGAATCTCAATTACTGGGTGGCCAGGCTGGCCGATCCCATGCCCCCCATGCTCACCATACTGGACGGCATCTATACCACGGAGCGGGGCCCCAGCTTTGACGGCCGCATCAGGAGGAGCAATCTCATCGTGGCCTCGGCCGATGTGCTCGCCGCGGACATGGTGGGGGCAAGGGTGTTGGGATATGAGCCTTCGCAGGTCCCGCACCTGGTGCATGCGGCACGAAACCGCAAACGGCCATGCGAATTATCTAAGATCGAGATCGCAGGCGAAAAAATTGAGGATGTGGCCTCTCTTCACCGATACGCCTTTCCCTACAACAAGGACGACACCCTGCCCCTCCCCATGGAGAAGATGGGGATCAAGGGGCTCTCGTATCGGAAGTACGACCTCACCCTGTGCACCTATTGCTCTTCCATCAACGGGGTGGTCCTGGCGGCCGTGGCCGGGGCCTGGAACGGGACGCCCTGGGACGATGTGGAGGTCCTGACCGGCAAGTCCATGGCGCCCACCCCGGGCAAGAAAAAGACCATCTTGTTCGGCAAATGCATGTACCAGCGCCACAAGGACAATCCCGTCATCCAGGAGATGATCCCCATCAAGGGATGTCCGCCTCAGCCGAAATCGATCGTGGAGGCCTTCCATAAAGCGGGGATCATGATTAATCCCAGCATCATCGAAAATGCGGACGCAGCACCCGGGTTTTTCATGAAGCGCTATGAGGGAAAACCGGAGTACGACCAATCGCACTTTACGGTGATGTAGCGGGATGTTGCTATACTTGGCAATCCCCAGTCAATCCCGTGTGTGGGCCTATCTCTCAAAACAGGTTTCTGATGAAGAGCATGGATCTGGTATCGACATTTGAAAAGTCAAAGCAATATTGCGGCATCCATGCGCAGGAACCTGAAGATACAAGTAGGACGGACTCTATGTTAGGAAAACTGGAGGAAAGACATCGAACCATCCTTGAGGGGATTGAAGAGGGGTATGTGGAAGTCGATCTTAAAGGAAGTACCGTGTTTTGTAATGATTCATTCTGCAGGATCACAGGCTATCCCAGAGAGGAACTTATCGGCCTCAATTTTAGAGCATACATGACCGAATCAATAGCAGACAGAGTTTATCAAGCCTATAATAAGGTATATCGAACAGGAATCCCCAATAAGGCCTTTTACTATGAAATTATCCAAAAGAATGGAAACAAAAGAGTTATTGAAAATTCAATATCTTTAATTGAAACACTTGACGGACGGCCGCTTGGATTTCGCAGTATTGTTAGGGATATAACAGAGCGTAAGCGCATTGAGGCGGAGTTGGAGAGGCATCGCAGTCGGTTGCAGGCTATCTTTAGAAGTGTTCGGGACGCCATCATTACTGTTGATACACAGATGGTGGTCATCGAAGCTAACGAGGCAACACAAAATATTTGTGGTATGTCCAATGAACGCTGTGTGGGAAAGCCATTTAATGAATGTTTTAAGGAATGCAGCCAGGCATGTCATGAAGTTTTGAGGGATTCCTTAGAAAAAAAGGCGACGATAAAGGGGTATAGGATTGAATGCAACCGGCATGATCGGCCTGAACAAACCGTGATAATCACGAGTTCGCCCCTTCTGGATGGGAACGGGGAATTCACGGGAACTGTTCTTGTCATAAGAGATATTACCAGGCTGAGCAATCTGGAGCGTGAACTGAGAGAAAGACATCAATTTCATAATATTATCGGGAAAAGTCGAAATATGCAGGATGTATATGCCCTGTTGGAGAATCTATCTGGCTTGGACACAACGGTTTTGATCACTGGAGAAAGCGGTACGGGAAAGTCTCTGGTAGCCAAGGCCCTCCATCATAGCGGCAGCCGTGCCTTCGGGCCGCTTATAACCGTAAATTGCTCTGCACTGCCGGAGAACTTACTGGAAAGTGAACTGTTCGGCCATGTAAAGGGGGCATTTACAGGGGCGATAAAGGATGTTCAGGGCCGTTTCCAGGCTGCTGATCGCGGGACAATTCTGTTGGACGAAATCGGCGACATATCGCCCAGAATTCAGCTCAAGCTGCTGAGGGTTCTGGAGGAAAAAGAATTCGAAAGAGTGGGAGAGTCCGTTCCCATGAAGGTGGATGCGCGAGTTATCGCGTGTACGAATCGTGATTTACAGGAAAAGGTAAGGTTAGGTGAGTTCCGAGAAGACTTGTATTACCGCCTAAAGGTGATCGAAGTGCATCTTCCGCCGTTGAGAGAAAGAATTGATGATATCCCGTTGCTTATTGATCATTTCTGCAAGGTTTTTAACAGAAAATTTAAAAAGAATATAGAGGGATTATCTGATGAGGTGGTCAGGGCTTTCATGAACTATCACTGGCCTGGCAACGTACGCGAGTTGGAACATAGCCTGGAGCACGCGTTTGTCCTTTGCCGTGAGCCCATCATAACCCTTGACCACATCCCGGCCGAGATAAAGGGCCGTTTGGATGTTCGAAAGCGATCCCGTTGGCATAAAACTCCGGGTGGATCACAAGAAATCCTGGCTGCGTTGGAAAAAACAGACTGGAACAAGGCTAAGGCTGCGCGTATTTTAGGCATAGACCGCAGTACCCTATATAGAAGAATCAAGCGATATAGGCTCTCTGAATCGAACGCAGATATGTTGCGGCATGCTACAGATTTGTGGTGAAACATTTATGTTGCATGCAACGCTTCCTCTCCATTTAATTAGCATTTACTTCCCGAAAATTCCGGCTTAAATCCCCTTAAGGCTTGTCAAAATGTGTCTTTCCATCACTTTTGCCCTTTGGCACATGTCTTGCTCAATAATGATGGCAAATGAGACATAACAGCATAACAGATGCTCTTGTGTAGTAAAATTGCGGGGACAAGGCTTAAAAGGACATAGAAGGAAGGCCGGGTGAAATCATTTGAGCATCCAGAAATCTGATAGCCAACTTTTCAGCAAAGAATTCTCAATAACTAAGTCAGGCATTCGTTTAGTTGGCCCGGAGGATTTTGAAGAGGAAGTTCTCAAGAAAAAGTGGCCTGTGCTTGTATTGTGTATACACAACGATCTAGAAATTGAAGGTCAGATTGAGGTTGTTAAGGATGTTACAGCAAAAGCACACGCGGAAAAACTGGATGTGTGTCTATTAGAGGACGAGTGTATTGGGATTTTCAGAGAGAAATATAAAGTCGGCGGGACTCCGACATTCCTCATATTCGATAAGGGAAGAGAAATAGGTAGATTGTTGGGACAGGCAGAGACAGCGACTCTTGAAGAGTTTTTGTCCCGAACGCTCGTTTAGGATTTGGAGGCGAATAGAAAAGAGTTATGGATTTTACATTGTCAGAAGAACAGCAAATGCTGCGCGATATGGTCAGGAAAATTGCTGAGAATGAATTTAAACCTAAGGCTGCGGAAATTGACCAAAAAGAGGAATTCCCTTGGGAAAATAAAAGGATACTTGAAGAAAACGGGCTGCTTGGGATTCAGGTGCCCGAAGTATATGGAGGAGCCGGAGCAGGTATGGTCAGCCTCGCGATCGTGGTTGAGGAGATAGCGCGTGTGTGCGCTTCGACTTCCGTGATCCTCACCACTCAGGCCTTAGCGACTGATCCTCTTCTTATTGCGGGAAATCATGAGCAGAAAATGAAATGGCTTAAGCCGATGGCCGAAGGTTCAGTTCTGGGGGCCTGCGCCATTACTGAGCCAGGGGCAGGCTCCGATGTAACTGCAATCAGGACTGTAGCTGCGCCAAAAGACAAGGGGTATGTACTGAATGGGACCAAGATATTCATTACGGACGGGGGGGTATCCGACATCGTAACCGTTGTGGCCTTTACAGATAAGAGCAAGGGTCACAAGGGCATGAGCATGCTGGTGGTCCCAAAAGGCACACCGGGTTTTTCGGTAGGCAAGGAAGAGAAAAAGCTGGGGATCCGGGGATCGGACACGCGTGAGCTCATTTTTGAAGAGTGTTTTGTGCCAGAGGAGAACCTCATCGCCAGTATAGGTGATGGCTTCAAAATTCTCATGAAAACGTTCAATTACACGCGCCCGGCCGTGGGAGCTCAGGCCCTCGGCATTGCACAAGGCGCCTTGGATGCTGTCTTGGAGTATGTTAAGGGCAGAATGCAGTTTGGGAGAAGCATTGCAGAATTCCAGGGTGTTCAATGGATGCTTGCTGAGATGGCTCTGAAGATAGAATTGGCACGGACGATGATCTATCGAGTTTGTGGAACAATCGACAATCTACCTGCCTCAAAAGACATACCGAGGTTGGCTTCTATGGCGAAGTGGTTTGCATCGGATACGGCTATGCAGGTCACTACCGATGCGGTCCAGCTTTTTGGGGGCTATGGGTATTCCAGAGAATACCCGGTCGAGAGGATGATGCGGGATGCCAAAATAACGCAAATATATGAGGGAACCAACCAAGTTCAACGCATCATCATTGCCAACCAGATGTTAAAGTGAAGAGAGGGAATCAAAATGTATAAAGATATTGTCATCGTGAGCGCGGTTCGGACGCCATTCGGACGTTACTGTGGGTCATTAAGGGAATATGATTATTTTGATCTTGGGGCATTGCCCATGAGAGAAGTGCTGAAGAGGGTGAATGTGAATGAAAGAGAGGTTGACGAGGTGTATTGGGGTGTTGGCGACACCTCTGTATGTAAGGATGTTTATACCTCTGTAGCAGCACGTCAGACTCTTCTAAAAGCAGGACTTCGGCCGGAAACGCCCTCCGTTTCCATAGACAAAGCTTGTGTATCAGCTATGTCAGCGATTCATTATGGATGTCGTGCCATGGTCGCCGGAGAAATCGGTTGTGCGATTGGAGGCGGCGCCACATCCTTTAGTCAGGAACCACTCATCGTAAGAGGGCTCCGGTGGAAGGGGTTTCGCTTGGGAGATGTGAAAATGGAAGACCCTCTGTTTGCCTTAGGATACAAAGATTTCAATCCGGTTTCGGTAGATACAGATAATGTGGCTATAGAATATGGAATTTCCCGTGAAGAACAGGACGAATGGGCACTGAGAAGCCATTATAACTATGGACAGGCGTGGGAAGCTGGAAAATTCAAAGATGAGATGATGGTGCTTGAAATCCCCCAAAAAAAGGGATCCCCGGTTATTCTCGACATTGACGAGCAGTATCGGAAAGACACCACCATGGAAAAGCTCAGCAGGCTTCCAGGCATTTACGGGTGTAAAGGTGTGACCGCAGGGAATGCCCCCGGACTAAATGATGGGGCTACCGCGATCTTGTTCATGAAAAGATCTAAAGCTGATGAAATGGGGCTGAGACCTTTGGCAGAAATCATTTCCATGTCCTCCATCGCCATCAACCCAAACCGTATGCCAGAAGGACCTGCCTACGCAGCCATGAAAGCACTTGATCGAGCAGACATAGATCTAAATGACATCCATTTTATGGAAATAAATGAGGCCTTTGCCGCGGTGCCTCTGGTAAGTACACTTCTAATGACTGGGAAGGACAAGAAAAAGGCGCAGGCTTTGCGTGAAAAAACCAATGTTAATGGCAGTGCCATTGCAATCGGACACCCGAATACGGCCAGCGGGGCCCGCCTCATAATGAACCTGATGTATGAATTACATCGAAAAGGAGGCGGATACGCACTGGGTGCAATCTGCGGTGGGTTAGCCCAGGCTGATGCATGCATCATTAAAGTATAATCTTGCTGAAGGATATATTGTGCAATGAGGCTAAAATATATACATTTTAATATAGAAGATGGAGTTGCTTGGCTTCAGTTTAACAGACCGGATAAGCTAAACGCTCTAAATCCGGATGTCTTTAAAGAGTTGGAAAGCGCCTTGGTTGGCTGTGAGGAAGACCGTATCATAAGGGTTGTTGTTCTTATGGGCGATGAAAAAGCCTTTATCGCTGGCACCGACATCGATCATATGGCTGAGGGAGGCATCACTTTGGCTTATGACTTGACGGATCTGGTGTTGCGGGTTCATGAAAGATTGTCCGATCTACCAAAACCAACAATTGCGGCAATTTCGGGTTATGCACTTGGCGGGGGATTAGAACTGGCACTGTGCTGCGATTTCAGAATTAGCGCCGATAATGGGATTTTCGGTTTCCCGGAAATAACTTTGGGAATTATCCCTGGCGGAGGTGGAACTCAGCGCTTACCACGGTTGGTGGGAATCGGTCCGGCTACTGAACTGATATTTTTGGGAGAGAAGATAACAGCAGATGGGGCCAAGCAAATTGGGCTTATAAATAAAATTGTCCCGTTGGACAGCCTGAAAGGAGAGGTGCAGGCATATGCATCAAAGCTGATGAAAATGCCAGAGCTTGCACTTCGGGCTGCAAAAAGTGCAATGCGTAGAGGTCTCGGGATTCCACTCAAAGAGGGACTTCAGATGGAACAAAATCTTTTTTGCATGTTGTTTGGAACAGAAGATCAGAAAGAAGGGATGTCTGCTTTCCTACAAAAACGTAAACCACTTTATAAAGGGAAATAGAGGTAAAATTATTATGGCGCAACCTGCAAAAATAGGAATCGTGGGAGCTGGGATGATGGGTGCTGAAATCGCACTCTGCTTTGCCAAGGCCGGATATCAAGTCGCGATGAAAGAAATATCTTTCGAGTTGGCTGAGAAAGGAAAAACCAGACTCTCTGGAATTTTGGATAAGACTATTCAAAAAGGGAAATTCCCTGCTGACAAGAAAGAGTCCACACTCTTAAGAATTTCGCCTACAGACAAATATGAACTTTTCCAAGATGCTGACTTAGTTATAGAAGCTGTCTCGGAAGTCTTGGATGTCAAAAGGCGGGTTTTTAATGAGTTAGATGCAATTTGCAAGGCTGAGTGTATATTTGCCACCAATACATCAAGCTTCCCAATAACCCTGTTGGCAGCGTCTGTGGCTCAAGGTAGAGTCGGGAAATTTTTGGGAACTCATTTTTTTTCTCCTGCATCAATTATGAAACTGGTAGAGGTTATCCCAGGATTAGAGACCAAAGAAGAGACGGTAAGATCTACGATGGGGTGGTGCGTTAGTATCGGTAAGACCCCAATAAGAGTTAAAGACGTGACCGGGTTTGCTGTGAACAGGATACTTCATGCCATGTGGATCGAGGCGAACCGACTGCTTGAGGAAAGCGTTGCCTCACCGGAAGATATCGATACTGCCTGCAAGCTCGGGTTAGGGCATCCGATTGGGCCATATGCGCTTATGGATTTAACAGGGAATGACCTGAATCTTCAGGTTCAGCAGATCCTTTTTGAGTCATATGGCGAGAGGTTCAGACCGAGGCCAATACTAAAACAAAAGGTCAACGCCAATCATTTAGGCAAAAAAACAGGGCGTGGATGGCATGAATACTAAAGTTAATTATGAGTTAGGGGATTAAGGCTATGAACATTACTCTGACACAGGTTCGTTTTTTGGAAAGGGCCGTTAAGCTATTCGGCTCAAAGACTGCAGTCGTTTGTGATGGTGAAAGATGGACTTACGGGCAGTTTGGCGAACGGGTAGAGCGCCTTGCAAATGCTTTGGAGGATTTGAAAGTTCAGCCCGGGGATAGGGTAGCCTATTTGGGTTACAATTGCCATCGTTTGCTGGAATGTTATTACGGTGTCGTTAAAATGGGAGGGGTACTGCTCCCCCTGAATATCAGACTAGCTTCGCAAGACTTTCAGTATATAATTCAAGATGCAGAGCCTGTTGTTGTGTTTATTGATCCCGACTTCATTGAAAAATTAGAACCTATCCTGAAAGACCTCCCGTCAGTAAAGTTTTATTACGTCTTAGAAAAAATGACTAACGCACCCGAATGGATCGAGGACGAATATGACAGCCTCATCGAAAAATCTTCTGCCACACCGAGGCGTTCGACTGGTGATTATCCATTCTCAGAAGACGACATGGCTGAACTTTTTTACACTAGCGGGACTACTGGGCCTTCAAAGGGAGTCATGTTAACACACCGCAATCTGTACCTACACGCGCTGTCTGCTATGGCTACATATCCAGTTCGCGAGACTGATATTCAGCTTCATTTAATACCATTGTTTCACGTGAACGGATGGGGGACGCCACATTATTTGACAGCCAAAGGTGGGACCCATGTAATGCTGAAAAAGTTTGATCCGATTAAAGTTCTTGAGCTAATTGAAACAGAAAGAGTTAATAAATTTTTTATCATACCCACAATGGTTAATGCGATTATGGAAGTCCCTACACTTTCATCTTATGATTTATCAAGCATGAAAGACGTCCTTATAGGGGGTGCACCTCCCCCGACAGGGATGTGCGCCAAGGCCGAAGAAATATTTGGCTGTACTGTACACGGGGCATTCGGCATGAGTGAGACTTGCCCTCTTATCGCGTTTCCAGAGCTCCCTTACGACCTGGACTCTGATACATTTCGTCATCGTGCCCATGAAACATGGGGTTTTCCCATGATAGGTGTAGAATTTAAGATTGTGGACCAGGCGGGAAACGAGCTTCCATGGGACGGCCAATCGATCGGAGAGCTGCTGGTTCGGGGTGACATGGTCATGAAAGGGTATTTGAACAAGGCGGAGGCAACAAACAGGGCCATGGAAGGTGGGTGGTATCATACCGGGGATTTGGTGAGCATAGGGCCCGATGGTTCACTCTATATCCGAGACAGGATGAAAGATATCATTATCAGCGGAGGAGAGAACGTTTCGTCGCTGGAGATAGAACAGGTTCTTTACTCACACTCGGATATCTTGGAGTGTGCTGTTATCGGCAAGAAAGATCCGAAATGGGGGGAGGTCCCAAAAGCCATTGTGGTGCTTAAACCCGGAGCAGCATTGACTCCGCAAGAGATCATTGCCTACAGCCGCGAAAATTTGGCACATTTTAAGGCCCTGAGGCAGGCGGAAATCATTGATGAAATGCCCCGAGGGGGCACAGGGAAAATCTTGAAAAGTACGCTAAGGGAGAAATACGGATAGTCTGCTTTGGTGGCACCGATCCACAGTCTGCCGGGTTTTGAAGGATCGACATAAAGGACAAACGAGAGACGTTTTGAAATGGAACATGAAAGGCGAGAATCGTGATAAATTACGAATGAGCCGTAAGTCGGAGGAGACCCATGAAGCTCAAAAACAAAGTTGCAATCATAACGGGCGCCAGCAAGGGGATCGGAAAAGGGATAGCCATCGCATATGCAGAGGAGGGCGCTACGGTCGTCCTCGCGAGCCGGTCCATGGATCTTCTTTCAGCAATTGCTGACGGCATAAATCGCAACGGCGGGCAGGCCCTTGCAATGGAAGTAGACGTAAGACGAAGTAAGAGCATCCAAGCTGTGGTTGACAGGACTGTCGAAAAATTTAAACGGGTAGATATCATAGTCAACAATGCCGGTATCTCAATGGCGTATCCATCGGATGACCTTGCGCCGGAAGACTGGATCCGTGCAGTTGAGACAGATCTTTTCGGGGTTTTTTACGGTTGTCAATCTGCAGGCAGGCAAATGATAGCTCAGGGGGGCGGTTGCATTATCAACATTACTTCAATATATGGCATTGTGGCAGCGCCCATGCGAGCCGCATACTGTGCCAGCAAGGCTGCCGGAAACATGCTGACGAAAGTGTTGGCTGCTGAATGGGCATCGAAACAAATTAGGGTTAACGCCATCGCTCCGGGATATATAAGAACGGAATTGGTTCAGGGAGTCATTGATAAGGGAATATTGCCGGTAGACGCGATTGAGAAACGGACCCCGCAGGGGCGCATTGGAGAGGTTAAAGACGTCTTAGGGGCTGCATTGTTTCTGGCGAGTGATGCAGCTTCTTTCATAACAGGATCAATCCTGACCATTGACGGGGGTTGGACTGCCTATGGATATCTATAATGTAGGAGAGCTTGAGATGAGATGATGTTGTTATCAGGGTTTTGGCTAAAAGACGGTATCTGGGGAACAGTGTTGAACCGCAATAGATGATTTTGAAGCGCTGCATTGCATTTAAGTTAATTGATACCTCTTTGTAGCTGTGATTTTGTGAAACGTGCTCCAGGGCTTTTAATATGCGACGATTTTTTCTACAAACGGCCGATTTAAACAGAATTAAGAGCTGCCCATGGAAATTTTGATTATTGGGGCTGTGAGAGGTGCGCTTTATTCGCTCATAGCCGTGGGTTTTGTTCTCATTTTTAGCGTGGGAGGGATCCTGAACCTGGCGCATGGCACGTATTACATGCTCGGGGCCTATTTGACCTATATCTTCTACACATTGGTATTTGGAGCATCGGGAATATATGTACTGATCCTATCCGCCGGTCTTGCGGTGGTATCCGTTGGTATCGTCGCGTGCCTTGTTTATTATATACTTCTTCGTCCTCACATTCACTCCCTCACTTACGTTATGGTTATGACCCTGGCATTGGCTCTTTTCATGAGTGAAATTATGTCACTGTTATTTGGTGTATCCGGGACATCAGTCCCTAGTTTTATCGAAGGAAGTGTTTCTATAGGTGGCCTAAAAATTATCAATCAACAGCTCATTCTAATCCCGGTTACCGCTCTAATTCTCCCTGCTTTGTGGTTTTTTTTGAAACGAACCAAGATAGGTCAGAGCATTGATGCCGTCTCGCAGGAACGAACAGGTGCCATTCTTATGGGGATCAGCGTTGAGACAGCAACGCTTATGACAACAGGGCTGAGTGCCCTTCTGGCGGCACTGGCCGGGGCCCTGATTGCCCCCGTCTCATCTGTTGTCCCCGAGATGTGGCTTTTCCCTCTGATTAAGGCTTTCGCTATAGCCATTTTAGGCGGCATGGGTTCACTCATGGGGAGCATCATCGCCTCGTTCCTTATAGGTTATGCTGAGGTACTCAGTTCTTTTCTGATTAATGAGCAACTTACTGAATTGGTAGCCTTGCTTGTTATTGTTTTGGTTTTAGTCTTTAAACCTTCAGGAATTATGGGGTATAAACTGAGGTAAGAAGGTGAGAATAAACAAAAAAGCAAGCTTTCTGCTAAATAGGCAGTCACCGTTGGGTTTGGGTATACTTGGCACCATGGCTGTATTTGCCGTATTGAGCGATAATATATTTTACGTAGAGGTTCTAAAAATTGCTTGTATTTATGCCATCTTCGCAATGAGTTGGGATATCCTCACGGGATATACCCACGAAGTGAATTTTGGTTTTGCATTTTTTGTAGGGGGTGCAGGCTATGCTTCAGCAATTTTAAATTCCCATGCTTTACTTTCCCTATACATCACTATCCCTCTGGCTGCATTAGCGGCAGGTGTTTCCGGCATATTGATAGGGTACTTAACACTTCGTCTCAAGGGTCCCTATTTTTCGATGGCCACCCTGGCTTTTGCATCCATTCTCTTCAAACTTAGCTTCATATTCTATGAAATTACGGGTGGAGAAGAAGGTATATCGGGGCTGGATGTTTTTACTGATAATCCAAAAAAGGATTTTTTTGTGGCCTGGGGAATTATGTTCGGGGTCTACCTTTTACTTACGCTATATGCACGATCAAGGCACGGGGTTATTCTTAGAGCTATACGCGCAAATGAGGATGCTACGCAATCAGCAGGTATCAACACGGCCTATTACAAGATCGAGGCGTTCGCCATCAGCGGTTTTATGGCGGGGATAGGTGGCGGCGTATTTGCCCACTCTCAAATGCATATCGGTCCCACCATGCTTTCGGGTTATATTTCCATTATTGTTGTGCTCCTAGCGATGATAGGGGGGATGGGAACCATCGTTGGTCCCTTATTTGGGGCTATCTGTTTGACGATATTAAACGAGTATCTGCGGGTCGTTGAAGAATACCGAATTGTTATATACACGGGTATGTTAATTCTACTCATTTATGTAGCCCCGGATGGGATTTTTAATTTGAAGTTTGTTAAGAAATCTAAGGTGCTATCCTTTATGCTACTTGGAGAACGAAGGCCTGTATGAATCCTTTGGATGTCGTCAGTCTATCAAAGCGCTTCGGTGGGCTTCAGGCACTGGACACTATTAGCTTCAGCGTTCTTTCTGGTGAAATCGTGGGGATTATTGGTCCCAATGGTGCTGGAAAAACGACCCTTTTTAATTGCATCAGCGGTTTTATCTCTTTCGACTCTGGCTCCGTTAGGGTTTTTGGTCAAAGCGTTGAGGGACTCAAGCCGTATCAGATTGTCAATCTCGGTTTGACTCGAACATGGCAACTGGTGAAACCGTTCTTTGGCATGAGGGTGGTGGAGGCCATGATGGTACCGTCGTTCTGCCGCCGGTCCCTGAAGAAGTATGACTCGAAAAAGGAAATACGAGAAAATATCATTAGGATTCTGGAGGAGATGAGGCTTGGGGATAAGCTGTGGGAAGAAGTCGACAACCTGAATCAGGGTGAGCTGAGACTTCTCGATATCGCTCGTGCCTTGGTTACCTTCCCAAACATACTCTTGCTGGATGAACCTTTTTCGGGCCTGTCCCATAAAGAAATAGAAGACATCTCACGTGTGGCTCGGAATCTAAATGCGCAGGGGCTTCCTGTGGTGATCATCGAGCACAGGTTACGGGAGCTTATGAAATTGGTTCAGAAAGTCGTTGTTATCAGTTTTGGAGAAAAAATCGCGGAGGGTCCGCCTGAAGCGATCGTCAGAGACGCTAGGGTTATTAAAGCCTATCTGGGTGAGAGGAGAAGAAAAATTGGCCTGGCTTGAAATAGAAAACCTGGCGGCCTTTTACCATGGAATCAGCGTTCTTCATGGCGTAGCCCTCGGTGTAGAGAAGGGTAGTTTCGTTTCGGTTATCGGAAGCAATGGGGCAGGTAAGACAACCCTCTTGAGATCCATTTCTCGCTTAGTAACCGTGAAGGGCCTTATGAGATTTGATGACAACGATCTCACCCGGCTAAAACCGAGAGGTGTCATAAAGGCAGGTATTGTTCATTGCCCTGAGGGAAGGCTCCTTTTTCCGAACATGACAGTTTACCAAAACCTCATGATGGGCGCATTTTTGCAGCGGGATATAGAGAAAATCGATCTGGTTCTGGGCCGGGTGTTTAGATACCTCCCTATTTTGTCGGAAAGGCAGAAACAGCTGGCCGGGACACTTTCTGGCGGTGAACAACAAATGTTGGCAGTGGGTCGCGCAATTATGGGAATGCCGAGGTTGTTAACCCTCGACGAACCATCTTTTGGACTCGCTCCTTTAGTGGTTGATGCCATTATTGACGTCATCCAGAAATTAAATGAAGAGGGGTTATCCATTTTGCTGGTCGAGCAGAATGCAGCACTGGCGTTGGAGTTTTCTGAAGTCACATATGTCTTGGAAGAAGGGAAAATTATTAGTCATGGTAGAAGTCAGGAATTGGCTGAAGATCCTTCCGTAGCCAAGGCATATTTGGGTATGACCTAGGTGCATATTATAAACGAAAGGGGGTGACATTGTTGTCTTGTCTGGTAGGGGATTTCAAATAATACTTACGTCCTAAATAAAGGAGGTAGAAATGGAGCAAAAAGATTACTGGAAGAAAGCCCTTCTCCTTGTGGGTATTTTCTTTCTCGTGAACGGAACTTTGGCATTCGCCGACGATACGATTAAGATAGGTGTCATCTCGCCTTTTAAGACCTCTTCTGGAGAAAGTCTTCTGAATGCGGCAAAGATGGCGACTGAGGATATCAATGCTGATGGCGGAATCATGGGAAAAAAGATCGAGTTGATCATCGCCAATACGGAATACAAACCGGAAAAGGGGGCGATGGCGTATAAGAAGCTGGTCCTGCAGGACAAGTGCGATGTAGTTTTTGGGAGCTGCTCTTCAGGAGTGGCCAAGTCCGTGATGGACCAGATGGCACGCTACAAAACGCTTTTTATTTCTACGGGTGCAGCCTCTGAGGCGCTTGCCGATCACTACCATTCAGACAAGGCTAAATATAAATATTGGTTTCGGGTTATGCACCAATCCGGCGATCTATCCGATGCGATCCACGATTTCATTTACAATTTACCGGTCAAAAAGATGGGGGCGAAGCGAATGGCGATCATGGCCGAAAATGCCCTGTGGACGAGAGGCATGGTAGACGCGGCTGAGAAATATTTTAAAGATCATGGGCTTGAGGTAGTCTATTCTGAGTTTTTTGATACGGAAACAAAGGATTTTACGCCAATCTTTACCAAAATTATAAATAATAAAACAGATTTCATTTATGAAATTTCAGCGCATGTTGATGGAGCCATATATATTAAACAATGGTATGATTTGAAAGGCCCTATGATTGGAGGCGTTTCTGGAACGGGTGCTTCGGACCGCTATTGGAAAGATTGCGGTGGTAAGGCCGTGGGTGAGACCCTCATTGCAATGGGCTCCTTCCGCGTGGCCCTGACACCAAAATCGATTCCATTTTATGATCGCTATGTAGCGGAATTCAAAGAGGCCCCCGGCTACACTACAGGTTATACATATGATGCGTTTTACATCTACAAAACGGCGGTTGAAAAGGCCAAAACCACGGATTCTGAGAAACTTGTTCCTGTCTTAGAGGGGACAGATTACACCGGCGTGGCGGGACGCTGGGTTTTTACTGATCTCCATAATGCCAAGTATGGAAAGGGTTATCGCCAGCTACCCATGGTTCAATGGAGACAGGATGGAAGCCGAGAAGTTGTGTGGCCAAAGAACCTGGCAACAGGTGAATTTATATTGCCTCCGTGGAAAAAGAATTAAAAAGACTGCTTCAACTAAAAGGCGAGAGGGGAGCCATATGATGCTGATGCTCAGGGCCAAACAGGGCAGTAAGTAAACGTAAGATGGCTCCCTTTCTTGTTTTGGTTTCAAGCCGTGTCACTTGCGCAGGCGGATGGCCTTGGGGGTGATCTCCACCAGTTCGTCTTCGTCGATGTAGGCGATGCACTCTTCCAGGCTCATCCGGATCGGGGGGGTGAGGATGACGTTTTCGTCCGAGCCTGAGGCCCGCACGTTGGTGAGCTTCTTTCCTTTTGCCGGATTGACCACCAGGTCCTGGGGTCGGCAGTGCTCGCCGATGATCTGACCCTGATAGACCCGAATCCCCGGGCCGTAGAAGAGCCTGCCGCGGTCCTGAAGGTTGAACAGGGCATATGCCACGGTGGTGCAGGGTTCCTTGGCCACCATGACGCCCTTGGAGCGGGTCCGGATCTCGCCGGCAAAGGGGCCGTACTCAAGGAAGCGGTAGTTCATGACGCCCATGCCCCGGGTATCGGTCAAAAACTCCGACCGGAAACCCAACAGGCCGCGCGTGGGGATCTTGTAGATGAGGCGCGCCATGCCGTTTTCCTGGTTCATCTCCAGCATCTGGCCCTTGCGCATCCCCAGCTTCTCGATGACCGTGCCCATTGTCCCCTTGTCTACGTCGATGGTCAGTTCCTCGAACGGCTCCAGGGGTTTCCCATTCTCCTCTTTCATGATCACCTGGGGCCGGGTGATCTCGAACTCATATCCCTCCCGCCGCATCTTTTCGATCAGGATGGAAAGATGGAGTTCCCCCCGGCCCGAGACCCTGAATCCCCGACTCTCTTCCAGTTCCTCCACACGGAGGGCTGCATCTGAAAGGGCCTCCCGGCGCAGGCGTTCGGCGAGGTGCTGGGCCGTGGTAAAGATCCCTTCGGTTCCGGCAAAGGGCGATTCGTTGGGGCGGAAATGGATGGAAATGGTGCAGGGATCGATCTCCATGGGGGGAAGGGGCATGGGGTGCTCCGGGTCGGTGAAGGTGACGCCCAGGGTGACGTCGTCCATGCCGGCAACTGCCACGATCTCGCCCACCCCGGCGATGTCGGTGGGCGTCTTCTTGCTCCCTTCAAAGCGGTACACCTTGCTGATGCGGGCTGGGACCAGGGTCCCGTCCCGTCGGGCTACGGCGATCTCCTTGTTGATGTTCAACTTGCCGGCCGTTATCTTGCCGAGCCCTAAGCGTCCCAGATAGGGTGAATACTCGATGGAGCTCACCAGCATCTGCAAGGGTGCGTCCGGATCGCCCACCGGCGCGGGGATATGCGATATGATCGCCTCAAAGAGCGGCTCCATGGAGTGTTCCTCTCCGCCGGCCTCAAGGGAGGTGGTTCCGTTCTTGGCAGAGGCGAAGATCACCGGGAAGTCGAGGATGGGATCCGGGGCGTTCAGCTTAACAAAAAGATCGAATACCTGATCTACGGCCCATTCGGGCCGGGCCGCGGGCTTGTCGATCTTGTTGATGACCACGATGATGGGAAGCTCCAGGGCCAGCGACTTTTTGAGCACAAAGTAGGTCTGTGGCATGGGACCTTCCTGGGCGTCCACCAGAAGGAGCGCCCCGTCGGCCATGCGGAGGACCCGCTCCACCTGGCCCCCGAAATCGGCATGGCCCGGGGTGTCGATGATGTTGATCCGATAGCCCTTGTAGCGAAAGGAGGCGTTCTTGGATGCGATGGTGATGCCCCGTTCCCGCTCCAGGTCGATGGAATCCATAAAGCGCTCGGCGACCTGCTCATTGGTGCGGAACATCCCGCTCTGTTTGAACATCTGATCCACGAGGGTGGTTTTCCCATGATCCACATGGGCGATGATGGCGATGTTTCGAATGGTGTTCTGATCCATAGGGTTTTATGCGCACCGTCTTTCAAGGACGGCGTCTGCGAGTCAAGAATGGTTGGCGATCCGGCAGACCCTTGAGTCTGCCATGGATTTTTTGAAATTTTTTAGTATCTTCCATATGAAGATTTTTGTCAATGAGAATTTCAAAGGTGGGTGCAATTAAAAGCGTTGCCTCCCAAAGGACGCGCATCGGATGGACATGAACATGACATGAGGTCAAAATTTATGGAAAGACATTGAGATGGTTCAGATTATATATACCTTGGACGTTTCAAGGTAATTTCATAATAGTTTTCCAGGCCCTTTGCCCTGATGATCTCGTTGATTCGCACCCACGCCTGGTACAGATTATCGTCAAAATGGGTCTTTGTGCAGGGGAACTCATCGCACTGCCAGCAGAAATCGACGCCCTTTTCCTGGTGGCAGGGCCGGACGCCGCAGTCCTTGAAGAGTCTGCACTGCTCGTTGCGGCATCCATGGCAGTTTTCCGAAGCTAAATAGTCAAGCATTTCTTCGAAACCCCCATATTTTTTGAAGGCCGGCTCTGCCAGGAGGGTTTCGTACCTTTGGGCATAGGGCTTGAAATTTCCCAATGCCTCTTTGAGCCTGAGGCTGTGCCTACGGATATCGCCGTGCACGTGGGCAAAGCACTTTTCACAACTCAGTCCGCAGGGGGCCAGGGCCGCCTTGATCTGTTCATAATCCATTCCGGTTTCCTCCTTTTGTTTGATGGATGAGCTGAAGCAGCCATTCTCATTATGAGGCAGATCGGGTGTTCATATCCTGTGAGAGTAACATCTTGCCACGACGTTTCGCGGCTCGGAAGCCGCTCCCACAGAACGATTTTACCAAAATGAGAATTGCTGGAACTGAAGGATAAGGGTTTATTTTTTAAAACAAAAGGGGTATTATCGACACATCAAAGGTCGATATCGACATGCTCTGCGCATAAAAGGCAATCTCAGGGGGAGACGTGGTGGTTGACACAATGAAAAAGGTAACCATCATCGGATGTCACAATGCCATGGCCACCACCATTTTCGGGCCCATGGATATACTGAATCAGGCAGGTCGGCTGTGGAACCGGGTGCGAAACAATCCACAAACCCCGTTTTTCGATGTAACCATCGCCTCGGCAGACGGACAGCCCATCAGATGCACCAACAATGTTCTTGTTCAGCCCCACTGCGGCATTGATGCCATTGATCAAACCGATCTGGTGATGATCTCATCGGCCACATACATTGACGAAATACTCAGGAGAGGACCCAACCTGATCCCCTGGATTCGCCGGCAATACTACCAGGGCGCCCATGTGGCCAGCATCTGCACAGGGGCCTTTTTGCTGGCGGAAACCGGTTTGCTGGACGGAAAATCGGCCGTCCTCCACTGGGGATTTGCAGGTATGTTCCGCCGGAAGTATCCTGATATCCGTCTAAAATTAGATGAGATGTTCATCGATGAGGGCCGGCTCTATTGTTCGGCGGGGGTCAATGCAGGTTTGGATCTGTCCCTCTACCTGGTGGAAAAATTCTGTGGTCGGCAGGCTGCCCTCCAGAGCGCCAAGACCATGATCCTGGATCTGGGCCGTGAGAAGCAGACGCCTTACAGGGCGTTTTTCTTTTCCAAGGATCACGGGGACCGAGTGGTGGCAGAGGCCCAGAAATGGATCGAACAGCACCATACCCAATCCATTGACTACGACAGGCTGGCCCAAAGATACCAGATCAGCCGGCGGTCGCTGGAACGTCGGTTCAAACAGGCTGCCGGCGCCACCCCTTTGGCATATCTGCAGCAGGTGCGGGTGGAAGCGGCCAAACGCCTTCTGGAGGAAGGAAGTCAGCCCTTTGACGAGATCACGAACATGGTGGGGTATGAGGATGTCTCTTTTTTCAGAAAGGTCTTTTTCAAATTGACAGGCCTTCGACCCGGAGAATATCGACAGCGGTTCGCCCCCTACAAGGTCCGAAATGCCCTGGAATGACGCTGCCGCTCCCGAACGGTATAGACTATCCTCTCTAAGTCCTGCTCCAGGTGCCTCACCTCTGCCCCTTTGCGTCTTGCCAGATGGTCGGCAATCTGCTGCCGGTGACACTCGGCCATGCACTGTTCATCTGGAATTCTTCTCTGCCGCAAGATCTGCGAGAGGCTAAGCCTTTTACCCGGGACATGGAGCATTCATTTGGAGGGTATCGGAAGAATTGTTCGCCCTTCGTGTGCCTCACATCCAATCAAAGCGGCGGAAAGCTTTTAAGCCATACGGAAAACGAACTGGCATCCCAAGGCGGCCTGACGGCAGCAACAAAACAGCAGCCTGCCCGCCCGTGGGGGTCTCTGCCCAAGGGCTGCAATAAAATGCGTCCGTATCGTTCGGCGACCGCCCCCGGGCTCGGGATGCCGTTT
>ENA-OSEO01003396-OSEO01003396.1-sediment-metagenome-genome-assembly--contig:-NODE-3396-length-18991-cov-5.599292_pt1 | contig 18991 bp, 17 predicted proteins | sample MGYA00237883_ERZ534232 | MGnify/ENA metagenome assembly ERZ534232
TAGAGTGTTTTTTCTTTCTCCAGTAATTATTTTTGTTATATTATTTTCATTTGGTTCGTTTCTTCTTACGAAGGAAATAACTATAAATTTTGTCTGGCCTATTATTGTTTTTTCATCAGGTTTTTTGCTGATTTTCTTTCTTCAAAAGAACTCTCATAATCCTTTATTTCTTACAAATAGTCTGTTGATAATTCTAGTGATCGATTTATTCTTTGTGAATTATTCCAGTTTGAGATTTGTTTCGAGTGTTGAAGCGATTAATAAAGACCTGGAAATAATGAGAATATTAACCAATATTTCTCCAAATTTTCGTGTATATACCCCATCTTATAGTGTTTCACAAGAACAAGGGGCATATTGGGGCATTCATCAGGTGAATGGTGTTGATCCGCTACAGCTGCAAAAATACGTAAATTATTTTGAGCAGGTTTCTGGTGTTTCAATTGACAATTATTCTGTTACATTACCACCATTCGAAAATGGAAATCCAGAATTGGATAATTTTGGAATATGCCCTAGTGGGGAAAAATTACTGGAATTAAACACAAAATTTGTTGTATCAGCTTTCGAACTAATGGATTGTAATTTAGGAACTTATGAACTTATTTCAAATCAGTATGTTTATGAGATTGGGGAAGAGGATAATTATCTAAGGTTTCAGGATTGTCCGAAGTCGGAAAACCAATACACGATTAAAAAATATTCTCCAAATGGGATTGTTTTAGATATTGAAAGTTGTGGAGGAATTCTTCAAATTAGCGAGATCAACTATCCTGGTTGGAAAATTTTCATTGATGGGCAACAAGTTGCTCTTGAAAGTAAATCACTTTTTCGATCAGTGAGTGTTCCCGAGGGTCAGCATGAACTTCAAATGGTTTTCAAACCGAATATCATTTTTGTTGGTCTGTTTGTGCAGAGCTTTACCTGGTTATTTTCGATTTTATACGTTTTGTTTGCCCATATGAAAAAATGAAGCATACACTCCGTGAATATAAATGGCTGATCACCTTATCATTATTCGTGATTATTTTTACGAGTATCCCTTATTGGTTGGGTTTCTACTACGAAAATGATCTATTCAAATTCAGTGGTTTTATCATCGGTGTGGGAGATGGAAATTCGTATCTTGCGAAAATGATGATTGGTGCAAGTGGCGATTGGTTATTTACCACACCTTACACGGCCTATCCACAAATGAAGTTCTTTGCATTTTTTCCATACATATTACTGGGTAAACTAACAAGCCATCCTTCGCAGACAATTCAATTAATTGGATTATTCCATATGTTTCGATGGGCGGGAATTGTTTTTCTAATCTTTGAAACATTTCAATTTAGTTTGTTCTTTGTAAAGGATCGAAAGACTTCTCTATTGATTACAATATTGTTAATTTTTGGTGGGGGATTAGGCTGGATAGCAATTATTTTCCCCGGATTAATTAGTCACCGAGTGCCTCTCGAATTTTATTCGCCAGAAACATTTGGTTATCTATCGGTATTCAGTCTTCCGCATTTATTATTTGCGAGAGCGTTTCTGTACAAATCCTTCAGAACCCTGTTGATGCTGGACTCAGATTCAAGTTTTGCACGGAAATCCTTATTGAAGAGTGGTTTTTCACTATTCTTAAGTGGTATTTTTCAACCAATTAACCTTTTTATTGGATGGTTTGTTGTCGCTATCTACTTTCTTGTTAAAACGATTAAGGAAAAAAGCATAACGTTCTATATAAATAATTACATTTTTTGGATCATCCCTTCAGCCCCCCTATTTTTTTATAATTTTTTTTCATTTTTATTTGATCCTTACTTATCAGCCTGGCAAGACCAGAACCGAATCATTTCTCCCCCCATCATTGATTACCTGTTTGCTTATGGATTGGGATTATTCTTCTGGATACTGGTATACAAAAAAGGTTGGATGGAAAAGATTAATCATACATTGTTTATAAATCTCTGGATTATCTTAATTCCTGTCCTGGTATACTTTCCAATCAACGTCCAAAGAAGATTGACAGAAGGAGTATGGTTGACCTTTTGCATTTATGTTGGGATTTTTATCATGAATAACAAAAATTCCATCGTGAATGTTTTAATATTTACATCGGTAATACTATCAACACTGATTTTTTCTGTTGGAACATTTCAATCAATTCAAAAAGTAGAACCGCCTATTTATTCATCTAGTTCTATTATTGATGTTGGCAATTACCTGCGTACAGTGGTTAATAGCGGAGATGTAATTCTTGCACCTTTTGATGAAAGCAATGTGTTGCCTGTGTATGTTCCCATAAAAGTTATCACTGGTCATGGACCAGAGAGTAAAAACTTGAGCTTAATCTCTGAAAAATTACATCGATTTTATCAAGGTGATCTTGGTCAGGTCGAAACACAGGATTTCATTCAGTCATTTGACATAAAATTTATTGTAGTTCCTGGAGTTCTTGATCCCTCAAAAGTAATAAGTCAATTTGAACCTCATCGAATCAATGAGGTTTACGAAAATGCAGATTATGTGGTTTTAAAAATTTATGATAAATAGATTATTCCGGTCAAGAGAAAAAAAGAAAAATGAAATAATTTTATTTTTGGTTGTTTTTATGCCATTTCTGGTTCTCTTGCTGTATGGTAAGGTAATTTTTTGGGGTACAGCTTCTTTACAGTTTATACCCTGGTACCAGTTCTTCTTTGATTCATTACTACAGGGGGATTTTCCATTATGGAATCCTTATAACGGAATGGGTGTTCCCTTTATTGCTAATCACCAATCAGCTGTTTTTTATCCGATCAACTGGGTTTTATTTATTTTTTATTTGCTTGGACATGTTGAGGGTTTGTCTTTTGGTGTCACATTGCTCATTCCTCTCCATTTGTTTATTGGTGGACTGGGGATCATGAGGATCCTTGAAAAATTTGAAATCAGTAATTTCTCTCAATTAATGGGTGGATTGTTATTTGCTTTTAGCGGTTATATTCTTACACGATTAAGTTTCATCAGTATGGTGTGGACTTATGCCTGGTTGCCATGGGTGATTTTTATGTGTTTGCAACTAAAGCCAATTAACCATCAAGGTTCTTTGACTAAATTAATTAAATTAAGTATCTTTTTGTCGCTACAATTACTTGCCGGTCACGCTCAAACTTCCTACTACACAATTATGTTTGGTGGTATTGTTGTTCTTTTTTATAATTTCAACACTTTTTATTCTCAAATAAAGAAATTTGTCGTTTACATTTCTGCAACTATTTTATCAATCATAGTTTCCGCTGTTCAAATATTTCCAACCGCGGAATTCTTAATGCAATCCCAACGAAGCACTGAAGTAGGTTATGAGTTTGCTGTCAGTCTCTCTTTATGGCCAGCCAGATTATTGACGATTTTGTTTGGAAATTTTTGGGGAAACCCCAATTATGGTCGTTTCTTAAGTGGAGGAAATTTTTGGGAAGAAAATTTGTACGCAGGTGTATTTCCAGTTGTCACGCTAATCATTCTCATCTGGGTGTTGTTTTGGAAGACGAGAAAGAGACAGATACCTGATAAACAAAAAAAGGTCATTCCTTTTTTATTTGCAATTCTTGTTTTTTCCCTTTTATTTTCTTTTGGGAAATTCTTCCCTTTATTTCCATTTCTATACAAATATATTCCCACATTTTCTCTTTTTCAAGCACCTGTTCGTTTCCTGATCATTTATTTTTTTGCGTTCAGTTTATTATTTGGTTTTGGAGTGAATGTTTGGATATTATCTAAATTTAATCATAAAAAAACCATCATCATTTTGGTTGTTTTTGGTACTTTATTCTTTCTTTCTTTGTTTGGAAAGATATTCCAACAAACCATTCCTGATGCTCTCATAAACAGCATTTTGGTAGGAAGTATTCCGGGTTTGTTTTTTGGCTTTCTAACTCTTATCAAAGATAAAAGTTGGATAAATTTATCCCAAATAAAAATGATATTTGGAGTAATAATGATTGGGGATCTACTCTTCCATAATTTTTTATGGGAGAATTTTCAATCAGTGAATATTTTTGCAAATATTAATCAAAAACAAGAAAATTCTGAACATGAACGTGTATTTATTCGTGATCAGGATGAAAATTTTTTAAAGTTCAATGTATTCTTTCGTCCAGATCGATTGCAACCTCTGGTTAATTATGAAAAAATCCCACCTGATTTTATTCCAGAGACAAATTTGCTTAATTATCGCTATGCAATGATCAATAATTTTGATCCTTTGCAGCCAATAAAATATACGGAATTCTGGAATTGGTTAAATGATTTAGGTGTAGATGAACAAATTGCAATTAATTCCATGGTTGGAGCGAATAGGATCGTTGAAATTGATCCCAATAGTTTAGATTTCATATCCGAAAAAACAATAGATGCGAAGGCTCTCGTTCAGTGGTATGGTTGTGAAGTATCTTCAGATGAGGAAGAAACACTGGCAACTTTATTAGCTTACGAAATTGAGGATCCAGAAAATCGATGTGTTTTTGTTGATGATTTATCCAATACGATCTCTTCTGAAGAATTTAGTGGCGAACCAGCTCAAATAACATTTTCTACGCCTTCGGTGAATTCGATTGTTGTGGATTACACTTCTGACAATGCAGGATGGATCGTGATTCGTCAAAACTGGTTTCCTGGATGGGAAGCTATTTTGGATGGCAAAGAAGCTTTAACAATTGAAAATGTTGATTATTTATTTCAGGGTGTGATTGTACCTGCGGGTAAGCATTCTATCGAATTCACCTATAAACCTAAATCTTTCTTTACAGGTTTATTCTTTTCTATCATAAGTGCTATCTTGATATTGATTGGTCGTATAAGTTATTCAATGTATAGAAAATCTAAAAAGAAACAGATATCATCTACAAATACGTAGTAACTGAGGAGATGTCCATGGAGTCCGTTGTAACAAATAATGTAAAAGATTTTTATGAAAGATTACTCAATAATTTAAAAGGAGTAATCATAGGAAAAGATGAAGTACTTGGCCTTGTGGTAATTACTCTGCTAAGTCAAGGACATTTATTAATAGATGACGTACCTGGTGTGGGAAAAACGATGTTAGCGAAAAGTCTTGCTAAATCGCTGGGTTGTTCTTTTAACCGAATACAGTTCACTCCGGATATGTTGCCCAGTGATGTAACAGGTGTTTCCATATTTAATCAAAACTCTCGAGAGTTCGAATTTCGACCTGGACCAATCATATCTCAAATCGTTTTGGCAGACGAAATAAATCGCGCGACGCCAAAAACGCAATCAGCACTCCTCGAATCTATGGAAGAGCGGCAAGTTACTGTGGATGGGATTACTCATCAAATCCCACAACCTTTTATGGTATTGGCAACTCAGAATCCAATTGAATACGAAGGCACATTCCCGTTACCTGAAGCCCAATTGGATCGGTTTTTGATGCGAATTAGAATTGGATATCCTACATTTGCCAATGAAATAGAAATACTTGAACTTCAGCAATTAAAACATCCCATTGAGGACATCAATACAGTTTTTTCCAGTACAGAAATTATTGATATGCAGAATGCGATAAAACATGTTTACGTTTCATCTGCCGTTAAACGATATATTGTTGAATTAACAAGAGCAACCAGGGATCATAATGATGTTTACCTGGGAGCAAGCCCAAGAGGGAGTTTGGGGCTTTTTCGAGTGAGCCAGGCAAAAGCTGCCTCTATGGGTAGAGATTTTGTTTTGCCAGATGATGTTAAAGGATTAGCAAAATTTGTATTAGGTCATCGTTTGGTGATCAACCCTTCAGCTCGCTTAAAAAATTTAACCGCTGATCAAATTATTGGAGAAGTTTTATTACAAGTGGGTGTGCCTGGTGGAGATTTCCGAGGGAATTGATCCAGCATGCGTGTTAGAAAAGTATTTTGGTTTGCTATTGTTGTCATAGCATTTTCAATATTCATGACCTGGTATACAGGTATTTACTCATCTTTTCCAAATTCAAGAGATATTTTCATCCGCTTAGCTGTCTTAAGTGGACTATTTCTAATTATCAATTGGTTTTGGACATATATTTCAGTTCGAAAAATTACAATCAGCAGGAATCAAAGACTCTTAAGGTACCAGGTGGGAAATGTGTTTGAAGAAGAATTTGAAATAATCAACCCTGTTCGATATTCCAGATTGTGGATTGAGGTTGTGGACTTGAGCAATTTGCCTGGAAAATCAGGATCAAAGGTATTATCTGGAATTGGAGGAAAGAAAAATCGTTATTACAATTCACGCAATATTCTCACAAAAAGAGGTTCTTTTATTCTGGGTCCGACTTTATTAAGGTCTGGTGACCCATTTGGCATGTTTGTTTCTGAAAAATTAATACCATCTGAAAAGCAATTAATCGTTTTACCTTATATTGAAAATATTATTAGATTTATAGAACCTCCAGGCTTTATTCAAGGCGGAAGAGCTATTCGTCAAAAAAGTTTAGAAGCTACTTCTTTTGCTTCAGGTGTTAGAGAATATCAACCGGGAGATCCTTTAAATCGGATCCATTGGAAGAGTAGTGCCAGGAGAGATAAATTCATGGTCAAAGAGTTTGATCAGGATCCACAGGGTGATATCTGGATCATTATTGATGGGGATGCAGAGAGCAATTTTCACGAATTGATCGTTCCTGATGTTCAATTTGCCGACACATTTTGGGCTTTGAAGAAAAAGACAGCTTTTAAGTTACCCAAAAGCACTTTTGAATATGCTATCAGTATTGCAGCATCATTGGCTTCTTATTATATAGAGGCTGAAAAAGCTGTGGGAATTGCATGTGCAGATTCGGTAATGACAGTCATACCAACAGAAAAAGGGAGCAGGCAACTGGGCAAGATTTTAGAAACTATGGCATTTTTTGAAGGTAGAGGAAGAATGCCTATTAATGAAGTTATTGAATCTCTAAGCACTCAAATAGCGCGAGGAAGCACTGTCGCCTTTGTCACACCTGCTAAACCGACAAATATTCAATTATGTTTAGAAATTCTTTTGAGAAGAAAATTAAAACCTATCGTTATACAAATTAATAGAGAAACATTTGCAGCAGATCCAGAAACTCAAAAAGGATTAGAATTTTCAAATTTTCCAGGGGTTACGATCAAATATGGGGATTCCATATCTGCGGCACTGGAATCTGTTTGGTATTACTAGAAATTAATGTTAATAAGATTATTGATCAGATTCTTTTATATCAACAAGAACTGGTCCAAAATTACCCTCTACTTGACGATGAGTTCCATCACAAAAAGGGAATTTCTTTGATTGAAGACATCGACATAGTGCCACTTTATCACCAGGCATCAAAACAACAGTTGTACGCAAGTGCCCATTTGCATTAATCGTTTCGTGATTAATTTCTCTTTCTGACATGTACCCTCCCAATAGTTAATGATTTTTTTCTGATCCAGGATCTTCCAATAATAATTCGATAGCATGTGGTAGGACTGGCAATAGGAATTCCAAGCATTCTCTGGCAGCTTTTGGACTTCCCGGTAAATTTATTATCAATGATTGATTTTTTATTCCTGAAACCGCTCTTGAGAGGATCGCATGTGGTGTAATTTGAAAGCTCTTGTACCGCAAGTATTCGGAAATGCCAGGAGTTTCTTTTTCAATGATTGCTAAAGTGGCTTCTGGCGTTATATCGCGTGGAGCGAACCCAGTTCCTCCAGTAGTGAATATCAGAGGAATTTTCTGTTCGGTCCATATCGACAAAGTATTTACGATATGGTCCATTTCATCGGGAACAATCTGATAATCGTGAATTAAAAAATCATTTTCTTTTAGGAAATCAATGATTGTCGGGCCAGATTTATCTTCGCGTTCCCCTCGAAAAGATCGATCTGAGACAGTCAAAATGTTTACATAGATATTCTTAGTCTTCATCGTCTACTTCGCCAGCGATTGTTTTCCATTCTCCGTGCAGTCCATTTGCATTCACACCATAAAAGAAGCGTAATTTGTTACCTTCTCTGTAAATCAAATCATAATTTGTATTATTTCTTGCTTTGTATTTTCTCAATAAACCAAAATTTCCGTACCATTTTACCGAGTTATTGATTTGATTATCTTTTTTATCGAGATAACTTCTGATTGCATATTGCCATAATCTTCTTGCTGATTTTTGAGTTACATTGGTGACAACATTTCCATTTCTGAGATCTTTGACCGCAAAATACAAAGTCCCTTTTCTTTCTTCAGGTGGGAATAACTCTATTCCAGTTTTTGGTTCTATGCTAACAACTGGCTCTTCTTGAAATTCAGCTGTTTTCTCAGTAGACATGGTTACTTCGTCCATTGCTGTTGATAATTGCATTAAACTACGGCTTTTACCCCTTAGAACAAGGCCTACGATCTCATCACGGACAGCCAGGTTTGTTTCATTCTCTTCACGGATATAAATTTTATAATCATCAAGAGCATATGGTGGGTCATCTCCCCTGGGAATTAATATTCGTAAAATATTTTTCTTTTTAAATTCGTGAATATCAAACTCGCATTGGATGGGGGGGCTGATTCGATTAGAGATTTCATTTTCTAATGATTTGATATTTTTTTCAGCATCAGGAACTCCGGTGGGAGGAACTTTTATATCTGAATTTAAACCCACATATAATGTGCCGCCATTGGTGTTGGTAAATGCACAAATATCAGACAGAATCGAATACAATTTTCCCCCACGAACTGTCATGCTATCGTGGAAGTCCTGGATAATATTTGGACCTTCTTCCAGGGCAGTGAGCAGGAAATTGGATATTGGTTCGGAAATTTCTTTTCTTGGTCTCGTTCGAGAAAAGTCATTGCCGTTAAACACGTTTAAAATCGCTTCAAAAGTTTTTTCATTTAATAGAATTTCAGTAGTTCTTTCACCTAAACCAAAATTCTTTTTTCGAATTGGATCTGATGTTAAACGATGTGCGTCCGAACCCTGAATACAGTGCATTCGGCGAGGATACTCTGGTTTGGTGCCATTGAAAAAGTGAGCGGTGGTTCTTTTCCCGACCTGGTCAAGATCTGTTACTTCTAAAGCATGAAGATGTTCGTCTTGCGTATAGGCAATTTTCGTTTGTCCTCCGAAGTTGAAACCTCGCATGGCAACACCATTGGAAGAGTTCGCGTGAGCGGCAATGACAAGCCCACCGTGCTCATGGATTTGTTGATAAGCCTGGATAACATCTGATGTTGCGCCAACATTTTGTGCCCCATCATCTAATAGGTGAGGTGGAATTTTTAGAGACAAAAGTAAGTGTTCAATTTCGCGAATAGGTTTGTCGGGTGGAAAAATTCCCAGAATATGAAATCCGAAAGTGGCTGTAAATTCAAAACCTGGAAGAACTAAAATTTTCTTAAGAAGTCGTCGATACTCATCTAATCTAATTTTTTCAGCAGGGAGGATTCTGTTTAATTTCAATAATGCTTCTAATTGTGAAATTTCTTCTTGCATCTTCTTGTAACCAGCAACCGTATTGTGGTCGGTTATAGCCATGATATCGAGATTCTTTTCTTCAGCTCGTTTTAAGATGTCTAATATGTCAATTTCTGGTTGTTGATAATCCGTTGAAGCAGGTGTATGAATATGCAGATCAATGTTGTACCAGTGATTGTTTGTTGGGTTTGTTTTTTTTGCCAAAATTACTCCAAATTAGGGGAATGTTTTAGTTGAGGGTGATTGTTTATTCTTTACTAGTATTATCTTGAGCTAACGCAACGTCAAGCACTTCATCAATTGTATCCACAAATATAAAATTTACAGATTTCTTTACTTCATCTGGGATGTCTTCAAAATCTAATTGGTTTAATTTAGGTAAAAGGATGGTTTTGATACCTGAGCGGTGAGCCGCCAAAACTTTTTCTTTAATACCTCCGACTGGAAGCACCTGACCCTTTAATGAAAGTTCTCCTGTCATTGCTAGATCTGGTTTAACCAACCGATTTGAAAACAAAGATGCTAATGCAGTAAACATGGTAATACCTGCTGATGGACCATCCTTTGGTTGAGCACCTGCTGGAACATGTAAATGGATTTCGTTTTTTGAAAACAACTTAGGATCAATATCTAACTCTTCAGATTTGCTTCTCAGTACAGACAAGGCAATTTGGGCAGATTCCTGCATGACTTTTCCGATTGAACCAGTGATGGTAAATGATTTGTTACCAGCCATTTTAGTGGCTTCAATGAACAAAATATCTCCACCAACAGGCGTCCATGCAAGGCCAGTGGCTACACCGGGAAACGAAGTTCGCCTGATGATCTCTTCTGTTTCAAAGTATTTAGGCTTACCTAAAAAGTCTTTTACAGATAAAGGAGTAATTTCAGAGATATCATTTTTCCCTTCGGTTATTTTTGTAGCTACTTTTCTGCAAATATTACCAATTTCCCGTTCGAGATTTCTAACCCCGGCTTCTTTTGTATACATGCGAATGACAGCATATATAGCATCATCAGTAAATTGGATTTCATTACTACGCAAACTGTTTTCTCTTAATTGACGTGGAATTAAATATTTTTGTGCGATATTCAGTTTTTCATTCTCAGTATATCCGGCTAAAAAAATTACTTCCATACGGTCTAGCAATGGTGTTGGAATCGTTCCTAGTTGATTGGCAGTTGTTATAAACATTACTTGCGAAAGATCAAATGGTGCTTCTAAATAATTATCTCTAAATTCGTTGTTTTGTTCTGGATCAAGAACTTCTAATAATGCAGAGGCGGGATCACCTCGGAAATCTGAACCTAATTTATCTATTTCATCCAGCATAAATACAGGATTTTTAGTTTCCACACGGCGAATTGACTGAATAACCCTACCTGGCATTGCCCCAATATAGGTTCGTCGATGTCCTCGAATTTCTGCTTCATCACGAACACCACCTAAAGAAATGCGGATAAATTTTCTTCCGAGTGCAGAAGCGATGGATTTTCCTAAGGAAGTCTTGCCTACACCTGGAGGTCCTACAAAACACAAAATGACACCTTCTCGATCTCTTCGGATTTCATCAATTTCCTTAAGCTCTTCTAAATCTTCTCTTTCCTTATGTAATTTCCGCACTGCAAGGAATTCAATTATCCGTTCTTTTACATCTTCCAATCCATAGTGATCTTTATCCAGTATTTCACGAGCGTGTTGAATGTCCAAATTATCAATCGTTGTTTTCGACCACGGAAGACTTACCAACCATTCCAGAAAAGTTCGGATAACACCATACTCTGCTGCTGCTGTAGGAAGACGTGAAAGTCTATCTACCTCTCGCTTTGCTAATTTTTCGGCTTCTTCAGGCATGTGAGAGGAAACTATTTTGGACTTAAAATCCTCAATATCCGCTGATTGTTCATCACCTTCCCCCAACTCCTTTTGGATCGCTTTTAATTGTTCTCTGAGGAAATACTCACGTTGTACTTTATCGATTTCTTCTCGGGCTTCATTCTGAATTTTTTGCCCCAATTCAAGGACTTCACTCTCTCGCAATAAAATTGTTACCAGTGTTTTTAATTTCTCCAAAGAGGAATCCAACTCAAGTAACTTTTGACCATCTTCCAGATCCATCCTTTGGAAATTGGCAATTGTGTACGCAGTTTGTAAAGGATCCTGAATGGCGGTGATTGACCCAACTAATTCTGCCGGAATTGAGGGTATCATTTCAGCAATATGCTGAAATTGATCTCTTACATTTCTGGCAAGGGCTTCTTCTTCTAATGAAGATTCATTTATTTCAGGGTGCGGTTCAATGATTGCTTTTAGGTAGGGATCTTGTTGAATAAACTCGGTGATCTTGAAGCGAGCAATACCCTGAATGACTAAACGAATCGTTCCATCTGGAGCACGAAACATGCGGTGGATTGTTGCTGCAGTTCCTACAGTATATAAATCATTGGGTCCAGGATTTTCTATATCTTGCTGTGTTGTTGCTACAAGACCAATCAGTCTATCGGACGACATAACTTCATCCACAAGTTTGATCGATCGGGGTTGTCCAACAGTTAACGGAACTGCTGTAAACGGATAAACCACGAGTCCACGAAGGGGTAGAATTGGAAGTGTTGTAGGCAATTCAATATTGGACGAATCCGACTCATCATTTTGGATTTCTTTAATTTGGGGTGTCTGTTCTATTTCAGAAGAGGCAGGATCTTTGGTTAATTCAATTTCTGTTTTGTTGTTTAATTCTTCGGTCATTCAGTGTTCTCTATTTAATAAGGATATTTTTTGGTTGAGATTTTGGTAAATAAATAACCAGAAACCCATTTTGGTAAATTGCTTCCGACTTATCAACTTGTATCGGTATATTAATTTCAATAGATGTTGAAAATTCTCCATAACCAATTTCAAGTTGGTGAAATGCTTTTATTGATGAATTTTCATCAGCTCTACAACCAGATATATTAAGAGTATTTTTGAAATAGGTAATTTCAAATTTATCCTGATCCATACCTGCAATTTCCACTTTAACAATTATGCAATCATCAGATTCATAAACATCGGTAGGAGGTCGCCAATTTCTTGTGTTCGTTATCATATATCAACTTCTTAACTAATTTTCAGATCCCTGTTATATTTAGGATAAATTGTAATTAAAATTTATCATAGTTTTATAGAAATACCAAAAATATCTTATACAAAGATTATTTTTTTGGATGGCTTATACTTTTATTGGCGTGTGAAATAATAAGATTAAAAAAATTTGCGCCCCTGGGGGGATTCGAACCCTCAACCAACAGCTTAGAAGGCTGGTGCTCTGTCCATTGAGCTACAGGGGCATTTTACCTATTTACTTTGGATTGGGCGTATTCCGCGATAAACCTGTGGCCCAGAAAAAGTTCTTAAAATTGTTATTGCGGCTTTGCCAGTTATACTACTTAATTGCTCAGGTGTTAAGGGTTTGTTGCCATTCGAAAGGAATATCCCAAAGACAACATTCACAATGGTTGTGTGTTTTTCAATGAATTCGGGTTGTTTTGCGCAATGATTCATCAATGTGTGTTGAATACCATCAACAACAAAAACTTCCGCAGTAATTGGATCTACCCAATCAATTTTTGGAGAATTTTCTTCATTAGTATAAATATCCTGGTGTTCATCACATAAAAAACTGTGCAGGTAAACTCTCCAGTTCTGGTCATGATTTTTCCACCAATCAAAATCAATGTGGAAAGGTGTGTCGAGTGTAGGTTTTATAATGCTGTATCGTTTTATTTCATTCATCACCGCTACCTAAAAATCTAATTGTTTTCATATTTTGATACGGAAATATAAATCACCTAGATGCTCAATTTCTGTACTGTTTTCTAATAAATATAATACATAGCTCGGAGAGACACGTTTTACTATATTATATGCAGCATATAATTCCTGAGCATGAACATGTCCCTGGGGATTCAATTTTGCTAATTCTCTAACTAATATTGGTACTAGTTTTTCTGCTGGAACATTTAAATATCTATCCCAAAGGGCTTCGATTTGATCTTGCTCAGAAATTGCTATTATCATTCGATCATCAAATTCGGTAGATATTAGCTGCTTTGTCATTGAAAAATTAATTTTTCCTTCAATATTTCGGATTGCGGTTCGTACCCACTCTCTGGTTGGCCGTTTTTTACCGATTGATACAATCACTTCTCCAGGAATTTTACCTGGTTTAATGTGTAACCGGCTTCCGGGCAAAACATTATAACGCTCATACCAATCCTTTAATCCATATACATATTTGTTTTCACGAATTACCCAACCTGCAAATTTTTCTTGTGTATCTCCGTCGACAAATGTAAATCGAATTCGTGGTGATTCGTAGGCGGTTGGGAAAAGTTTTTCCAGATTACTACTTAATGGAATTGAACCCGAAACAATATGTGGATAAATTATTGCAATGGTGACACCATTAAGGGAGTTATTTTCAATAGATTTTGAATACTCTAGTTCATCGAAAACACCTGCATTCATTTGAGCTAAATAATCTGAATATTTCGAGTTATCAAAATTCTTTTGTTGATCAGGAATAAGGAATTTAGGAATTGTTTTGACATTTTCTGGCTCGCTTCGGTGTAAAAACCATAAAGTTTTCCCGGTCGGTCCAACCTCATCAAAACGCGGATCTTCCTGAAGCGCTAGATTAAGTGAAAATTCAGTCAACATAGTATTGGAATCTGTCGGAAGCTCGATTTGATTAATTATTTCTGGCGTTGAAAGTGGACCGCCATCTGAGACTTCTAGAACAGCTTCAGCCAGATTTAAGTAACCAATATTTATATCAATCAATAATGATCGTGGAAACCAATAACCTGCTATTTGAACAAGATCTTGGTTGGTGTTCAATTTTTCAATAAGTGCAATGGAAATATTTTTTTTGTATGCAGAGTATATGTTTTCAAAATCAAGATCTGTTTCCTCGTCGAGTGCGATATTTGTTTGATTTAATGGGTGATTCGCAAGGTTTGCAGCGAATTCTCTGGATTCACCTTTTTGAAAATCAATTTTGACGACAGAAAAATCACCAATTTCGGGATTAATTCCAGGTCTTACACCAACAACTTCGCCGCTTTTGTAATTCAAGGCGGGAAAGGTCAGCTTTTGTCCCATTTGGAAATCATCTTTTGGTAAATAAATTTCTCCTTTAAATTTTTCCATTTCCTCACGACGGATTTTTTCAAGTCTAATTCTTTCTTGAATCAGGATTTTTACCAGGTCAATTGTATTTGTCGGAGTCTCAATTTCAAATAAGCGGTTAAAAATGAAGTCAATATCATTATTATTTACTTCGAAGTTTTCCCAGATATTAATTTGTTTTTCTTTGGTCTTAATCATTTATTAATTACTTTCTTTATGTAAAAAATTTGCGCGTATGATTATACACTACTATTGAATGGAATTATGGAAAATCGGTCTCGAGCCAGGGCAAAGGATCAACTTGGACGCCATTTACCACCAATTCCCAATGTAAATGAGGACCTGTTGACCTCCCTGTGTTCCCAATTATCCCGATTAATTCACCAGCTTTAACAAATTGACCAACTTCTACCAGAATTGTTTCTTGATGCCAGAAACCTGAATAAACACCAAGACCATGGTCAATTATTGTTGCGTTTCCTCTCGTTAATAGAGAGTCTGTAAATACAACTTTGCCATCAGCAGGTGCATAAATATTTAGATTGGCACAAACGCCAAAATCAACTCCGGTATGAAATCGATTGTATGGTTGATCATTATATGATCGACGATTCCCAAACCATGATCTTATACATATTGGTTCATCAACAGGATAATTAAAAACGTCTGACCAATACTTTTCGTCGGTAAATGGCGATGTAACCTGAAAAATTAATTCATCTTCAGGTTTAGTCAACGATTCATCCAGCGTGCTTGGATCCACCTGTAAAGGTGGATCTTGTGGGTAAAACCCTTGTTGGATCAAAATTAATTGATCAATTACAACATTCTGATCAAGATTATTTTTGAATTCAAGATGAAAGGGGTAAAGACCTGCTGGAAGCATTGCATGAATTCCAAAAATAGATGATTGTTTTGAATTATTAGGAAAAAATTGGAGTTCAAGATTTCCAACCGTTCCTGATAAGTCTTGTGACATTGTGTTCACATTAATGACTGCTGATTTACCCTGGGTCAGTGGTAAGCCTATAAATTCTATTTCATTAGGGTTATCATCATTGGTTACTACCGGTAGGATAAACGTTTCGTTCGGTAGTAATACCCATGGATTTTCAACGTGGTTTAGAATCGTTATTTCCCAAAATGAAGCATTCTCCTGGATAGATCGCTCAAATAATGTATCTCCGGATGACAGTGAGGATTTTTGATATGAATTCTCTGGTGATTCCACAAGTATCACATTGGAACCTATATAAAATTCTGATGGGGAGGTAGTTCGATTCAAACGATAAATTACATCCTTTGGGATTTGGTAAATTCTGGACAGCGTATCTGGATTTTCACCAATCGATACTGCTTTGTAGGTAAGAATACCTGAAACCCCTTCGATTCCTGGAATAACCAATTGGGTATTAACACTTAATAGATTAGGATCCGTTATATTATTAGCTGCAATTATGTCCGATGCACTAACATCAAATTTTATAGCGATAAGATTAATTGTGTCGCCTGACTGAACGATGTAGATGGGATACTCTGAACTTTCAGATTGACCTGATGCCACCTTAGGAGGAATTAACCAGGATGAAATGAAAAATAAAAAAACTAAAAATTTATAAATTTTCAATGATTATTTCTTCTCCAATATGTAATTTATCAAAGATTTCTGTATGTGTTTCCAAAATTTTTTGAGACTTAACATCTGGACAATACATTAAGCCCCATTTTTTTGCTATTCTTTTATCCACAATTGTATTTGTATTATCCAACCAAAAAACTGCGATGTCAAAATTCATAAACAACATATGAATAGATGAATCAATAATATTTTCATTTTTATTAATAAATAACCCTGCTTGATTTACAGCAATTTCCTTCTTAAACATCAAACCTTTTAAACGAGAATAAAAATTTTCAAAATACCAGGCTTCTAAGTTAGCGATTGAACCAAAGTTTCCAGACAGTTTTCGAATAATTACGGTTTTCATAAATGATGTCAATTTAAAATTGATTCAATGCTTTCCAGCAACTCTTGTGGTTTGAAAGGTTTGCTTATGTAATTATCAACTTTTGCTACTTGCAAGCCAAGAACCTTGTCTATGGGTTGTGCTTTTGCTGAAATAACAATAACAGGAATTTGATTTGTGTTTTCATTTGATTGTAATTGATGGTAAATATCCCACCCGTCAATATTTGGCATCATAAGGTCTAATAATACTAAATCTGGTTTTTCCCTTTCAATTATTTCAAAACCCTCCAAGCCGTCATTTGTAGAGATTATTTCATAGCCCTTTTTTTCAAGGATTAATTTAATCAGATATGTCATCTCCAAATCGTCTTCAATATAGACAATTTTTTTTGGCATTATGCACTCCAATTGGTACAATTAGAAAAGTTTTATAATATAGTTTACCATATCACAAGGAAAGAATAATTAGATGAAAATTACAACCTGGAACGTAAATGGTATAAGGGCTGCAATAAATAAAGGTTTTGTTGATTGGACAAAATCATACGATAAAGATGTTTTATGTTTACAGGAAATAAAAGCCTTTCCTGAACAAATTCCTGAAGAAGCTGTAAAAATCGATTCCTACAAAGCACACATCAATTCAGCTAAAAGACCAGGATATAGTGGTGTGGCCTCTTTTTTCAAAGAAGAACCGCTTGAAATACGATATGGATTGGGAGTTGAAGCTTTCGATGATGAAGGACGTGTGATACGTTCCAAACATAAAGATTTCTATTTATATAATATATATTTTCCAAATGGTCAGAGAGGGCAGGATCGCGTAGATTTTAAACTAGCATTTTATGAAACTCTATTATCTGAATGCAATCAACTACATAAACAGGGTGAAAAGATAATTATTACCGGAGATTTTAATACAGCACATACAGAAATTGATCTCGCTAATCCAAAAGAAAATTCTAAAACAAGTGGATTTTTACCAGAAGAACGAGAAATGATAACAAAATATCTAAATAATGGTTTTGTAGATGCATATCGAGCATTGTATCCAGATAAAATTGAGTACACCTGGTGGACTTATCGATTTGGTGCTCGCAGGCGAAATATTGGTTGGCGTCTGGATTATTTTTTGGTTAGCGATGCACTCATGAAAAACGTAAATGATGTTATTATTCTTGGGGATGTTGAAGGATCAGATCACTGCCCTGTGACGCTAATTATCGGTGAATAAGGAGTATTTAAACATGTCAAAGCAAAGAATTTTGTTAGTCGATGATCATGAAGTTGTTCGGCTTGGTCTTAAATCTTTATTAGACAGGAATCCTCAATTTGAGGTTATAGGGGAGGCGGGTACGGCAAAGGAGGCACTTGATAAGGTGTCTCGTTTATTGCCGGATGTCGTTTTAATGGATATACGATTACCTGGATCCTCGGGTATTGAGGCATGTGAAGAAATTACGAAGAATTATCCTGATATAAAAGTTGTAATGCTGACATCTTATGCTGAAGATGAAATGCTTTTTTCTGCGATCAGAGCTGGTGCATCGGGATACGTATTAAAACAAATTGGTGGTGAAGATTTGGTCCGAGCGATTGAACAGGTTGGAAGAGGTGAAGCTGCGTTAGATCCTGCAGTGACTCAGCGTGTTTTTCAAGAAGTACGCCGGGCTGTAAAAGAAGAGGAAGCTTCAGCATTCGTTAACCTAAGTCAACAAGAAAAACATGTCTTATTATTGGTGTCTGAAGGTAAAACAAACAGGGAGATTGCTAAAAACTTATTTCTGGGTGAAGGCACCGTTAGAAATTATGTAAGCAGCATTTTATCGAAACTGGGTGTATCAAATCGAGCTGAAGCAGCAGCCTATGCGGTTGAGCATAATCTACGGGAATATTTATAAATCTCCGGCATAGAAATAGCACTGTTAATACATTACTATTTTACGACTTGCTGATTTTCGAAATTATCACGATAATCGCTACGGCTAATGCATAGATAGCCGATAAAAGTACTCCTGCTGCCGAAATATCTTTTATGATTTTAATTTTTGAATTCTTTTCAGGATGCATAAAATCCATTATGTTTTCAATGGCAGAATTAAAAATTTCTGCTATCCAAACCAGGAATATTGCTGAAAGAAATAATATCACTTCAATGTAATTAAATTTTAGATAAAAAATTAAAAAAATAGCTACGATGGTTGCAAGCAAATGGATCCAAGAGTTTTTTTCGTTCTTTAAAACGAAAAAAATTCCCTGAAAAGCGGGGATAAAAGATTTAATGCGATCAATAAAAAATTTGAAAACTTTCATTCGGGTAACTGATTTAGTTTAATTCCATTAGCCAGTAGAATCTCATTTTGGGATTGCCACATTTCAGATTTTTGATCTTCAGTCATATGATCGTAACCCA
>ENA-OSEO01003398-OSEO01003398.1-sediment-metagenome-genome-assembly--contig:-NODE-3398-length-18987-cov-6.449498_pt1 | contig 18987 bp, 25 predicted proteins | sample MGYA00237883_ERZ534232 | MGnify/ENA metagenome assembly ERZ534232
CTCCTCCATTTCGATGAAACCCAAAAAGCCGCCCGTCGCAGATACCGTGACTTTGTCGAAAAAGGTATCGCCCAAGGCAGACGCCCCGAGTTCCAAGGCGGTGGCCTTGTCCGAAGCGCTGGCGGTAACAAAACAGGCCTTTTAGGAAGGCCGAAAGAAGAAAGAGAGAAAGGCGATGCGCGGATCCTTGGCAGTGGGGATTTTGTTTCGAATATCCTGAAAGAGGCGAATGACTCTATAGATTCTAAGGCGCAGTGGCATGTTTCGTTGGATGATTTGGTCTTCAGAGTTTGTTCAAGGTTCAGGATCACTCCTGACGAATTGGCATCCAAGCGGAGGAAGAGTGAGATAAGCCAGGCGAGGGCGGCGTTATGCTATTTGGCGGTGGATGAATTGGATTACAGTGGGGAGGAATTGGCAAGACTTCTCTCAATAAGTGGACGTGGCGTAAGCGATTGTAGAGATAGAGGGCAAAAAATCCTTGACAACCCTAAAATTATACGCGAATATCTCTCCTAAGTTCAGAATGTAACAACGTCCCCCATTGCAGCCCCGTCCCCCAGATCACATAAGATAGAAGGCGGTGAACATGGCAAAAGAAAAAACGGAAAATCGGATAGACCGACTGGAGAGACTGGCCGAGGAGATGTTTGCAGGGATCGCTCAGCTCAAGGATTCCCAGGCCAAGACGGATGAGCAGCTCAATAGAACGGATGAGCAGCTCAGCAGGACCATCGAGAAGCTCGATGAAATTGGCCGCCAGCTCGGGGATCTGGGGCTTGTACAGGGGGAGGTGGCTGAGGATTTATTTTTCCGGAACCTGAGAGGCGTGTTCCGCAAAACGAAGATGGACCTGAAAAAGGTGAAGCGCAATTTGAAACGGAAGGGCGAGGGAGAATTCGACCTGGTGGCTGAGAATGGCGACAAGGTGCTGGTGGTGGAGGTGAAGAACAAGCTGGAAAAGCGGATGGTGGACGCGTTTTTGGAGAAGAAGCTGCCCCGTTTTAAGAAGCTATTTCCAGAGTATGGGAAGTATCAGGTGGTTGGAGGGATGGGGGCGCTGGTGGTAAAAGATGATGTGGGGCGGTATGCAGAGAAGGCCGGCCTGTATGTCTTAACCCAGACGGATGAAGGCGGAGCGACCCTCTTGAACCGGGAAGGATTTGAGCCAAGGACGTTCAATTGAAATTCCAGCCAATTACGCAACAATGAAACAACCTCCCCCTCATCATATTAGGACGGAAAGTTATTTGAATATTAACGGTCGTCCCCCATTACACGTGCAGGATCCAAAAATCGGGAGGCTACGATGATTATTGAATACTGTCAGAAGGCGATTGAAAGGGCCGAATATAAGAAATTGGCTGATGGTTCGTGGTTCGCTGAGATTCCGGGATTTCAAGGTGTCTGGGCGAACGGCGATAGCGTGGAAGAATGTCGCAACGAGTTGTTAACCGTACTGGAAGAATGGCTCCTCTTGAAGGTGAGGGACGGAGATTTTATTCCTGATATTGCCGGATTTAAAGTCGAGATACGGGAAGTCGCTGTAGGATAAGAACCGATGCCCATTTCCCGTAGAGATTTGGTCAGAAAGCTCAAAGGCTTCGGGTTTAGAGGCCCTTACTCTGGTGGACGCCATCAATTTATGGTGAGGGGAGCGCTTAAGGCTCGAATTCCAAATCCTCATAAATCACAGGATATAAGTGATTCCTTACTGAACGAGATTCTTCGACAGGCAGAAATATCGAGATCCGAATTTGATAGGCATTGAGGCTACACCCCTCCGAAGGATTGTTCGTGATGAAATTCAGCTGCCTGAATTTTATCACAACAACAATGAACTCAATCCGTGTCATCCGCGCAATCCGTGCCAGAAAAAAACCCCTTAGCGTCTTGCGGTTCAAAGTGCTTTCAATAGCCACGACCAGCGCAACAAAGAAACAACGGGTGCGCCAGGCAAAGCCTGGTGTTTCTTGCAGGGTGAAAGTCCCTGTCGGGTAAGGAGTAGCCAACCACCCGTACCGAGTTTTGCGTGACTGGGAAGGATAGACATCACCGTCGAACGACCCGCACGAAACGTACACAGGGAATCATATAGGCCACAGGGAGAGGGGTGCTCTCCTGAAGCATGATACAGCATCGTTATTCTAATGAAGCAGGTGGCGACGTTATACGTTGAACGGAAGCCAAAACAAAGGGTTCGTTATGGGCGAGAACCTGGAGGATCTGCCGGTGTCGTAAGGGCGTGGCATGTATGAAGAGAAACACTATGGAACCTGGGAGACCCTGATTGTTCCTGCAAAATAGCAGGTAAGCCTGACCGAGTAAAAAGAGAGGCAGGCTGAAGACGCTTGACACACAACAGATAATGGCGCAATATTTCCCTTAAGTTTATAAGTTGACAACGTCCCCCATTACACGATGCACCAGGCTTTGAGCTTTAGAAACGAAAAGATGAAGAATGTCCCCTATTATGCCCTTTATTCAGGAGACCCTAATATGTTAGAAATTGACTTCGATGCTATAGTGTTCCAGGAAGGCAACACCTATGTTGCTTACAGCCCGAAGCTTGACGTTTCCAGTTGCGGGGGTACAGTTGAGGAGGCAAAAGGCAACCTCAAGATCGCGGTTCGGCTCTTCATTGAAGAATGTGCTAAGATGGGAACCCTCGAGGAGATTTTGGAAGAAGCCGGCTATAAATCGACAGACGCGCAATGTTGGAAAACCCCAAGGATGGTGGCGACCGAGTTGGTCTCATTGCAAGCGCAATAGTCAATGTCCAGGATTACACCTATTGGATCAGTACGCCTCAGAAAGGTCTTTGAAAAGGCGGGCTTCACATGCGTGAGGACAGAAGGAGACCACTTTGTCTATACCAAGGAAGGGGTTAAGCGTCCGATTGTGATCCCAGGCTGGCCAGAGATACCGGTCTTCGTTATCAAAAATAATTTGAGATCTGCTGGTCCAAGTAGACAGGATTATTTCCGTCTACTGGAACTTGTCTGATGTCAATTCGACAGCTTGCTGAGGTCCGACCAATACCGCGATACTGAAGAAACTTACTTTCTAACCAGCGTCCCGCAGGACATTATAATGTCCCGTATTAAACAGAAATACCTCCTTGCCGGAAGGACACGTTTGTTCAAGGTTCAGGATCACTCCTGACGAATTGGCATCCAAGCGGAGGAAGAGTGAGATAAGCCAGGCGAGGGCGGCGTTATGCTATTTGGCGGTGGATGAATTGGATTACAGTGGGGAGGAATTGGCAAGACTTCTCTCAATAAGTGGACGCAGCGTAAGCGATTGTAGAGATAGAGGGCAAAAAATCCTTGACCACCCTAAAATTATACGCGAATATCTCTCCTAAACTCAGAATGTAACAACGTCCCCCATTACATTTGAATGTCTACTAAAATTTGCGCTGTAGTGATAGCATAATTCACTTTTATTACCAACGTTACCCATTAACAGCCTAACAGGATGATAACAACGATTCTTGTTCGCTTTGAGCAACTTAAGACAACTTATCAAGATCCTGTTGGACTAAGAGGCAGACTGCTAAGGGGTGTTACCTGGTCGCTGGTGGGCGTGTCTGTTGTACAGGTTCTTAAACTGGTTACGTCCATCATCGTCGGCCGTATTTTGGGTGACGTTGGTTTTGGCGAGTTGGGCATCATCAATAGCACCGTCATCACATTTGGCATATTCTCAGGTCTCGGCTTGGGAATTACCGCCACTAAATATGTAGCGCAACTTCGCAATCTGGACGCGCTACGTACCGGTGAACTAATTGGTTTCCTTTTAAAAATCTCTTTTGTAACCGGCATAACGATGACAATTATCGTTGTTTTATTTGCCTCCCTTATTTCTGAAAGTGTGCTCAGCGCCGCCCACCTGGCGCGGGAACTTCGGCTGGGCGCTGTTTTACTGCTGTTAAATGCCCTCAATGGCGTACAGCTTGGCGTCCTGGCTGGCCTGGAATCTTTTAAAGTCATCGCCTGGCTTAATGTATTAGAGGGGATTTTATATGTGGTGTTTGTGAGTTTAGGCACCTGGTTTTTTGGTCTTTTAGGGGCTGTTGGGGCTTACGTTTTGGTTGGTTTTGGAAAATGGGTTGTTTCCCAGTGGTCGCTGCGTAAAGCGTGTAAAGAGCGCGACATCAATATCTCCTATTACCAAAACCGGGCTGATTGGCACGTATTATGGACCTTTGTACTGCCTGCATTGATAATATCCCTTAGCACACAACCATTCACATGGATAACCCGCATCATATTGGTTAATCAGCCTAATGGATATGCTGAATTGGGCATTTTTAATGCTGCTTTCGTCTGGGCAACGCTCTTAGTCTTCTTTCCACAACAAATCGCACAGCCCAGTATGCCAATACTTACAAATCTCTACTATGAAGGTGAAAAAGAAACTTTCTATAGACTAATACGAATCAATCTTGGTGTTACGATAGCGGGAGCTTTAATAGTTGCTTTGCCACTAATTATTCTCTCTCCTTATATCATGAGATTGTACGGCGGCAACTTTTCTCAAGGATGGGGCTTACTGGTAATTTCTTTGGTGGCCTATGTGATTGGGGCTGGTACGTTGGTGTATCGAAATGTTTTGCTATCCACCGGACAAGCATGGTGGCAGGCTGTACAATCAATAATGTGGGGTGTTGCTTTAGTAATTTCTACACAGGCCTTTATCCACTTGGGCGGTACGGGTTTGGCCATTGGCTACCTGATATCTTATAGCATTCTTTTTGTAATTCAGACCATTCATTTATGGAGGAGAGGCTATGTGCGCTTATAATACTGAACAAAGGCATTAAGATAATGAACCCTTCTCTGCTTCAGGACCTGTATTTTCGCGCCGAAATGATGCAAAACCCATCCGTTAGGAAGCCATGTCTCAAACTTAAAGAAAGGAAGAAATAATTATGGTTATCAATGCTGCGTTGCGATTATTTCCAGAACGGACTCAAATTGGGCTTAAAAAAGTAAAATTTCATTTTCAAATATTGCTTCGGAAATTTCGCAGTATTGAACCTGATTATACTTGGATCAGGAGTGTGTTGGGGGCTGGTGACAATGTCATTGATATTGGAGCAAGTGTGGGTCTATACACATATGCCTTTTCTAAATTAGTGGGTAAGACTGGTAGAGTTTTTTCATTCGAGCCTATTCCTGAAAGTTTTTATCTTCTTACATCGAACATACGGTTTTGTCGATATAAGAATGTATCATTATTCAACACCGCAATTTCAGACAGAGAGGGGCTTGTGAGGATGAGAATACCTCGAAATAGTAATGGTCTGAGGAACTATTATAGATCAGCTGTTATCCAGAGCTTGGGAAACCCTCTCGGTGATGATTTCTTTGAGGTGTATTCGACATGCTTGGATTCTTTCAGTTTTCCTAAGAAAATAAAATTGATTAAAATTGATATCGAGGGACACGAGAGCCAAGCTTTGCGCGGTATGAAAAGACTGATTCATAGAGACAAGCCATATCTAATTATTGAGGGAGAGACTCCCATCGATAACGGTGTTTTTTTTGATTGCGATTATAAAAAGAAACGACTGGCGAATTCACCCAATGAAATCTTCTACGCATAGTACCATGTAACGTTTACAATTTCGGAGAGAGGTCGTTTAGCTTAATGTACATTCACATTTTCTGACCAACTGATATTGATACCCACAACCATCTTATAAAGCCACAAAGCCGCAACGGGTTTTATTTTAGGGCGTTAAAATGAAGCATTTTTGCTTTCTTCTTTGTGCCGCCGTGTGCGTCAATTAGATGAGCGTCCCGAAATACAAAGAGAGTTTCTTGTTTTTTGTGACAGCAGAGAACCAGGGAATATCGGATGATAGATATATATAGGAGAATAACTCATACATCGACATGTTTGAAGTTTTTGCTTTTAACGGCTGTCGGCTTAATCTATAGCGATATTGTTGTTGTGAAATTTGGATCCTTTCATCTGACATTACCATATATTTGTTTTTCTATAACTATAACATTAATATTATTTGGAAAACTTAAATTGCCAAAATTTAGCATATTATTACTGTTGGCCTATATATGCTCTATCGAAATAGTTAATGCTTTATTATATGCTTATATGACAGAAGTTAATTGGATTAAGAGTTTCTGTCTTTTCATGTTTTTTATATGTGGATTCTTGGTGATAATTGGATTGGACATCACTCATGAAAATATTGTTAAAATAGGTCCCTGGACATTAAATTTAGGAATTATTTTGGGTCTTATTGGAATTGTACAGTTTTTTCTTCTCTATTTGGGGATACCAGCATTCCTGCCCGAGGCTCTGAGCTCCAAAGGTTTTGATCCGAGTATTAGTGTCATACATCGCACAGGTGGCTTGCCAACGGTAAATTTTGTTGCCTCGGAACCGTCCTATTTTGGGATTGGGTTGACTATATTGTTTGCATTTATTTTATTTTTAAAAAATATCAAAATTCTCAAATATAGTTGTCGATTTATAATTTCTATTATATTAATTAATGTAGCGGTATTATTTTCATTTTCTTTATCATCAATTATTATGTGTATGGTTTTGCTACTTGTATACTTAATATTTAATTTGGGTCATATTATAAAATCAGCTCGGGGAAGTTTCTTTGGAATATGTATGCTTATATTTATTATGTTTATAATAAGCAATAGTTCATTTAATTCAATTAAAAAACGTTTTGAATCATTTATGTTAGGATCCGAAAGTTCTAGCACAATAAGAATTGACGCTGCTGTTCGCTATTTATTTTCAACAGAGACGAGTATCGGTATTTTGTTAATGGGAACCGGATTGGGCATGTACGACCGCGATTATGTGCAATATGAGAATATATATAGCAGCGTCAGGCCGGATAGACAATTTTTAGTCGAAAATATTCAAACTCATAATATATTTGCCCAAATAAAATTGATACAAGGCTGGAACGGGCTGCTGATATATTGTCTCATTCTGGGAACGATAATTGCTCCTTTAAGACCAGGATTCATTAATTTTGTTCCAATGATCGTGTTGCTGATTCTTATTAATTTTGCAGGTGGTTTCTTTCTGAGTCCTTCGTTTTGGGCTTTGCTTGGATTGATTTATGTAGTTAGAAAATACCAAATTAAACATATCGTTAGACACAGAAAACGACCGAATAAAAGGGTTTGTTTATTATTCTTATCTAGGCCGATTAAGCTTTTAAGGGAAAATTATGGTTAAGCGTGCCTTAATAACTGGAATTACCGGTCAAGATTGGTCATATCTTAGTGAGTTCCTCTTGGAAAAGGGGTATGAAGTTCACGGTGTTGTTCGGAGAGTTGCGCTGGAGACCCCGGAATATCGACTATGGCGTTTGCGACATATTCTAAGCGAAATTAATCTCCATCCAGCATCCATGGAGAGCTATGCTATCCTTTTCAAGGTAGTCCAGTCTGTTAAACCTGATGAATGCTACCACTTGTCAGCATAAAGTTTCGTGAGCTATTCTTTTGAAGACGAGTTTTCGACCTTGAATACGAACATCAATGGCACGCATTTTATTCTCACAGCCATAAAAGACGCAGCACCGAATTGTAGGTTTTATTTCGCCGGTTCAAGTGAGATGTTCGGCAATGCTGAAGAGAGCCCAGAAACGGAAAAGACCGCCATCAACCCGCGGTCTCCTTATGGAATATCGAAACTGGCTGGTTTTCATCTCACGAGGAATTATCGAGAGGCATATGGGATCTTTGCGGTCGGTGGCATTTTATTCAACCATGAATCTCCCCGAAGAGGGCTCGAATTCGTAACTCGGAAGATTTCACATACGGTAGCGAGCATTAAACTCGGACTTGCAAGAGAACTTAGTCTTGGTAATTTAGCGGCCATGCGGGATTGGGGGTATGCCGGGGATTATGTTAAAGGCATGTGGTTGATGCTTCAACAGAAGACACCCGAAGACTATGTACTCGGTACGGGCAAAACGCATTCTGTAAAATCATTCTTGGAGGCTGCATTTCAGTGCGTTAACCTTAACTGGCAGGACTATGTTGTTAGTGATGACCGATTTTTCAGACCCGCGGAGATTTATGAACTCAAAGGTGATGCAAGCAAGGCCAGGGAAAGACTAGGTTGGAAACCATCAGTAGGCTTTCAAGAACTTGTTGAAATGATGGTTAAATCTGACCTGGCTGAAATTGATAAGAGCGGAAAGAAAGGCTTTTGAGGGAACTGTGTCGAATAATAATAGAAAGTGCATTCTCTTTCTTTCGCAGGAAGCCCCGTGGCCAGCCCACTGTGGTGCTGCATTAAGATCTTTTGGAATTTTGACAGAACTAAGCAAATATTATCATGTTGATTTGATTACCCTAACGAGATCTCCATTGACAGAGGAGCAGCGACAGGTTCTGGGCGGAATGTGTCTCAGTGTCGCTCGCGCAAGGCTACTGGATGCCACGCTGAAAGACAGAATTTGTATTTTGTTCAAGATGATTCTGAGCAGGCACCCTTACCATGGGGCGGTACTTAACCTCTCAATAGATCATGCACCGGCTATAAAAAATATGGTCCTTGAGTACCCGGGGATTGTCTTTACGAGTGTGGGCCATTTCGGTGTTATGATTGATGAACAAAATGCTCCTAACTGGATTTTGAACCAATGTGATGCAGATGTCGAGTTCTGGCGTGTCTACGCAAATCAAGCTAAATCGTTACCTGTGCGGGCAGCAGCTCATTTAAATCATTTTTTGGCTCGGTTGCATTTCCCGAAAATCTACAATAAAGTTGGCAGAATTATTTCGGTGTGTGAAGAAGACAGACAGCACACACTGTCTCTTTCACCCAATACAGAAGTCGATGTGATAGAGAATGGCATTGATTGCAGCTATTACGTACCTGATAGGTCGCAGGGCTCCCACATTCCAAGGGTACTGTTCACCGGCACTTCTGCGGCCCGTAACATGATAGCACTCCACACGTTTGTGAGGAATATGTGGCCAAAAATTCGCTCTTCAATCGCTGATATCGAGTTGTTAGTTGCCGGCAATTTCAGCAAAAATGCGCAAAATGAGTTCGTGGCGTACCGCGGCATTGGGTTTACGGGCCGAGTTGACGATATTCGGCCCTATTTTAATCGAAGTGATGTTTTTATAGCCCCCTTTCAGGAAACTCATGGATCCAAACTCAAAATTGCTGAGGCGATGGCCATGGCCATGCCGATTGTCACAACTCCGATGGGAATCAGGGGTTTCCCGTTGCTTGATGGAGAGTCTGTAGTTGTGGCCAGATCAAATGAAGAATTTGCGGCCAAGGTCATTGGGCTAATTAAGGATCCTGACAGGCGGAGAAGGTTAGGGGACGAAGCCAGGAAAGTTGCGCTTGAACACATTGACTGGAAGGTATTAGGGAAAAGGCTACATGGCATTATTGAAGAGACCTTCAGAGGGATGAATGGCCCATAGAGCCAGAGGCTTGAATAAGGGAAAATTGCACTACTATTGATAACGCGATGCGCTGGGAACATAAGGCTACAACCATGAGATGTTGTGCCGCGCTGCCTGGGGGGGGGCGATTTACCGGCATATTCAGAAGGCGTTTGGGCGGCTCGGAGCAAGGCCTATGTCCCGTTTGCCTCCGCAGGCAGAGATGGCGAAGTGGATTCTGGAATGCCGAAATGCCGAGATGCCGAGATGCGGAGATTCAGGAGGAGAGACAAATGGCGGGGAAACTGACTATGCCAGGGATGGGTGGATGGCTTCACCGGATGGATGGAAGAAAATTCATAGGGGGATGCCTGAAAACGACGGGGATGACAGGATGATTGGGATGGCGTCTGAGGCGTCGGATGATTCGCTTCGTGATAGGAAAAGGGTCGAGGGGAAGAGGTTTTTTGAGGTCGGAACCGGGCATGTGCCGTTGGTGCCCATTGGGTGGTATTTGTCCGGGGCGGGCTCTGTAGTGACGGTGGATCTGCACCGAAGATTGGAAAAAGGGTTGACGCGAAAGTCCTTGGAATGGATTGCTGACCATCGGGATGAAGTGTTTGGGGTATATGCTGGGGTGGTGGATGAGGGGGTGTTTGATGAGCGGTTTGGGGTGTTGAAGCGTTTTCAGCATGAACCGTTGGCTTTTTTCAGAGCGGCGGGGATTGAATACCTGGCGCCAATGGACGCAGCCCATACGCGCCTTCCGGACGCCAGCGTTGATTGCCATTTTTCCATAACGGTGTTGGAGCATATTTCTGCCCCTGTTATTCGGGATATCTTTCAGGAGGCCAGGCGAATCTTAAAACCAGACGGGCTGGGGATACATTTCGTGGATATGAGCGACCATTTCCAGCATCAGGACCCTTCCATAACCCGGATCAATTTTTTGCGATACAGCGAACCGGAGTGGCAGCGGATTGCTGGGAATGAGTTTGCGTATTGCAACCGAATGCGGGCCAGTGACTATATTCCCCTTTTTCAAGAGGCGGGTTTTCGTATCCTGCGGGGGGATACTGTCGCATATCAGGAGGCCATGGCTTACTTGCAGAAAGGGGATATTAGGCTCCACAAGTACTTTTTGGAGCACGATCCTGAAGATGTTTGTTCGACTTCGCTGAAGATCCTTTTGGCCAACTTCCCGGCGGACAGCAAAATATGAACTCGCTGCCCTTCGTATCGATCATTATCCCCTGTTACAATGAGGAGAAGTATATCTCCCGATGCCTGGATTCGGTCATGGCAGGCGACTACCCTCTCGACAGGATGGAGGTTCTGGTTGTGGATGGGGGCAGCACTGATCGAACCAGGGAGATTCTTGCAGAATACTCAAAGAATTGCCCGGTTGTCAGGATGGTTGAAAACCCCCATCGTTTGAAACCCCATGCCCTTAATATCGGCATCAGCACGGCCAAAGGGGATATCATCATTCGCATGGATGCACATTCAGTATATGACAAAGGCTATGTTTCAAAAAGCGTCCGATACCTCAATGAATATCATGCGGATAATGTGGGGGGCATTAGAAAGACCCTTGCAGAGAGTGACTCCATCATATCAAAATCAATCGCCATCTCCATATCACACCCCTTTGCAGCAGGGAATGCAGTTTACCGGACAGGCGCAAAAACCTTCAAGTGGGTTGATACGGTCTTTGGTGGCTGTTACCGGCGTGAGACCTTTGAAAAGATTGGCGTGTTCAATGAAAAGCTGGTGCGCGGTCAGGATCGGGAATTTAACATCAGGCTCCAGAAATCAGGGGGAAAAATCCTTTTTGCGCCGGATATTGTCTGTGAATATTACGCGCGGGGAACCTTGCGACATTACATTCCGTGGATGTTCTCGGCTGGTTTGACTCCATTTTTCATCAGTAGATTGATAAGAAAACAGATTTTTTCCTGGCGCAATCTGCCGCCGCCAGCATTTGTTGTAAGCCTCGTGGCGCTTCCGGTTTTGTCTCTTTTACATCCGTTTTTTGGATGGGTGTTTGCTGCGGATATACTGATCTATGCGGGTTGTTCAGTGATCGCTGCAGGAGGCATATGGAAAAAAAATCGGGATTATAGATACTTATTTTCAATGCCACTCATCTTTTTTCTCACCCATGTGGTATACGGGGCTGGCGCCCTGTTTGGCTTGATTAGGCCGATTAAAGATGCGGGCGAATGGACAAAGGTGTGAAAAGAACTTTGGAAACTGAGCCATTGACCTTTTTCCGGGGGCGGGTTGGACTGTATGCCCTGCTAAAGGCGCTTGGAATCGGGCCTGGCGATGATGTTGCTATCCAGGCCTTCACATGCGTTGCCGTGCCAGAAGGAGTGATGGCTTCAGGGGCCCGCCCCATCTATGTTGATATCGAAAGGACTGGCTTCAATATGGATGCAGGCGACCTAAGAGTGAAAGCCACGCCAAGGACCCGAGCTGTTGTCGTCCAGCATACCTATGGCATCCCTTCAGACATGAGACGGATTCCAGAGGTTGCAGCCAGGCTCGGGATCCCTATCGTCGAGGACTGCTGCCACACCCTTTTGTCCAAATACCGTGGAAAGACCCTCGGCTCCTTTGGCGTGGGTAGTTTCTATTCCTTTGAATGGGGCAAGCCGGTGGTGGCAGGAGTAGGGGGAAGACTGAGGATCAACGATCCCTTTCTGGAGGGCAAGGTTCGAAAAAGGTACGATGAATTCAGTGTCCCGGGATTGTTCTCTCGGATCAGAATCGAGTTGCAGTATCGAGCATTCAGCGTCCTTTATCGGCCCGCGCTTTTTTGGCCGGTCCGGTCCCTTTTTCACCTGTTTGGATCTTTGGGGATGGCAGAAAGGAACTATAACCCTGTGGGGACTGGACAGGTGGCAAATGATTTCAAACTACGGATGGCGCCAGGGGTTAAGAGACGAATGCTCGAAAAGCTGAAAGAGGTCGAATCTCATGCTCGGCATAGCGCATGGGTCACCGATCAGTACCGCGAACGAATTAAATCCCAAGCGGTTTCCCACCCAAAGATAGCGGAGGGTTGCGATGCGGTATTTGCGAGATATCCCCTGTTGGCAAAAAAGAAGCCGACATTGTTATTGCAGGCCTGTAGAAAAAATGTGGAACTGGCCGAGTGGTACGCGACGCCATTACATCCGCTTAAAGGTCGTGATTTGGGGTTGGTGCATTATGAATCGGGCTCGTGCCCCAATGCTGAAGCTCGGTGCAAGGAAGTGGTGACGCTGCCTGTACATGGTGCAGTGCGGCAGTCGGACATTGATCGAACCGTGGCGTTTTTCAATCAAGTGGGTGGCTGACGGCATTATTTGGGAGGAGGATTTCCAAAGGGTCAGATTCGAGAGTCAACGAATATCTATATTCAGAAATTTGGGCAATATTTTTGCGTCCTCACATGCCCGAGAAGGAGATTCATGCCAATACGTTCAGACGAAGAGATGGAAGTCATAAATCTCTGGCAGATTCCACCAAAGCAACCAATAAATACGGGTTGGCTAGTTTATAGTGATCGCTATTTGTTATCAGCACTGCAAGGTCATTTTGGTCATCCCGAAAAAGTTAGTAATTCAAAAGGTTGGATAGTCGTGCTGTGGGTTTCCAAGGTGTTTTTGGCTTTTGCTCAAGCACTAATCATGATTATGGGCCGAATACCTGTACTATCCTGGTTTTTGGGGGCTTTTGCACAGCATTTCGGTAGAAACCCATTAGGTTTTGTCCTTCGATCGTGCTTTTGGAAAGCGAAATTAAAACATTTAGGGCAGGATACACTTATTGACCAGGGAGTAGATATATGGGGGCCCGAACAGGTGCAGATCGGTTCAGGATGCATGATTATGACCGAGGCTAGGTTAAGCGCTGGGCAAGGCGATCGGAACAGGCCTGGCAGCATCATTATTGGCGATTATTGTGTTATCGGTGCTAACACTTTCGTCGGTGGAGATGGCTGGATTACTATAGGGGATTTTGTTGTTGTAGGTGCGAATGCACGCCTTTACAGCGCGACAGCTATAACTCTGGATGAGTCCCGTCCTGATACCCTCCTTTGTATAGCACACTGCGCTCCGCCTGAACACCGAACCCTTGTAAATGGTCCAATTACATTGGAAGAATATGTCTGTGTGGGTATTGGATCAGTGGTTCTCCCGAACGTTAGAATCGGACTCGGGTCCATTATCTATCCTTTTACTCTGGTGTCAGAGACATTCCCTGCGCTGGCAAGAATATCTGGCCCAGGTAAAGCCCGTTTTTTGCGATGGAGAAAACCCCCTATCGCGGCTAAAGAAAGAGTCTAAGGAAAGCAAGATATGGACTCAGTTTTTGGCGCCGGTGGGGGCGCTTTACCGGGCCGTGGCGAGAATCGAGGAGATAAGAGAGAGAAACGCGAGGAATTGTTTTGTTGTGGGGATGATTGCGCGAAAACCGGGGTGATTTCACCGCAAAGGCGCAGAGGACGCAAAGATAGGGGAGATGTTTCGTTTGTCAGTGAGAGGCCGACAAACGAAAACCCTTCATGCCTTCGGGAAACGACGATTATGCTCCTTCAGCGGTTTGCCGAAACTGGCTTAAGCGGACATCTCCTCCCGGCAGATGGGCGATCAATTCGAGTTCCCCGCCGAGCGCTTGAATGATGCGGCTGAGGGTGCCGATGTGCATATCTTCCTGAGTTTCTATCTTGGATAGGGTCGGCTGCTTGATATTCAGTGCCTTGGCCAGTTGCTCCTGGGTCAACCCCACCTGTTTGCGGATTTCGGCCAGGAGCATATCCGCCATGATTTTCTTTGCCTTCACCTCGGCACGGGCGCGCCGCTCCGGGGCCATTTGGGCTTCTAATTCTTGGAAATTACGTGGCATCAGCCTTCAATCTCCTTTTCGATCTCTCGTAAATGTTTATCCAGAATCCTGTCTGCCAGTGGAATCATTTTTTCATAGAACCGTTTATCATTCCTTTTGGTTCCCCCGATCAGGAGTATGGCCTTTCGACAGGGGTCAAAGGCGTAGAAGGTTCTGAGCGGCTGCCCATGGCACTGGGTCCTGAGTTCCTTCATGTTGCTGTGCCTGGACTTTTTTACAGCGTCGGCATGTGGCCGACCAAGAGCGGGGCCCAGAATCTGCAGCAATTTGACGCTGACGGTGAGAGATTCCTGTTCGTCTTCGGTGAGGGATTCCCACCAGTCACCGAATTCTTCTGTAAATTCAACTTCCCACATGGAATAACTATAGCTTGGTGGCTATATTTGTCAAGCGGTTTTGAATTCTGGGTTCAGAACATGAAAAAGGGGTATACGCGTGAATGATGAATTGATTAAGAATATGTACCGGATGATGGTGCGGATACGGGCGGTGGAGGAGGCGTTGGTGGGGCCGATCCTGAGTGGGGAGGTGAAGACGCCGTGCCACTTGTATTCTGGGCAGGAGGCCGTGGCCGTGGGGGTATGTGCGGCCCTCGACAAAGAGGATTATGTGTTTGGTAATCACCGGTCCCATGGGCATTTTCTGGCCAAGGGAGGTTCCCTGAGGAACATGGTAGCTGAGATTTTCTGCAGGGAGGCGGGGTGTTCCAGGGGAAGGGGCGGGTCCATGCACCTGATCGATCCGGATTGCGGGATGATGGGGTCAGCGCCCATTGTGGCCGGGACCATCAGCCTGGCCGTGGGGGCTGCCCTGGCATCATCCGTTCGAAACGAACGCAAGGTGGCCGTGACCTTTTTTGGTGATGGGGCCACCGGTGAAGGCGTGCTGTACGAGTCGCTCAATTTTGCAGCCTTGAAGAAACTGCCAGTGATGTTCGTTTGCGAGAACAACCTGTATGCCACGCATATGCCGATTAGAGAGTGCCGGGTGGAGGTCCCGCTTGTGGAAATGGCCAAGCCTTTCGGTATCTGGGCCAGCCAAGTAGACGGAAATGACGTCTTGGCGGTTTACGATCTGGCTCAGGAGGCGGTGGAACGGTGCAGGGCCGGAGACGGGCCGGTCTTTCTGGAATGCCTGACCTACCGCATGCGGGGCCATGTGGGACCCGATGACAACATCCAGGGGTGTCATACAGATATCCGGGCAGCTGAGGAGGTTGAGCAGTGGCGGAAGAAGGACCCGATTGTAAGGTTGGAGAGGTATCTTATAGAAGATCAAAATATACCAAGAGGAGAGCTTGAGAGTATAAGGCGGGAGGTGGAGGAGGAAATTACAGACGCCCTGGCATTCGCTCGCGCGAGTGCGTTTCCTGAGGTCGAAGATTTGAGCAAGTATGTTTTCAAACATTAGCATTTCATCACAGAGGGACATAGCCCACAGGGAAGGTGCTTTTTTCTATGGTTCCGGAGATCTGGAATCATAGAAAACATTGTTGGTTGCTATAGTTGGCATGCATGGGCCATGAGTAATGTAATCCCAAAATTGTTTGTATATACGACATAGTGATCTGCAAATGGCTAAAGACATTTTTTTCTGAGGATGCCGCATCTCCCGGTTTCTTAAGACAAAAATAGGCCTTGTGTTTTCTGGTGTATCTGTGGTGAAAAAGGGGTTTTCATGAGGAAATTGAGCTTTGCGCTGGCCATCAATGAGGCGCTGCATCAGATGATGGCGGCGGATCCAACCGTGTTTTTGATCGGGCAGGGGGTAAAAAGTCCGTGGTATGTGGGAAAGACGGCTGATGGGTTGCTGGCGCGATTTGGGGAGGGGCGCGTCATTGATACGCCGGTCTCTGAGAATGCCGTGACAGGCGCTGCAGTAGGTGCGGCTATCGCAGGGATGCGGCCGGTGGTAGTGCACCCGAGGATGGATTTCATGCTTTATGCCTTTGACCCGATCATTAATCAGGCTGCCAACTGGTTTTACATGAACGGCGGGAAGCGATCCGTGCCGATGGTCATCTGGGGGATCATCAACCGGGGCGGGGAGCAGGCAGCCCAGCATGCTCAGGCCCTGCACGGGACTTTTGCCCATGTCCCGGGACTCAAGGTGGTGATGCCGGCCTCACCTTACGATGCCAAGGGACTTATGGTGGCGGCCGTTCAGGATCCCAACCCGGTAGTGTTTGTGGATGAGCGGCGGCTCTATGGGGTTGAGGGGGAGGTCCCTGAAGAGATCTATGAGGTGGAGATCGGAAAGGCAAGGATTGTCAGGGAGGGCAAAGATGTAACGGTGATTGCGTCCTCCTTTATGGTGGAGGAAGCCCGAAAGGCGGCAGAGGCCTTGGAGGTGGAGGGGGTCGGAGTCGAGTTGGTGGATCTGAGGAGCATCAAGCCTTTTGATGAGCAACTGGTTGTCGAATCGGTAAAAAGGACCAAACGGTGCGTGGTGGCGGACGTTGGCTGGCGATCGTTCGGGGTGTCAGGGGAGATCTCGGCTTTTGTGGCGGAGAAGGCGCTTGGGAGCCTCAAGGCCCCGGTTGGCAGAGTCGCGTTGCCGGATTGCCCGGCCCCGGCAGCCAGGACCCTGGAGAAGGCGTATTATCCGGGGGCGGAGGAGATTGCCAGGGCAGTGAAGAAGACTCTGGAATAATTCACCACAGAGGCACAGGGGGCACTGAGGGAGTTTATTTTTCGCCCGGACGGGAGACGACGTCCGGGGAAAAGATGCCGCCTCGTGGAGTTGCTGCTGCAACGCATTGAGGTAATGGTCATGCCTGAATGAAGAGTTCTATGTGGTAAAACAATAGACTGAAGGAGAATCGGATGGGGATTAAGGTTAAATTCGTGAACCCGGCCAAGCTGTACGGGATGATCAAGGATGAGATTGATGGTGCGTATTTTGAGGTCATGAGCAAGGGAGACCTGATTGACCGGGGACAGCTCAGGAGCTTTGAGGAGAATCTGGCGCGGTTTGTCGGGACGAAATACGCGGTGGGCCTCAACAGCGGTTATGATGCATTGCAGATGTCGCTCCGAGCCGCTGGAATTGGTCCGGGCGATGAAGTGATCGTACCGGCTCACACTTTTGTGGCCACGTGCTCTGCCGTTGTGAATGTGGGGGCCACGCCGGTTCTGGTGGATGTGGTGAAAGACTTCAACATCGACTGTGACAAGATCGAGGAGGCTGTTACGCCGAGGACGCGCGGAATTATCCCGGTACATTTGAGCGGCTGGATGGCGGATATGCAGCGGGTGGTGGAGATTGCGGAGGAACATCGGCTCATGGTGATAGAAGATGCCTGCCAGAGTCTGGGGGCGAGCATGGAAGCTCAAAGCTCAAAGCCAAAAGCTGAAAGCGGGAGGAAAAAGGCGGGGGCGTGGGGATTGACGGGGTGTTGGAGCTTTTACCCCTTTAAGATCCTGGGCGGATATGGGGATGGGGGGGCCATTACCACCAATGATCCGGAGGTGGCGCAGTTTGCCACACAGATGCGGTATAACGGGGAGGATCGGGAGACAGGGGAGTATCATGGGCATGGGTTTACCTGTTTGCTGGATAATCTTCAGGCGGCTTTTCTGGATGTGAAGCTCAGGTATCTGCCTGCATGGATCGAGCGGAGGAAGGGGATCGCGGAGCGGTACAGGAAGGCCCTGCAGGATATCGAGGACCTGCTGCTGCCCCATTATGGTGATTCGAGGCGGGACCACGTTTACCAGAACTACACGGTGAGGGCAAAGCAGGGGAGTGAGTTTTCCGACTATTTGAAAGCCAACGGCGTTGAAGTGCTGACGCAATTCCGGAAACCCTACTACAAGCATGAGGCCCTGGAATTGCAGGATCGGGGGTTCGCTGAGACAGAGGCCCTGAGCCGGGAGGTATGCTCGCTGCCCATGTGTGTGGAACTGGAAGATGCGGAAGTGGAGTATGTGATTGGGGTGGTGAGAAAATTTTATGGGAGGTGAGAAGGTGAGAGGGTGTTTGACAGAAGACAAGAAGGTAAGAGGGTAAGAGGGTGACTGGGTGACTGGGGGAAAAACGATGGACTATCAAAGCGTCATCACACGGGATCCGAAGATGTGCGGCGGCGAGCCCATAATCAGGGGGACTCGGGTTACGCTCCGCACCGTGCTTTCCAGTCTAGCCGAGGGAGCAACTGTTGATGAAATTTTAGCGGATTTCCCCACGTTATCGGAGTCGCTGGTGCGGGCCATTATTGCCTTTGCTGCCGCTTCCGCAGAGGAAGATCTGCCGTTGCCGGAAATTCCACGTGTGGCATGAAAATCAAACTCGATGAAAACATGCCCGGGCAACTGGTCTCGGTCTTGACAAGCTTGGGCCACAACGTAGAGACCGTTATTCAAGAAGGAATGGCAGGCCATCCGGACGGGGATATCTGGCATCATGCACAGCAAGAGGGCCGTTTTTTGATCACCCAGGATCTGGATTTCTCGGACATCAACCTGTTCGCTCCGGGAACGCACCATGGCATTTTGTTGGTACGCATGCACCGCCCAGGCCGGCTGGCCTTGAGCCTGAGGGTTCGCACCTTGTTCGAAAGCGAGGATATTTCTAGCTGGCAGGGATGTTTCGTGGTGGCAAGCGACAGGAAGCTCAGAATTCGGCGGCCTGTAATCGAGAAGGAGAAATGATGCGTTCTGAGGTA
>ENA-OSEO01003399-OSEO01003399.1-sediment-metagenome-genome-assembly--contig:-NODE-3399-length-18983-cov-4.120544_pt1 | contig 18983 bp, 17 predicted proteins | sample MGYA00237883_ERZ534232 | MGnify/ENA metagenome assembly ERZ534232
GGCCCAAACCCAATCAGGCTTATCCTCTTTTTTCAAAAAGCTAAACTATTACAAAAAAACAAATCCCCATTAGAGAGAACCTGAACCTTCCCATCCGAAGCCGGATATTTACGTATCGGGGCCCACGATGGTATTATGCAGAATGCCGATGCCGTCTATCACGGACTCCAGTATATCTCCCGGTTTTAGATAAACAGCAGGATCCCGGGTGTATCCGACGCCGCTGGGGGTGCCCGTTAAAATTACGGTCCCCGGCAGGAGGGTCATATCGGTGGAAAGATAACGGATGAGTTCAGTCACCGGGAATATCATATCGGACGTTTCGGCGTTCTGCATGGTGTTGCCATTGAGGATGCACTTCAACTGCAAATCCTGAGGATCCGGGATTTCATCAGGGGTAACCAGTATCGGACCCAGCGGGCAGAACGTGTCGAAACTTTTTCCGCGGACCCATTGGCCGGATCCGGCATGCGCCTGCCAGCGCCTGGCTGAAAGATCGTTGGCAATCGTATATCCCAAAACGTATTGCAGCGCGGTCTGTGCGGACACATTTTTAGCCGATTTGCCGATTACCACCGCCAGCTCCACTTCGTAATCGACTTGAAGGGGGTCCATGCAAGATGCAGGTATCACGACAGGATCATCCGGGTGTGCCAGCGTCGCGGGGTTTTTCATAAACAAAGCCGGATATTGCGGAATTTTAAAGCCGGTTTCTTCCGCATGCTGTCGATAGTTCAGTCCGATGCACAGAATTGCCTTTGGTTCAATAGGCGCCAGCAGCTTCTTAACCCGAACGTGACGCCGGGTTTCCTTAAGTCTGCCGAACAACCGTCCTTCAAGCAAATCCGCAATCCCTTCCCGGTAATTTTGCCCAAAGCAGATCCGGTCTTTTTCATCCAAAAATCGAACCATTCGCATGCGGAAACCCTTTCAACTAATTTAGGACTCACAGTTATCTCAAACAGTATTGAAACATAATACACAATTTGCGGTCTGTCATCCCCGCATATTGCCAGGTGCAGCGGCACGTAAATTTTGGGACATATTTGGCAAGATGGATATAAACGAAACCCTGAACGGCTTTATTAAAGGGGGAAATTATTTGCTACCCTGTGCAACAGCCTGTTTAGGGAATCCTTTGGCATACCCTTTAGGGGGCGACGTGGTTTTCCGTCCCGGCAGGTGATTTCAGATAAAGCGAAAATACCATGCCCGCAAACGAAATGATCGCAGCCGCTAAAAACGGAATTGTAAAAGATCGGCTGATATCGGCGATATAACCCCCCAGGGCCGGACCGAGTGCCTGCCCGATTCCAAAAAACAGGGTGATGAACCCCAGTCCGGCCGGCGCCAGGCGGGGACCGACAAAATCGCCGGCAGCGGCTGCCATGATGGTGGGGATGCTCCAGGCGGTCAGCCCGAACGTGACCGCCGACAGGTAAAATCCATATTTATTTTTAATCAAGGCAAAGATAAGGTAGGCAAGCCCGAGAACGAGATACGCCAGAGCCGCCCCCCGGCTTCGGCCGAGGCGGTCGGAAATACCGCCCCAGATTACGCCGCAAAAAACACTCAATCCTCCCACCAAGGCCCATAATCCGCCGGCCCAGGCGGGTGAAAGGCTCATTTCCTTAACCAGATAAGCTGCAAAAAATACCATGTAAATGATATAAGACAAGCCGTAGAAAAAGTAGACAATCCCCAGGTACCAGACCGACGGCATGGTGTATACGCCCGTCCATTGCAGGGCGGAAACCTTTACTGCAGTTGCTGCAGCCGTGGTTGCTGCACCTTCCGGGTGCAAGGAACCGATCGGCAAAAGCCCTTTGTCTTCCGGCCGGCTACGGATCAGTAAGCATACGACGCCGGCGATCAACAGGACCGTCCCGCCCAGAATATACCAGGAAAAACGCCAGCCGTTGGGTCCATATACAGCTAAAATCGGCGGCACCAACAGACCGGATATGAGTGTACCGGCGCCGATTCCGGCTGAAACAATGCCGGTTGCAAAACCCCTTCGGGCGACAACGAACCAGGCCGACCCCAGCGCCATGGCCGGAACATAGGCCGCACCGTTACCCAGGCCGGTTAAAAATCTCATGGTCAGAGCAAACCCGAAAGATTGCGCCAGCCCCGTTGCTATCATGGTTATGCCCATCAGAATTAAGGCCAGGGTTATCACGATGCGGGTGCCGTAGCGGGCCGCCAGATATCCGCCGATAATGGCCATGGTCAGATACCCGACAAAATTTCCGGTGCCAAGCAAACCCAGTTGGGTGTAATTAAACTGGAGACCGTCCTTCATGGCCGGCAGGATAAGGGTATAAGACATTCGGCCGAATCCATGGGCGGCAATGGTGGTCAGGAGTCCCATGAAAATAACGATCCAGCCGTAATGAAGCCGCTTATCGTTCATATCGTTCTCCTTCGGGTAAGGGGGAATAGAGACGTTAAACGCTATTTTCGGGCAACGTCATTTGTCTTCCATTAGATTTCCTGACGCGGGTGCCTGTTGATATCGAACGTAAATTTGTTTATTCATCACCCAATGATATTTTTTACTTTAAGTCAAGTGGTTTGTGATAACGACATAACCTATTGACAAAATTATGATATTTTTTTATAATAGGTACGGCATTGTGGAAAACAATTTCATACGTCAGGCAAACCATGATATTGCCGACCGTTGATGAAGCCACCGGGATAAGGGTTGATTTTATTTTCTCCTATAGCAGGTTTAAACAGTGAGGATCATATTTTTTGCAGGCAAAGGGGGTGTTGGTAAGACCAGCATCGCTGCGGCTTCGGGGATAAAAGCTGCAGAAATGGGAAATAAAACGATCATTATGTCTCTGGATGTTGCCCATAGCCTTTCGGATATTTTTGACCTGGACAGAAATTTGCTTGACCAAAACCGGGGAAAGCCGATTCATGTCGGCAACAAGTTATGGATTCAAGAATTGGACGTCCAGGAAGAAATTCAGAGCAACTGGGGAGACATCCACAAATATCTCTCGCTCCTTTTGAATAGCGCCGGCTTTGATGAAATTTTAGCAGAAGAGCTCGCCATCCTCCCGGGTATGGAAGAAATCAGCCTGCTTCTCTATATTAACCGGTATGCCCGCAATAAGAAATTTGATGTTATTATTCTGGATTGTGCACCCACGGGAGAATCACTCCGGTTTATCAGTATCCCCACGGCGCTCGAATGGTACATGAAAAAACTGTTTAAAATGGAAAGGACCATCGCCAAGTATGTCCGTCCGGTAGCCAAAAGGATAACCGATCTGCCCTTGCCGGATGAAGACTATTTTAACGCCATTGAACATCTTTTTGAACGGCTGAGGGGAGTCAACGCAATCCTGACGGATTCGACAGTTACCAGCGTACGCCTTGTCACGAATCCGGAAAAGATCGTTCTGAAAGAGACCCAGAGAGCCTTCATGTATTTTTCGCTTTATAAAATGAGTATCGATGCAATCATTATGAATCGAATCCTGCCCGAAAAGATCCATGATGAGTATTTTCATGACTGGCAGGAAAGCCAGAAGAGATACATGAAGACCGCCGAAGAATTCTTTAGTCCCATTCCTGTTTTTCCTGTCAATCTTTTTAAAGAAGAGGTTCTGGGTTATGATCGTCTCAGGATTTTTGCGGAGCAGCTCTATAGGGATATGAGCCCGCTCGACCGTTTTTTCGAGGGAGAACCCTATAATTTAGTTAAAGAGGATGGGCAATATCGATTGACGATCAAGCTCCCTTTTATCGTGAATAAAGACATTGAGCTTAGCAGGGTTTCAGACGAATTAATCCTTCGAGTGGGTAGCGTGAAACGCCACGTCATGCTTCCGAGACAAATGGCGGCCTTAAAGTCGGTCAAAGCCGGCTATGAAGAACCGTATTTATGCGTTTATTTCAGGAGGGATGATCATGGGTAATAATAAGAAAAAAAATGATATGGTTTTATGCCCCGTGGGCAGATTCTTTCAGGATCTTGAGGAAAATATGGGTAAAGATTCAAAGTGTTATGAACATCTGAGCCGCTCAAGAATAGAATTTCTCAGGGCCATAAAAACACTGATAGATAACCGTATCGAAATTCTCGAGAAAAAAACCGGCCCCAAAGCCAAAAAGAAAATCGATAAAATCAATGTCGATTGATCACCTGCTGGCTGTTGAATGCATGGTATCTGTAACCTTTGAGCGGTCTTTAACCCAGCTTCTGACTTCCCAAAAGGGATAATTTTCAAGGATGCCGAAGTTCGGTAGTCTTTTTATCTTCAATTTCGAGAAAACCGGCGTATAAATCCCACAGAGAAACTTGGTTAAATTCGCCTCGGTAAACTGCTCGTCTACCGCTTTAATAAATTCAGCGGTAATCTTGTCAAATTTAAAATCGGAGAGAGGTCCTCGTTCGTTCGTATTGGGCAAAACCGCTTTCCCGTTCCTGCAAAATGAACAATGCCCGCAGTGCTCTTTTTCAAGATGTTCGCCGAAATATCCGGCCAGCTGTTTGCTGATACAAAGATCGCTTTCAAAAAAGCCGACCATCTGGTGGATTCTCTGGATCTCAAGATCTTCTTTTCTTTTAAACAGGCGATACATTTTTTCAGACATAGACTCAAGATCAAACGCCTGCGTCAAAATGTCGTACACTTCCATTGCCTGCCCGGATTGAAGCTCAATCCAGCCCTTCTCGTCAAAGTATTCCAGCGCCGTAAGAATCCGCTGCCGGTCCGTATCATAACTGTTAAGGATTCCCTGAATATTCACATCGGTCCATATTTTGCGGGTATAGCAATTATTTAGAATCTCTGTCACAAATCGCTTTCTTTCTCCCTCAAAGCTTTCAATGATGTCGGCCGGCTCGGCATGATATTTAAATGAATATTCCTCAAAATAGGTCAGTTTAGGGCGAATAATTTTTTCCATTGCGAGATAAACCAGCAATGTTTTTAAGGGAAGAAGTCTGATATTCAGATCATTTGACAGCTTTACCGTTTTAACTTCCCAGATAAAACCTTTAAGCTCTTTGATGGTCCGGAGTAATTCAAAAATGGAATATTTCTCAGGTGTATCACCATAAATGAAATTTTCCAGAATATGAATGTTGTCCCTGCTGGCCAGGACTTCGCAGAAAGCAGGCTTTCCGTCTCTTCCGGAACGACCGATTTCCTGGCTGTAGTTTTCGATCGATTTAGGCAAATCAAAATGGATGATTCTGCGGATGTCCTTTTTATCGATTCCCATTCCAAAAGCGATTGTTGCAACAATACAGGTCAGGGTTCCGGCCATGAATCTGTTTTGGATCTCTTCGCGCTTTTCGTTTTCCATCCCGGCATGATAGGGATGTGCATCGATGTTATTTGCGCAAAGAAATTCAGCCACGTCTTCAGCCGTTTTCTGCAAGGTAACATATACAATGGCAGCCGCCTGGGGTGATTCCAGAATGCGTTGAAGCAGCTGGTCCTTTTTTTGGGATGCGGCCGCCGGCGTTATTTGCAGGAAAAGATTGTCCCGATAAAAGCCGGTCACAAATACATTTTCTTTAACAATATTGAATTTGGCGCACATGTCTTCAATGACCCGCTCGGTAGCGGTCGCGGTTAGGAGAAGTGTTTGCGCTATTTTGAATTCCTTCTGATAATCCGGCAGCTTCAGGTATTCCGGCCTGAAATTATGCCCCCACTCCGAGATGCAGTGAGCTTCATCCACCACCAGCAGGGAGACGTTCATTTTTTCAAGATGGGAGCGAAACCGTTCATTTTTAAAACGCTCGACTGAAATCATCAGAATTTTCAAATCGCCTTTTTTGGCGCTTTCAAGAGTCGCGTTATATTCGTCTTTGGGAAGGGTTGAGTCCAAACGACCGGCCGGGATATTCTTTTCCTGTAAAAAGTCCAGTTGATCTTTCATCAGCGACAACAGGGGAGATACCACCAGTGTCATACCGGGGAGCAGCATTGCCGTAAGCTGGTAGCAAAGCGATTTGCCCGCGCCTGTGGGAAAAATAGCCGCCGCAGACAGGCGCTTTAAAACTTTGCGAATGACCTCTTCCTGACCCTTTAAAAATGAACTGAACCCGAAATATTTCTGCAGATGCTGTTTCAGCATATCTCCCTCCTCCAATATCGGCCAGAACTTTTTTTATTTGCTCCCCGCGTCAGGGACATGATCCTTTCTGTCGTCATCTTATCGGTTGCACTCTCTCTCAAGTTCCTGAATCTGCGCTCTTCCTGGTAAATAATAGAGGCGGCTGCTACCCGTAAAACGGACAGCTTGACGTTGACCTTCAGCGGACGTTATCTCTGCTGCAAAAAGTTTCATCTCTTCGCTCACCGTCCATTTGATCTTATCGGCAACACCTTTACCGATGCCATATACGGTCTGCAGTTCGTCGCTGCCGGCCGAAATCACGCCCTCCACGCTGCCGAATTTATCCAGCAGCCGTCCGGCCCGTTCCGGACCGATTCCCGGGAGCCCCTGTAAAATGAAAAGCTGTTTTTTGCGTTTATCCCGCGGCCGATATCCAGGCCGATGAACGCCGCCCCTGGCGATAGCTTCCAACTGACGGGCCATACAGGCGATCAGCTTGGCGGTTTCCGCAGCATCCTTGGCCCGCAGGACCGGTATGCCTAGAATTAAAGATACGGTTATGAGCGCTCCCTGCATGGCCTCACGGGTGATGCCCGGTTCGGCCGTGTCGCCGATCGTACCCTCAAGAATCAACACACCCCTAAAGGTGGAATTTGTTAATCGAATCATCTGCCTGAAAAGCCTGCCGTCTATAATGGACAAGGTAAAGTCTTTTAACGTCTTTCTTTCGACAATCACCCGGCTGTCCACCTGATAATCGCCGAGGGAAAGCCGATGAATTTCTATTTTTACATTTTCCATGCCCGATAGCAACCGGATCACATCGCTCTTTTGTTCACGGTCGTCGGCAAGGATGCTGATTGGCAAGTCGTTTTTCAGCATGGCAGTTATTAGTCTTTACATTTTTAGATAAAGGCTTTTCCGTTAGTGCCTTTAACATTTTACCGCATAAATTATTTCAATGGGATGTATCATAACTTCACAACACCTTTACAATTTGGGTAGTCCGAGCAGCCCCAAAATTGGCTGCCGGCAGTTTTCCCGCTCCTGGCGGTCCGCAAAACCGTCGGTTTGCCGCAGAACGGGCAAGGGGGAATCTGATCGGTCGGATCAGACGGATCCGTCCGATCTGACCGATCAAACTCTTTCATTTTTGCCCTAAAAGCCAGCCGTTGGGCCGCAAGCTGCTCGCTGTAGCCGCCCCCTTCTACGAAGCCCTTTTCAAGGGCGGCAATCTGCTGGTCAAGCAGGAAATTGGCCTGATGAATCAGGCAGATGACGGCGTTGGCGCATATGGCCGGGTCCCGGTGTTCGAGCCACTGAGCATAGAGCCCCCACCGTGCTTGATCAGTCAGGTCTGTCAGATTTGACTGATCCGACCGATCTTTTTTGAACTTACTTGGCACCTCCCGTACATCGCGCGCTTCCTTAGAATTCGGCGCCCACTGAGACAAGCGGCGATGCCGCAGAATGTCTTCAAAGTCAAGGAGCAGTTCCTCGAGGCTTGCCCGGGCAACATTAAGAAGGCGCAATTCAGTTTGCGACGATGTTGCCGACGCCCGGCTCCCCTCGGCTATATTCTGGCGGCCGGACCGGGCGGCCTGCACCATCTGATCCGTCATGCGTGATTTTGAATCCAGAAACTTTTCGCAGAACCAGTAGACGGCATCATAAATTAAGGTGGCGGTTTGAAAGCTTGCCGTTGTGCGGTAACCCCCGCTGGGTCTGATTTTGGTCATAATAGACTGCCTCCGTCTTTTATTCTCTTAAGACCAGCCATAAAAAGTATGATCCCTTAAAAGAGTTTGACCGGCAGCGTCCAGCATTCCTGTTCCGGCAGTCATCATCAATCCGCCGTTTTTATAATCTTTTGGCCGTATGCGAATGTCGCTTCATTCACCGCTCTTTCTCCAAAAGCCAGTTTCAGACGGTCGGCGATTTTCTCTGTTCCTTGGTATTCAACGGCTGAACTGATATCCTTTTCAGCCTGAATTAGCCATTTTTGAAATTTGTTTGCCCGATCCGGGTGCTCCCGCCATTTGTCGGCGAAATTTTCTTGTGGATTTACCGGGTTTGAAACAAAAAGAATCCCATTGTGAGATCTGATCAGTTTCGGCATGCCTGTTACAATTGACATCAGGGCGTCATACAGGTTGGTTTCATTGTTATAAGCCTGGGCTGCAAGGGTCGTAATAATAATGGATATCGGCCTACCGTCTGGATCATCCGTAAACATGACATCCCGATGGCGCTTTAAAATCTGGATTGTTCGCTGGAGGGGGGTTTTTACTTTGTAGTCCGGGACATCTTCGATGCTTGCTCCCAGTTGATCCGCTAAAAACCTCCTCTGGGACTTAAAGACCGTGATCATCCTTTGCCTGAACCATTGGGCATATCCCTTTGGATTGCTGCGGGGCCAGTCCTTATCAAGATGCCATTTTTCTTTATCCGTGATGCACATAGCGTGCATGGCAAATTCATATGGAACGCCAAGCCTGACCAGCCACTTAAAATCATCCGGTATGGCCGGCAGAATATCCAGGTGAAATTTGGCGCCGTCGGCATAGTGCAGCGTCCAGCACTTTCGCCCTTCAACCTCCAGCATCCCCGCATAAGTCCTGTTTTCCTTCAGCCGGTACCCGACCATTTTTTTAAGGTGCTGCTGGGTGATGAGGTTTTTCGAAACACTCAATCGACAGACAAGGTCAATGTCGTATTCATCTTCCCGGAATACAGGCTTTACAACCGTCCCCAAGGCAAATGACCCTTGCGGATGGATATCCGGGTTGAAAGGGGCCAGAGGTGAGTCTTCTTTGCCGAGCCATTTGCCAACGGCTTTGTACTTCTCAACAGCCTCTTGATATCGACTTTCGGAAATATCGAGTGCTTCCGCGAGATAGAGTAACATCCGGCTGAACTGGTGTTTTTTTTCCATATCAAGCATAAATTTCCACTTTTCTATTTTATGCAAGATACAATATATTGTTGATTTTTATTTGTCAACATTTATTTTGCAGTTATTTATATACCGCATAAATATTAACTTTTTATGTAAATATAACTTGCAGTTTTAAATATACTGTGTTACCGAAAGCGTCTGATGAAACTAAAGAAGCTATCAAATATTCAAAGCGGTTATATCAGCCGCGGAAAGATCGAACCCCGTTATGACGGCACCTGTCTTTTGCTGCAGGCAAAAGATGTTGATGCAGACCGCCTGACCTATTCCACTGAAGCTCTGGTTCGGTTTATGCCGACGCTTTCCGGCAAAGATGAATTTTTAAAACGCGGAGACATCCTGTTTATGGCAAGGGGTTCCCGGAACTTTTCAGTTTTGATGGGAGAATTGCCTCAAAACGCGCTGGCCGCCGCCTGCTTCTTTATTATACGAATTTCCAGCATTGAAATTCTGCCGGAATACCTGTGCTGGTATCTCAACCAATCGCCGGTTGCAGAATATCTTAAGCGTTTCAGTGGCCGGGGGGTCCATATGCCGGTGGTCAGGCGGGCGATTCTGGAAAGTATCGACATCCCGCTCCCGTCCCTTTTAATTCAAGAGAAAGTTTCACAAACAAACAAGCTCCTGGAAACTGAGCAGACGCTATATAGAAAACTGGCTGAAAAGCGGAAATACCTTATTACGGAAATTTGTCTTAGAGCCATAGGGCAAAGCAAATAGGCGAGGAAATCAATGAACGAGCGAGACAGAAAAACAGAGATTTTCAATGTAGTCTGGCGGGCTTGCGATACCTTTCGAGGCGTCATCGATCCGGCCCAATACAAAGATTATATCCTTACCATGCTGTTTGTTAAGTACCTCAGCGATATCAGGAAACACAAGCTGGCCGAGTTTGAAAAAAAATACGACGGAGACCCGGTGCGCATTGAGCGGGCCATGTCCCGGGAAAGATTCCTTGTGGGCGAGGAAGCAACTTTTGATTATCTTTATGCTCATCGAAACGACAGCGATATCGGCCAGACCATCAATACGGTCCTTGAAAAAATCGAAGATGCCAACAAAGCCAAACTGCACAATGTATTCCGCAACATCGATTTCAACAGCGAAGCCAACCTGGGCCAGACCCGCCAGCGCAACACGCGTCTGAAAAATCTTCTGGAAGATTTTGCGGCCTTGGATCTCAAGCCCGACAACAACGGCGATATGGACATTATCGGCGATGTTTATGAGTATCTCATCGAAAAATTCGCCGCCAGTGCCGGCAAAAAGGCCGGCGAGTTTTACACGCCTTCGGCGGTTTCCGAAACCCTGGCCCGGCTTGTGGCTCCCAAAAAGGGAGACCGTATCTGCGACCCAGCCTGTGGGTCGGGGTCGCTTTTGATCCGGGCCGGCAAGCAGATCGGTTCAAGCGACTATGCGCTCTATGGTCAGGAAATGAACGGCAGCACCTGGGCGCTCTGCAAGATGAACATGTTTCTGCACGAGGTCGATTCCGCCCGTATCGAATGGGAGGACACCATCCGACATCCTCAATTTGTCGAAGACGATGCCCTGATGAAATTCGATGTCATAATTGCCAAACCGCCCTTTTCGCTGGACAAGTGGGGACAGGAAATCGCCGCCGAGGATCGCTACGGTCGCTTCCAGCGCGGTATTCCACCCAAGAGCAAGGGCGACTGGGCCTTTATCAGCCACATGCTGGCCGCGGCCGTGGAGGGCACCGGCCGGGTCGGCGTGGTGGTGCCCCATGGGATGCTGTTTCGCGGCGGGCAGGAAGGCAAAATTCGCGAAGCGGCCATCCGGGAAAATCTTTTGGATGCCGTCATCGGCCTTCCTGCCAACCTGTTTTACGGCACCGGCATTCCGGCCGCCCTGATGATTTTCGACAAATCCCGCAAACCCGGCCGTGAAATCCTTTTTATCGACGCCAGCCGAGAATTTGAGCAGAGCACCAACCAGAACAAGCTGCGGCCCCAAGATATCGAAAAGATCGTAAGCACCTTTCGCAAAAGACAGGTGATTGAAAAATACTCCCATTTGGCTTCTTTCAAAGAAATAGAGGAAAACGAATTCAATCTGAATATCCCGCGCTACGTGGACACCTTCGAGCCGGAGCCCGAAATCGACATCGCCGCCACTCAAAAGGAAATCGAACAGATCGAGGCCGAACTGGTGGAGACACAGGTAAAGATGAATCGTTATCTGAAGGAGCTGGGCTTCTAATAATGGAACCACGAAATACACGAAACACACTAAAAGAATTATTTTTATCTGACCTGTTCGTGTATTTCGTGTGTTTCGTGGTTAATGAAACAGTATGACTGAGATCCTATATAAAGATGAGACCTACTCCATACAGGGAGCTGTGTTCGATGTTTACCGGGAAATGGGCTGCGGCTTTCTTGAAACGGTTTACCAGGAATGTCTTGAAAGAGAATTTAAACTGCGCGGGATTCCATATGAGGCACAGAAAGAACTCCGGCTGAATTACAAAGGGGAAACTCTAAATCAAACCTACAAACCGGATTTTGTTTGCTTTGGCAGCATCATTGCTGAATTAAAGGCTTTAAAAGAGATTGATGATATGCACCGTGCCCAGGTGTTCATTTATCTGAAAGCTACCGGAATACGCCTCGGGCTGCTTATAAATTTTGGGCATTATCCCAAAGCAACAATCGAAAGAATCATTTTATGAACCACGAAATACACAAAAAACACGAAAGAGAAATAGTTTAATTTTAGTGTGTTTCGTGTATTTCGTGGTTAAAATTATGAAACTCCCTATCAACATCAACGATCTGTTGACAGCCCGCACGGTGGAGTGGGAACGGCTGGAGTTTAAGGCCGGTTGCAAAAGTCACTTACAGGTGAAAAACAGCTTTAAATAGAAAAGGTTCACTCAGACGGCGAACCCATCTCCTTTAGCTCTTGCACTTGGGGAATGGCTAATGAGTAAAGAAAAGATAGCAGGCGGGGAAAAACATTTCAATATGAATTTTTATAGCCTCGTAATAGTCGAAAATGCGGCTTTATTGTCATTCCCGCGGAGGCGGGAATCCAGAAAAGCACTGGATGCCTGCCTTCGCAGGCATGACGGGACTTAGGACTATTTACGAATGTGTCAATTTAAGTAACATTCATTTTTGTGTATTTCGTGTTTTTCGTGGTTTAACACAGGAGCACTTCATGGAAAAGCAGGATCCATTCGGCGCACCCGAACACGAGCTGCCCAGCTACCTGGAAAAATTACAGTCACAGCTCCCGGCCCTTCAATTATTGATGCAGATGGGCTGGCAGTATCTTTCGCCGGATGAAACCATCAAGCTGCGCAACGGTCGGCTGGGCACGGTGATTTTAGAGCCGATTCTGGTCGACCACATCCGCGGCCACTGCCGCTACGAATTCAAGGGGGCCGTCCATCCCTTTACCGAAAACGCCATTCAAAGTGCAATCCAGGCGATCAAAAGCTTTCGGGCCACCGGCGCCCTGCATCAGAACGAGCAGATCTATGATCTGTTATGCCTGGGCACCAGCGTGCCCCAGACCGTCGAGGGGGACACCAAGAGCTTTAGCATCGACTATATCGACTGGAAAAATCCGGCCAACAACGTTTATCACTGCACTGCGGAATTCAAGGTGGAAAGGGTCGGGTATGAAAAGCACTACATCCCGGATATGGTCCTTTTTGTAAACGGCATCCCGCTGGTGGTGATCGAATGCAAACGTTCCGCCTACACCCAGACGAAAAAGAAACCCATCGATCTTGCCATTGACCAGCTTGCCGACTACCAGGCAAAGGACGGCGTCCCTCAGCTTTTCTTGTTCAGCCAGATTCTACTCGCCCTGGCGCGGGACAAGGCCCGCTACGGCACCACCGGCACCCTGCGGCAGTTCTGGGCCGCCTGGCAGGAAGACCGTCTGGATGATCCGATCCGGGGTTTCTTAGAAAAACCTTTGAAACAGCAGGACATTGATCAGCTCCTATCCGGTCCCTTTACCGACGTTCGAAAAGATTTTCGCAAGATTCTGGAAGAGGGACGCGAAATTTACGAGCAGGATCGCGCCCTCTATGCTCTGTGCCGGCCGGAGCGGCTGCTGGAGATTTCCTACAAATTTATCCTGTTTGACAACGGAGCCAAAAAGATTGCCCGCTACCAGCAGTACTTTACGGTGCATGATATCATCAAACGGGTTTTAAGCGCACCTTCCGGACCCCGGCCGGGGGGCGTGGTATGGCACACCCAGGGAAGCGGCAAATCTCTTACCATGGTGATGCTGGCAAAATCGCTGGCCCTGCACCCGGAGATCCCCAACCCCAAGATCGTTCTGGTGACCGACCGAATCGATCTCGACGATCAGATCTGCGGCACCTTTCGCGCCTGCAGTCTGGAGCCGGAACAGGCCAATACCGGCAAGCACCTGATTGAACTGCTCCGGGATCAGCGCACCCACATCGTCACCACCCTCATTCACAAATTCGCTGTGGCCGCATCCAACAAAAATCTTCAGGCCGACCGCAACACTTTCGTCTTGGTGGGTGAGGGGCACCGCAGCCAATACTGCGAGCAGCACGCCCGCATGCGGCTGGCCCTGAAAGGCGCTTGCTTTATCGCTTTTACCGGAACGCCCCTTGCCAAATCGGCCAAAAAGAATACCTTCGCCCAGTTCGGAGATCTTTTCCAGCCTGCCTATACCATTGTCCGGGCGGTCAAAGACGGGGCCGTCGTACCCCTTTTATACGAAGCGCGCCATGTGCCGCAGGAGGTTGACAAAGCGTCTATCGACGGATGGTTTGAAAAAATTACCATGGCACTGACCAATGATCAGAAGGCCGACCTGAAAAGAAAATTTTCCACCGAACGCCAGCTCAACCAGGCGATCCAAAAAGTGCGCATGATCGCCTGGGATGTCGGGCTGCATTACAGCGTTTTTTACCAGCATACCGGCCTTAAGGGTCAACTGGTAACGCCCGACAAACAAACCGCCATTGCCTATAAGCGCTTTATGGATGAATACGGCATGGTTTCAGCCGAGGTTTTGATCTCCGCGCCCGCCCGGCCGGAAGGTGAAAACCACAGCGCCGGGCCGTCGCAGAACGAAAAGGATTTCTGGCAGGCAATGATGGATCGCTACGGGTCCGAACAGAAATACAACAAGCAGCTCATCAACGCCTTTAAACATAATGAAGCGCCGGAAATCATCATCGTGGTGGACAAGCTCTTGACCGGTTTCGATGCGCCCCGCAATACCGTCCTGTATCTGACCCGCAAGCTCAAAGAACACAGCCTGCTGCAGGCTATCGCCCGCGTAAACCGCCTTTACGAAGGCAAGGAATACGGCCTGATCCTCGATTACAGCGGGGTGATTGAAAGTCTGGACGAAGCCATCGATTTTTACAGCCAGCTCGCGGATTATGACCGGACGGATCTTGAGGAGACCGTCACCTATATTGCCGACCAGACCGCCAAGCTGCCTCAGATGCATTCGAATCTCTGGGAGCTTTTCACTCCGGTAAAAGGTTCCAATGATCCCGAAGCCTATGAAACCCATTTGCGGAATGCCGACCTTCGAAACCGGTTTTACGAACGTTTCAGCCTGTTTGCCCGCACCCTGGCGCTGGCCCTGTCATCGAGCAATTTTCTGGAAGGCGTCAGGCCGGAAGCCATCGAGCGTTACAAAAAGGACCTTAAGTTTTTCCAGAATCTAAGGGCGGCCGTCACATGCCGCTACCAGGAAACCATTGACTTTTCCGAATATGAGCCCAGGATCAAGAAATTGATCGACACGCACGTTGGGGCAGGCGAGGTTGAGCAGCTCTGCCGGCCCATCAACCTGTTGAATGAAGGCGAGCGGCGCCAGGTCCTTGAAGAAAATGGCAAAAGCCCCGGCGCCAAAGCCGACATGATCGCTTCGGCAACTCGCCACATTATCGAACAGGAAATGTCCAAGGATCCTGCTTTTTACAAAAAGTTTTCAAAGCTCCTTGAAGAAGTGCTCGAAACCTACCATGAAGGCCGGTTACGGGCATTAGAGGCGCTGGAAAAAGTCAAAGATATCACCACGAAAGTCGTCACTCATACCGATGACGATATCCCGGCCGAACTTGTGGGAAAAGACATGGCCCGTCGATACTTTGGTCAGGTGCGCGAACGAATCGCCGCATACGGGTCATATAATGAAAAAACCGGGGCGGAAATCGCGCTTGAAATTGTCGGCCGCATCGCCCGGCATAAAATCCGCGACTGGCGCACCAATCCGGATGCCGTCAACCGCATGCGGGGGGAAATCGATGATATTCTTTTCGACATCGAGGAAAAGCGTGGTTTGAAGTTTTCATTGGATGACCACGATGCCATTATCGACCGATGTATAGAGGTGGCACTTGCCAATGAGGATTGACGGCTTGATACATTTTGGCGCCCGCAAGATCAGGTATAACTTGCATCGTGAAGGGCGCAGACGTTTGCGCATTGTCGTTGCGCCGGAACTGACCGTGGATGTGTTTGCTCCCTTATGTGATGATGCATGAGCTTTGTCACCTGAACTGCCCGAACCACTCGAAGTCGTTTTATTCACTCTTAATCCGCTGCCAGCCGGATTGGCGGAAGCGAAAAGCAATTCTTGATAAAACGATCATTTCATGAGAATGGAAAATTCATGCACAAGAGTCAGGCCACCTTTTCAATTCACTATATCAGTTTAACTTGAGATTTTCACAAAAACGGGGCCTGTTTATTTTGACCGGCAGCCATCAGCCCGAGCTTCAGCAGTCTGTAAGCCAGACGCTGGCAGGAAGAACAGCGGTCTTGACGCTTTTTCCGTTCTCGCTCTCGGAATTGCGCAACTATAAAGAAAATTGAGAACCATTCGAATTGATCGTCAAAGGTGCGTATCGACATCCTTGGAATAAGAGATCATGAAAAAGGAAATCCCCAAATTTGCGTGTTGTTATTTGATAAAGGAACCCCGGGGGGGACGCATTCCCAATGATTTTTCGGAAAGCGAGTCTCGGAAAGTCCTTCATTTTCACCGCCGGATTCCGGGCTACCAGCCCACCAGGCTGGTTCGATTGAGAAAGCTTGCCCGGTCGTGGGGAGTTGCTGAGATCCTGGTTAAGGACGAATCGACACGCTTTAACCTCAAGGCCTTCAAAGTGTTGGGAGGTATTTATGCTGTTGCGCGGCTTTTGTGCGAAAAATTGAGGTTAGATATAGAAGATATCGATTTTTCCTACCTTCGGAGTGATGAAGTCATGCATCAAATCGGCCCGATGACGCTGACGACGGCTACCGATGGTAATCATGGCCGCGGGGTTGCCTGGGCTGCGGAGCAGTTAAAACAACGAGCGGTTATCTATATGCCCAAGGGATCGGTGCGCAGCCGGATAGAAAACATCCGCTTACACGGAGCCACGGTTGAAGTGACCGATTTGAATTACGACGATACGGTAAGGCTGACGTGTCGCATGGCTCAAAAAAAAGGATGGTATGTCATTCAGGACACGGCCTGGGAGGGTTATACTGAAATTCCGCTTTGGATCATGCAAGGGTACATGACGTTATGTTCAGAGGCTGTAAGCCAGATGGCGCAAGCAGGAATACGCCCCACCCATGTCTTTGTTCAGGCCGGCGTGGGATCATTGGCCGGCGCCGTGATCGGTTATCTGGTCAACAAGTTTAATGACGATCCGCCGCGGTTCGTCATCATGGAACCTAATAATGCCGCCTGCTTTCTTGCTTCCGCTGCAGCCGGCAATGGCAGCCCCCACTCTGTTTCAGGAGACCTGAACACGATCATGGCGGGTCTATCCTGCGGTGAGCCAAACCCCATCGCCTGGAATATTGTGCGCGATTTTTCAACTTGCTATATCAGCTGCGACGACTTTGTGGCAGCTGACGGGATTCGTATTCTGGCCAATCCTCTGGGGGGCGACTATCATGTGGAAGCCGGAGAGTCCGGATCTGTGGGCATCGGTTTGCTGGATCTATTGGTTAATCGGTCCGATTTTATCGAACTAAAACAAAAATTGAAGATCGGACCTGATTCTAATTTGCTTTTTTTTAATACCGAAGGTGCAACAGATCCCGAAAATTATCGTGAAATCCTATGGCACGGGAAATATCCGTTAAAGGAGGAATGACATTTAAATGAGCGAACGAAATGAACAATTGAAGGAACTGTCCAAACTGGCATTGGACTGCATGGCGGTTGCCGTAACGATTATCGACCCAAATGGAACGATGATATATTATAATCAACATTCGGCCAAAATTTTAGATCGGAAGCCGGAATATATCGGGACTGATATTCATTCACATCACAAAATGCCCGGCAGTAACGGCATTGGGTCGGACCACGCTGAATGCATAGCAGTTAAGGGATTGGACCAAAAATAAGGATGTTTTTTCGCCCTATAACGATGTTTTTAGCGCTGAAAAAGGGCTTTTAAGAAATCAGGCAACCTGAACGGTGGTACTGAATATTCCAGAAGGTTGAAGCCGATGGAATACAGTGTCGAATCTTTAAAATTTGACAATCTGAGCTGCCGCATCGAGTTTCACCGATTGGGTTCTGAATATGCACTCGATCGATCCTTGATCAGGGCGATGAGGTTGAAATCTCCTGACAAACGTGTTACGGTTACACATACATAACATTAAATAAATCCATTGAGTTGGGGGATGTATGCACAAAACCATAAAGGCATTATACAAAGACGGGAAGATTATTCCTCTGGCCGACGCTATCCCGGCAAGGGAAGCCCGAGTGCTTATCACGTTTCTCGATAGCGACAAACGGGGAAAGGCGGTTGCGAAGAGAAAAGGCCGGAAGCTTACGACCTATCGCTGCGGGGGCAAGCTCAGGGATTTCACCAGAGAAGACGCCTATGATTCCCGAGTCTGAACAAGTCTTGATCGATACGAATGTCCTGATTTATTTGACATTCGAGGATTTCGAACCGGAAAAACACATTCGCAGTCTTGAAATTCTGAACGAATTGGATCAGTCGGGCAGCCCGCTATTCGTTTCCTCCCAGGTCTTGAGAGAGTTCTATGCCATTGCAACGAATGACAGGATATTCCCCAAACCTCTGACGAGCAAACAGGCCCTACGGAAGCTCAAAGAATTCATTGTGCGGTTCTCTCTGGTCATGGAAAAAGAAACGACCCTTCACGTCTTGATTTCCCTGATTGAACAATATGCCGTCTCCCGTCAGAAGATCCACGATATGAATATCGTAGCCACCATGATGGACAACGGCATCTCTCATCTTTTCACATACAATATCCGGGATTTTAGCCAAATCCACGAGATTCATCTGCTTAAATTGTAATTAAGAAACGGCATACTGAACAATTCATGAAGGGGCCTGCATATTCCGATTCATCCGGGGTCGGACCAAGCTAAATGTCCACCAGTCAAGGGATTGGACCAAAAAGAGGGCCGTTTTTTTGGATGTCGGAGTCGACCTGATTCGAAGAATCCTGAGGGAACAGAAAAATTCAGGCAAGCTTGAGTGCTTAGGTCGTGGACCCAATGCAAAATGGAGAAATAGGTAAAATACCTAATTAAGTTGAGCGCAAGCGGTCGTTTTGCATAGGTCTCATTGTTCGGTGGGCCGGTACAGATACCCCCCCGTCAGGTGCGGACTGACGGCGCGGTCGAAAAGCGCCTGCAAAGAGGCTTCGGTCAGATATTTCATAATTGAAAATTTCTTGTCGCGGATGTAGACGGCCGCAACTTCCCCTTCAATCCCCCCCAGGCGTCCGGCCCATTCAATCGAATCTTCGAGGTTCCCCAGACGATCCACCAGCCCCAGTTTCCGGGCATCTTCACCGGTGAAAATCCGGCCATCGGCAAGTTTGGCCACCTCGGCAAGGTCCATTTTCCTTCCAAGAGCGACATCCCTCACAAATTGACCGTGGAT
>ENA-OSEO01003401-OSEO01003401.1-sediment-metagenome-genome-assembly--contig:-NODE-3401-length-18962-cov-293.287689_pt1 | contig 18962 bp, 20 predicted proteins | sample MGYA00237883_ERZ534232 | MGnify/ENA metagenome assembly ERZ534232
GAAAGATTGAAGGAGGCCTTTACCGTGACAGCTCCCGCAGGATACGTTGTTGCTTTCGTTGTGCGGGGCGTCTATGGCGGCAAGGGCAATGAAAAATGAAACAGCTATAAAGAGCACAACAAAGATAACCGTTGCTGGTAGTCTCACTTTCATAATATGGCTGTTAACGTAATGTTATATTTTCAACAATATGTATAAATCATACTAAATTTAGCAAATTCTCTGCCAGATTTTCAAAAAAAATTTATGATAAAGTAAATGAACCTCCCCGCCGCAGAGACAGCGGTGTATCATGAAATCTCCCCTCCCTTGAGGGGGGGGAGTATATGGTAACCCCACAGCAGAGACTGTGGGGTATTGAAAATTTAATAAATAAAGGGGGTTTACGTTAAATGGGCAGCACGCGTATTCCCCATGGTCTTGCCACGGGGTGATCGAGCGAATATAACTATATAATAAATATTCCATACATTAATCCCGAAAAAATTCGGGACTGCGGTCGTGCCACAGGGAGTCTTCAATTAGAAAACATATTACGTAAATCCGGCGGAGTTACGGATTAACCTTTTTGATCTTCTTCATCTTCCCCCTCCAGGTGATCAGGATGAAGATAGTTTACATGATATGCAAAACCTTGTGAATGGCTGATTTGAGGGATATTAGGTGTATCTTATTAAATTGTTATCGCTGGATATGGGAATTACATTAATTGATCGCAGGATTTGAGATAGCGGTTTGAGAAAATCTTTCAGACATGTTCCCATCCAATAATGATACTGATGACACAAGCCATTTTTCATCCCTCAGCACAAGTTCATAGGAAAGCTTGTAAATCAAGCCCCGGACAACATTCATGCCCGGCATTTTTGTTCTGATTTTAACATGAGAATAATTCCATTGTTCTCTCGTTTTTACCATAGCAAAATCTTTCCTTGGGAATTGAATCTCCAAAAATTTTATATCAACTAATTGTGATTCCATACGAATCCCCGATTCTCCAAGTGCTGCCATATGGTGATAAACCTTGGTTGAGTGTTCGAGTGTCGCAACGTCCCTCAGGGGGGTCATGTTCATTTGTGCATACCCTCTAGCAAGGATCTTATTATATCTCATGATTGTATCTTTAATTTCCTGAGTATCCTTATGAGTAAGCATTTGACAGCCGACAATGTATACGAACGTCATTACAATGATTATTAGTGCTTTTTTCATTTTGAGTAGCTCGAATGGATTGAAGATTCAAGATAAGGGGTAAAAAACAGGGATATTATGGCAACAACAAAACATACTATAAAAAAATATGCAGCTCTTTCTCCCCTCCATCCGTAAAACCTCCTGAGATGCAGATAAATCCCGAAAGATATCCATGTTATAAGTGACCATGTCTCTACCGGATCCCATCCCCAGAACCTTCCCCACGACTCATGGGCCCAGATAGAGCCTGTAAGCACTGCTACTGCCCAGAATATAAAGCCGAAGCCTACAAATCGATAAGCGTAGGTATCAATTGTATCAAGTCCGGGGAGGCTCTGGAGCCATCGAATCGCAGTTTTCTTCTTGAGTAAGTAAAAAATTGAAAGTGCCACTGCTATCAGTATTGTTCCGAGGGCTATATTGTAGAATACGCCGTGAGGAATGAGCCAAATGCTTTTCAGACTCGGCGGCAGCTTTTTTATCGCAGGGTTGCAGGAAAGCCCTATTCCCAAAAGTATAAAAGTTGAAGGGAATACAAAGATGCTCGCAGGTCTTATTGTAGGAAATAACCTCATAAAGCTAAGAAATACAATGAGCATCATCCAAGCGTTTGAGGAGAGCACCTCATATTTCACAGTGTAGGGGCCATGACCTGACAGATTCCATCTGTAAAGAATTGCAAAACCATGGATAAGCAGTCCGCATACTACAAGAATGAAACCTGCTGTTTCGGGCCTTTTTTTCCTGAGTATCAGTCCATAGGCATTTGTAATTGCTGCAAAAATATATAATACAAACGCTATCCATTGGATCCCGATATCAATAGAGAGTGAATTATTTATGTTAATTGCTCACCTCCAAATTCTGATGTAACTGTTTCAAACTCGTCAGCATAAAAACTTTCAAATCTTACAGCCTTCCATGCTATCAAAAATCCATCACCTTCTTCTTTAAGTAAGAATTCCCGTGGAGAAACAAAGTAGTTAAGGGCCGCTCCCAAGATTATTATGAAAAATGCAGCGAATACCACCGGCATACCTTTCACATCTACAAAAATCATCCCTGCCCATCTTGTTATACATTCGAGTCTGGCCGTGTAAGGACCCAATTGCCCGCTTTCACTGCTTTGTAAGGAAATTTCATCGATTACCGTTCCTTTATCAACAAGCCGCATAACGAGTAAGGGGTTTAAACTCCTCATATTTTTTTTCTCTGAATCAACAAAATATTTAGCTTTTATGAGGTAGGGTATTTTCTCGGATGGGTAATTGCCATAGCTGGCCTTATCCCGTTTGACTGGGTTTTTCATCATAAGGATTATCCCTTTTCTTATCCCATTTTTATCTGTAAGCATTACAAAAAAAGCATGACCAAACATCTGATCCTGATATACTCTGATGCCTCTGAAATCAACTGTTTGATTTACGCCAAGCTCATACCTTTTTGTTTTCCCTTGAGGATTACCAAAGCTTATGGTAGTCGTCAAGTTTTTTAGAGAATCATCTTCCCAAAATTCAGGTAAGACATAGTCAAGCATGACAGCCTCCGGGAGAATAAAAGATCCTGCAAATATTCCGTTATTTTCTGCAAGCCATGGGGTTCCAGGTGCATATAATTCCCCCTCTACAAGGTGGAGTAAACCCCTTTTCTCGAATAAAACGACAATAAGAGATGCCACAATCAAAAGCACAATACCAACGTGTAAAAAAACATTACCCCAGTAGCCCCAGGGGTGTTTAATAAATCGTACCACTTCCCCATTTCCGGCAATCTGGAAATACCCTCGTCTCTTAATTGCAGCTTTTATTTCTTCTTCGGGGGCATTTACTTTTAGTCCCTTTCCACCGGACAATACTCCGTGTCCGAATGTCTTTTGTATAGAGATCTTAATTTGTTCGATTGTTGACAGTACTAAAGAAATCAAAAAAGCAAAAAGCAATGCCGCAAACCATGGCGTTGTATAAACATGATCGAATCCTAATTTATCAACTAATAGAACCCATAGGGGATGAGAAGTCCTCCATTCCTCTATCTGTCCTTGAGAGGTAAAAAATCGCTGGGGGAAAATATATGCAATAATTACTACAGCGAGGATAAGGATTATCAAAAGAAGGATGGTTTTCCGCGATAAGAAAAAGCGTTTTATTGCTCGAACCACTATTACCTTTTCATCATTTTTATTTTTAAAAATAACCCTTCAGACCGTTATAGCAGACATTTAAAAAGCATGGGGACTTTAAAAAACAGCCGAGCAACGTAGAACCCGCCTTATGTAAACCCGAAAATAGAGTTACCAGCTTTCACATGTTCCAGAACAAGACCCATCTGTTGGATGATGTCCGCAATCAAGGGTCACTGAACAATAATAATTGCCATTCATATGGGTACGGCTTGGGTTATAATAGCCTGCAGGGTCTCCTGTACGACCTGTATTGCCTGGATAATCAAAGACTTTTCCATAGGAGGTGACCCACATATTTGCGGTATCGTTATTAAAAGCATAACGTTCAGGCATACTGCTGTCTCCATCTCCAATTAGTCTTGACAACTTTCCGCCATGAGGCACAATAATATGACACCTTACACATGCAGGACCAAGAGCCCAGGAATGTATAGCATGGACATTAGCTTGGCTCTCACGGCCGTTTACGTCTTTTGTGAAACTCACTGTTGGATGACAGTTCAGACAGAACAATCCATTAGCAGTTCCATCTGATATAGATCTATGTGTACTTATTTGTCCAATCTTTCGAAGGGTTCCTGTTCCAGTTCCGTTTTCGGATGCTGAGAATGTAGGCCATGCCCTGTTCCTGCCTTTGAGCATCCATTTTACTGCTGAACCGTGTGGGCCTTGTGCCGCATCAAAAGAGATCGTATCATTGCTGTGGCAATCTGAGCACATCATGGCATGACCGGTTGCAGAGAAATAGTAGCCTATATCTGTGTCCCCGGGTACGCTTTCATAGAGAGCAGACCATGCATCCACAGTAAAAGATGTAGCATCGTTCGATATGACCGTACCCTTTGCAACATTGCTTCCTATATTGTCAGTAATGACTACAACATACCCGACGAGTGATGGCAAATAAAGATTAAAATCTTTGTATGTATCAGTAACTGTTGTTCCTGATTTATTCCCTCTTCCCGCATAGTACTCTATTGAATACACAGTTGAAGATTGACTAAAGCCAATAATTGTTGGGGTTGCTGAAAGTGTCGTTGCGGTATTAGATGTAATTCTTCTGATGTAATTATATTTTAAAAGGTCTCCACTTCCAGAATATGTTAACGCACCTATTCGCAGGCCCCAATTTACCCAGTGGTTTGACGTCCAGCTTTTCGTCGAATCTGTAATACTGAACTCGTTTGCAGATGATGTCTTCCCTGAATCTCCAATCACAGGACTTGAGTGTGAAGGGGGAAGACGATTTGAACCATATGAGTCATCATATCCTGGATCCCAATATACATATCCCGGGTCTATTTCAGGAAGGCCTTGAACTACAGGATGATAGGATTGATTAGATGGATTAAACTCAAGAGAAACATCTGTCCATGAATTAGTATCCGTTCCACCCCACGATGCATAGTTTGTATTGTAACTGGCATGGCACTTGAAGCATATCTGGTATTCCTTTGTTGCTGTTGATGATGTTGAAGGCCATGAAGAAGCACCGCCCCAATTAGATGCTGACCATGTCGGTTCCGCACCCAATGCACCGGTAAGAGGACCTGAATCAGAGATGAGATTCGTGCGGGCTGAAACGTGCACCTCGTTGCTTGCATGGAGTCCTCCCTGTGCATCATGCGGATCGTGGCAGTCATTGCATTCAACATGTTTGTTTGCAGACAGATATGCCCTCGTCTCTTCTTGAGGTGAAAATTTATGAATGCCGCTATAAGCTGTTACATCATGCCTGTATGTTTTTCCAAAGGCCGTTTCTATGTTTCCTGGACCACCAGAAACTCCACCATCCTGGACAGAAGCGGTATCAGTGTGGCACTCCATACAAAAGTCTGGATCGTCAAGGTCAACAAATAGAGGAACCTTATGCGATGTACGCGCTTTGGTAACATCATGGCAATGGAGACATTCGCCTTGTGGATAGCTGATGCCAGTACGTTTTACTCCAAAGGTTCCATTGCCGTGAGCATTCAGATAATAACCATACGTGGTATTGTCACCCACAATATCAGGCGCTGGATTGCTCAGCACTACTGCGGGATCATCATCATGGCATCCTGCACACCATTTTTCCTTTGAAGTGAGATCGGGGTAAATTGCACTGCTCCAATAGTCCTTTGCACCTACGGAGTTGTCTGCTGAATCAACGCCGTTAAAAGATCCATTCGGGCTATGGCAGGTATCACATACATCCGTTGCTGATAGTTCGTTCCCATCCCTGAACTCAGGGAAATTACTTGTATTGTGGCAGTCACTGCACGCTATGTACGGGCCTTTAAGATCATCATCGTCATTTTCAGTATGTGTGGAATGGCTCTGAAAGGTTCCTTTACCCTGACTTAATTTTCCGGGGCTGTATTCATATCCGACATCATGTCCGTGACACTCAATGCATTCACTGCCTCCGCCGTGTCCGAACCCGTCAACATGCCTGTGACAGGTTATGCAGTTTGTCCCGCCTGCCCCGCCTATATTTGCATGGTCCTGGTCTGGCGCTCCACCGTTGTTCCTGAAGTGGTCTGTCTGGGTATGACAGACTTCACATACACCATCATATGTCGCGTCACCGTCTGCATACGATTTACTGCCTGTCTGGTCGAAAAACTTGACTAACCTGTCCCCTCCATCTACTACTATGAAATCTTTTACATACTGTCCATACATGATGGCAAACGTAGAAGAGTTTATGTACTGATATACAGGTGTCGCATCTCCCAAAACCAATATCTCCTGTGCTACTTCATCTATCCCTTTCACCGGATAGCTGTATCCCAGTTTCCCCACGTTGGGAAATATAATAGCCCGCCTGTACGTATTTGTCTTTCCTGTCAGCTTCGTTGCATCCCATCCGCCCTTGTAGCTGATAGACGAATAGGACAAAGTACTCGTCCCGTCTCCGTTGTATTCACAATCGAAGATTGTCCCTGTGGCAAGATACAGATCGCCTGCATCCGTGTTCTTGTAGTTCTTCTGCTTCTGGTAGTGAGGGTCATGACAGTTCCTGCATTCCCTAGACCATACCCCATACTGCTCACTGGTATTTTCGCTGGAATGGGTCCTTACAAGCGGTGCGTTCGTCTCTGTATACGGCCCTGATGACGCTGTATGACAGTTCAGACAGAGCTGGTCATATGATAATGTGCCGCCCCAGAATGGTGAGTTCAGAAGCCCCTCACCGTGACAGCTCCCGCAGTAAATGCTGTTGCTTTCGTTGTGCGGAGCGTCGATTGCAGCCATGGCGAAAAAACAGGCTGCGAATACCACGATAAGCCAGGTTGAGATAATAAATAAAACCTTCTTAAACCCCATTAGAGTATACCCGGCCCCATGTTGGCATCATATTGTTAAAAGAATTTCAAACTAATCTAAATTAGATCAATATTTTAATTAAATATAGCAATTATTATGCCAACTGGCAGGCTAAATCCTTTCAACAAGCTGGATTTTTATAAAATAATAATGGGCCTCAGGATTGTTCTAATTGAGCCCTTCCAGGGCCTTTATAAACGAAATGAATAGGAATAGTCAACTTAAAATATGAAATATTATATTGAATATAAATTGGAAGTATAATGAAATCTATAATTATAATTTTATTTTTTCATTTTGAGATTTTTAATCTCATTTTCTATGCACCAATCACAACCGGCTCTGCCTGTTCTTCAAAGATATCCTTTGTCAGGCAATCTGTTATAAATGATTTGAGCTTTAAAGAATCATAATTGCTGACATCCTTGAATTCAACAGCCATGCCAGGCACTATTTTGAACAGATTTCCCTCTATGCCTTTTTTATATATTACATTGCCCTTCAAGTTTAGGGTTTTGCCTTTTTCAAGAGGCACATTGACTTCAACTTCGGTGCCGACACTCAAGGGATTTCTCCTTCTTATATATATCCCCCCTTCAGACAAACTTACAGCATGATGCTCACTTGTAACACCACCATGGGTTACCAAGACCTTCTTATCGAACGAAGTCCTTAATAGCCGCCTCTTCTTGCCTGTAAAAGACATGCAACTATTCAACGTACTATGAATATCCGGCACTTTAACAGGTTTAGTCAAATAGCCTGAGCAACCCAATTTTTCGCATTCTTCGTGATATTTCGGGTCAGATGAAACAGTGACTACAATGACCGGTATATTCGACGTATGCATATCACCCTTGATATGCCTCAAGGCTGTAATACCATCCATCTGCGGCATCGCAATGTCGAGAATGACAACATCAGGCATCAGTACCCTTAAGAGCTTCAATGCTGCCACGCCATTATCTGCTGGTATGATATCGAAACCCATCCTGCGCAGAAGAATAGAGAAATACATCAGAAACGTTTCACTGTCATCGACAAGAAGAATCCTTTTTAACCTCTTGCTCATTATCATCACGCTCCTCTTTCATGCATGAGCCAATCTTTTCCTCTTAAAAGTAACCTTTAATTCATGTATCCGATAAAAATGAAAAAACCTACCTGAAAAGGTAGGCTTAGCTTTCTGTGCCACTTCGACAACCCCTCTTTCCAAACTTTTGGACAGGTAGTTTTGTGTCACCCAATTGCTTGGACTTTACCTTTTCGGTGGCATTGCGTAGTATCCTACGCAATCATATTTTCATACCTGTTTATTTTTTAACATATATTGCAATTGACCACAATCAATGAATATATGATTTTTTTGTAATATTTTTACTACAGTATATTATTACGATAAGAAAATCTGTTTGCCCGAAAAAATTATAAACTGTTGATTACTGGGGCTGAAGATTATCATCCCCGCAAAGAAATAAAAGAAATCTTTTAAACCCGGAGACTGGCCAATTCTATGGAAAGAATGTTTATTTGCTACAATATATTAAATCCTCTTTTTTACTGCCTTGATTCTCTTTGCAACCTTCTTCTCTGTACCCTTTACCTTCTTTGCCAGTTTTTTCTCTACAGCCTTTACCTTCTTGGCAACTTTCTTCTTTATGTCCTTCTTTACATTCTTCACTTTTTTCGCCACTTTTTTCTTTGTTTTTTTTGCTATGTTTGCCATTGATCCCTCCCGTTTGATTTTTTTAATCTCTAAATGCCCAGAACATTTATACCAAACATTATTTCAGTTGTCAATCAAATTGAAGACTTTCTGCATCTCTTCTTATATTCATTACGAGCAAGATAATCATTCCTCCCAGGAAACAGACTCCACCTACGAGAGCCCAGACTGCACCCGGCTCCCTGCTCACTTCAACTAATGCCGCGGGGAAAGGTCTCGTCCGCACTGCCTTGATATACATACCGAGCCCGTCCTGAAATGATGGATCATTTGGTCGAATAATGTCGCGTGTTACATATCTCCCCCTTCTGAAATATCTGATGTTTGCATGCCATCCACTGACAAAACCCGACTGGTCTGTATCGATATGGATCTCATCAAAAACTACATCAAGTCCGTTCGGAAGCTGGAGCACTGTGCCATGGAATGCAAAGGTTGTCCCCTTAAAACTCCCGCAGGAACTCAGAACATGTGCGAGTAGCAGGAAAAGAAATCCTGCATGGATAATCTGGGGGGCAATTAGCAGAAGCATCTTTTGAGAGCTTCTTCTCTTTATAAGAGATTCAATGCTACACAAGAGAGTATTCACCGCAAGAAGCGAAACAACCAGCAAGGCACCCCATATCCACCAGGTAATTGCAAGAGGTTGTTCCAACAGCCATTCGAAAAGAGGTGTTGTATGGAGCATGAGAAATTCCTTCTTTAACGGCATAATATATGCCCCGTAAAAAAGAATTAGCATCAGCGCGGTCATAAGCCAAACAGATGTCCGCAGGGAGAAGAATATTTTCATTATATTCCTAGCGCTTTTCATTGTTACATAGATATTTGTCTCGATTTAAAATGCATGGGAACTCTCCATAAATAAACTGACACCGAGATATGTAAACATCATAATAAAAAATCCTATAATGCCGACAGTGACAGATGCTTTGCCCGCCCACCACTTTCTCAATCTCGCGTGGAGGTAAAGGCTGTAGAACAACCACAGTATAAGCGTCCATAACTCCTTCGGTGTCCAGAGCCAATAAGTTCCCCATGCAAAATAGGCCCAGATGCCGCCAAATATCATTCCGGCGGAAAACAAGCAATAGCCAATAAGGATAATTTTACACTGGAGTATCTCGATCTGCTCTCCCTTACTGATTAAAAACATAACTCCCAGGACAGCTGCAATGCTGAATAAGGCATAAGAGAAAAAAGATAATACAATATGTGCTTCAAACCAGAAGGTCTTCAAGAGCGGAGTAAGTGGTACGTTGTGGGGTTTGTAGGCCAAAGAAAGAAGCATAAAAACAACTGAAAGCAGGAGGACCGGGTATAACAATTGCTTTCTTTTCTTAAGTTTCATTGATAGCGGGACTGCAAAAAGCACTGTTGAGGCAGACAAGAAAAAAAGCGTGTCATGAGGTCCGATAAGAGGCAATCTTCCCAGTTGCATGCCACGGGAAAACAGATAAATTGCCTGCAGCAGAAAAGCGGCATAGACAAAAACCACCCTGTAGTAACCAAGTGAATAGAAGATAACGGCAGAAATAATTATTGCCAGCGCAGCATGTTCATTATTCGATAATGAGATTATGGAGTCTTGCATCTTCCAATAAGCTTCGACAAAATTCATACTGCTCTGATTTGACTAGGAACATAACACCTTTTCTTATGCTTCCAAATATTATGCTTAGAATGCTCTTTCCCTGAACAGGGGTAATCTCAAACGTATACTCTATGCCTGCCCTGTCGAGGACAGATTCAATATTCCTTGCTTCTGCGATTTTCACAGCCAGACAGAGCGGGACGAGTTTCTTTCCTTCCAATTCTTCGGGCAGTCTACGGGGCATTTTGTTATCTTATGGTACCATTATCTTTCATCTTTCATCTTTCCTCTGCTCCCCTTAGCATCTCGACAATATCCTCATGGCCGTTCCTTTCAGCCAAGGTTATGGCTCTCCATCCCACTTCATCCCTTGCATGCACATCCGCTCCACGTTCTAATAATAGTTTTACGATATCAGCATGACCCTGTTTTGCAGCAGCCATGAGGGCTGTATAACCAGTATTTGTCTTAGCATTTACATCAGAACCTGCATCAAGCAAGACACGAACAATATCTGAATGGCCGGACCGTGATGCAATCATCAACGGTGTCCAGAGAAAATTGTCCTGTGCATTGACATGAGCGTTTTTTGAGACAAGAAGCTTGACAACATCGACTTTTCCGGAAAGTGATGCGGCCATAAGGGGTGTCCAGCCGGACTCAATATCTTTCGTGTTCACGTGAGCTCCTTTTTTCAGAAGTTCTCTTACCTTTGCAATGTCACCTTGTCCTGAAGCACGTATTAATTCCGGCATCCTCCCTGCGAGTTCGCCTGTTTCTTTTGTCTTTTCTGAAGGAAATCCCTCTTCCTCCAGGTATTCACATAAAACAAATCCCGAAATCACTGCCTGCCCTTCTTCTCTTATACCGCACCATTCTCCCTCTTCATCATGAAGCCTGAGCTCTATGGAAACACTGTCTCCGCGGTTTAGCCTTTTCACGACTGGGCTCTTGAGCGACATTTTGTAGTAAACCGGGACGTTGTCTGCTTTTATCCGTACGCTGCCGAAAACCTCGCTGCTTTCCGTTTCTTGAGTTTGAGCATCTGCTGATAAAAAACTGGTAATTATCATGAGGCAACATGTAACTATCATATGCAGCAATCTTGCCATTTTCTTATTCAAAACAAGCGAGGTTCTTGGGCCGGGCCCAAAAATCAAAACAAACTTATATTCGTATTGTCGCATGACACGTTCTCCTTATTTTTATATTCACATATTCTTTATCTATTTTCTCTCCCCTTTTGCACATGCCTATTTTACAGGTTTCAGGTTTTCAACTCCAGTTACTCATGCGTCCGCGTTAATCAGTAAAAACACGTATATCTTAAAAGCTTCCTTGCCTTTAGGATTTTAGCAAATGTATGCTTCGTTGTGAGCCAGGCGAAATGCAATCACTACAAGGCATTTTGTCACCTTTAGGGACAAATTGTCCGATATTTTTAACTGTATGTCTTGTCAATTCTAATTATATCAATGGCTTGGATATTGGCATGTCTTTTGCTGTTTTATTTTAGGGTTTTCCCTTTTCAAGACGGATTTTTTCACTTTCTTCAACTTAATATTCTGTAGCAAGGAGGAAGCCTGTTCGAGGCACCGTTTTCTTTCTCTATCTGCATGACACAGATAATAACACCTCTGGGATGTGGTAAAAAAACAATGGTTACAATGGTTTGACCGGTTATAAGGATAAAATGATAAAAGGAAAAAGGAGGTAGAATGCCATATGTCAAAATATAAATGTACTGTTTGCGGTTATATCTATGACCCGGAAATTGGGGACCCGGACGGTGGCATAAGCCCGGGGATACCCTTTGAGCAATTACCCGACACATGGACCTGTCCTGTATGCGGTGCTGCAAAGAGCGAGTTTGAGAAAGTGGAATAAATTCTGACTGTGCACCTATGAGCTAAAGAATTGAATCTTTTGGCACCGTGATATAGCTGCTTGTGAGATTTTTTCAATAATGTATTGCAAAAAAGCACCATATGCAACCTAAGGATACAGCATAATGAGGGGTTTATTTACCTCATGCCTCTTTACATATAAGACTGACGGAGCATTCATAAGGAGTGGTTTGTTTTCTTTTGATATTCTCTCCTGTACGAATGGAACTCCCATCATAGGCTGAAAAAGGGACTCACATAATAATGCACCTTCACACAGCTGACCATATAAACCGCATATACTCTCATGGCTGCAGCAAATTTCTGGCATTAATTTTGCTATAAAATTTAATGTATTTATTTAAAGATCAGGAGGAATGTATCTGAAATATATGGGATAACAGACATCACGAAAGGGGGAAATCGTGAATACAAGGGGTCTTGCGGAGTCTATCATCTTGCAGTCATTTGAAGATTTATGGGCGAAAAATTATTGCAAGGAAAGTGAAAATTTCTTTACAGGTGACATATTTTGTCTCTGTGCAGAAATCGCCGGGATGAGTACATTAGAACAAAAAAAAATGCGCACTATAGTCAAACGCGTACTGAGACATTTAAGAAGACCAATAAAAAGCCTGAATATGGCAAAGAAATCCGCATGATTGCCTATCAAATTAAAGAAGAATCTATCCATGCCTCCAGCTGTTCTTTTGGTAAAGCTCCTGCTATCTCGCTGAGCCTGTTTCCGTTCCTGTAAAGAATCATGACAGGGGTAGCCTGTATCTGAAAACGTGATGCCAGTAGGGACTCATTATCAACATTAACCGTAACAACTTTCATAAGACCTGCTCTCTCATATGCTAATGCTTCGACTATCGGCGCTATCCTCAAGCAATGCCCGCAGCGGGGAGACCAGAATTCTACCAGTACAATACCCGGCCATGCCAGCACTTCGCGGTCAAAATTTGACGCTGTGGCTTCAATCGTCCGTCTATAGATCTCCAGTTGAGCCTTGCATTTTCCACAGATAGGCGTTCTCTTCAACTTATCCGCCGGCAACCGATTGATGGTTCTACATTTTGAGCATCGGACAAAAGCGTTATCAACCTTCATGAAATTAAAATGTCTTCCTATTTTCCCCCAAACAGTTCCACGTATTCCCCATACCCCTCTTTTTCTAAATCCTCCTTTGGGATGAAGCGCAATGCAGCAGAGTTAATACAATACCTGAGTCCTGTTGGCTCAGGCCCGTCAGGGAATACGTGACCCAGGTGCGAGTCAGCATGTTTGCTCCTTACCTCGGTTCGCTTCGAGAAAAAGCTCCAGTCGTCTTTTTCCACAATATTACCGGATTCCAAGGGCTTTGTAAAACTGGGCCATCCGGTGCCGGAATCAAATTTATCAAGTGAGCTGAAAAGAGGCTCACCTGAGACGATGTCAACATATATGCCCTCTTTTTTGTTGTCCCAGTATTTATTGTCGAACGGTGGTTCAGTGCCGTTTTTCTGAGTTACTTTATATTCTAACGGGGAAAGGATTCTCTTCAGGGTAGCTTCATCAGGTTTCTCGTACCTTCTTACGGTGTCAGGATTTTTTCCCATTGACTCCTTCCCCCATACTTTCTCCAGGAATTGATCGCGTCCGGAACCGTGACGGTAGTATTTATATTTGAAGGAATGCTTCTTATAGTAGTCCTGGTGATAGTCCTCCGCCTCGTAGAATTGAGTAAACGGTAAGATTTCAGTAACAACAGGTTTATTGAAAAGTCCGGATTTATCCAGTGCGTTTTTAGACTCTTCTGCGAGCCGTTTCTGTTCTTCATCGTGATAGAAAATTACGCTCCTGTACTGCTCACCCCTGTCAACAAATTGCCCTCCGGCGTCTGTGGGATCTATATGTCTCCAGAAAGCGTCGAGCAATTCTTTATAGGTAATAACAGACGGATCATAATAGACCTGGACTGCCTCGACATGGCCCGTAGTGCCTGAGGAAACCTCTTTATAAGTGGGATCCTCCTTATGCCCGCCGGTGTAACCAGAGATTACTTTAACAACGCCCGGCAGTTTCTCGAAATCAGATTCCACGCACCAGAAACATCCGCCTGCAAACGTAGCGATATGCAATTCTTGATTTCTATTTTTCATGGTATTCCCTGCCTCCTGTTTGACTGTGTCATCCTTGCACCCAAAGAAAAAGATTATTATCATGACAAGCAGCAGATACTGTTTCATACATGCACCCTTCCTTTCTACCTGGTATATAACTTTTGAATGATAAGCGCAAGATGGATACCAGGTATCATTGTTTTATTTTTTTATAGTTGGGTGCTATGAAATCAATCATAACTACTTTCCACCGGAATAATATGCCTGACTATATCGATTGACATGAAATTCATTTCATAGCTATTTATGTATGTATAAATTCAGGAGATGTAATTAACCCAAAAATTGCATTTATCGGAGGCAATTTTGTCTGAAAAGTCTTTTGCAGCGACACTTGTTCATGCTGTGATGCAACTCTTGAGTTGCTTAAAATATGCGCGAACTTTTGAGAATTGCATCAGAGCATATGATAAGATCATGTCGAAATCAAAAGACTTTGAAGGCGACTTTGCATCCGGTTCAATAATCAATTGCATTTCCGGGTTAAGGCACATACCTGAGTTTCTTATTTTAAGTAAAGAAAAGGTATGCTGGTTACCACCAGCATGCCTTTTCTTACCCGTCACACCCTTCAAGGCAAAGGAGGCGTATAGCCATCTGTAAGCGACTTCATAAATGCAACGATGGCAGCTTCTTCTTCAAGCGTCAAACCAAGATTTCCTAGCTCGTCTGTGTTCACATTCTCGGACACTTCCGGAACCGGCCATACTTCAACATCCCTCGTGTTATAAAAGTGCGTAATTTCTTCGAGAGATTTAAAGTACCCGTTGTGCCCGTATGACTTTACAAATCCAGGATATGGCCTTTTATCTACGTTGCGAAGAGTGGGAACCTTGTGCTTGCCGTAGTTTTCGTTCACATTGATAGTCTTGTCCAAGCTCAGGGAAATGAAGAAGCTTTCATCCAAGTTAGCCAGGAAACCGCCGAGCCCCGGATCTATCCAGTCCAAACCATCCGGATTCCATTTTTTAGGCATAGAATAAAACGGGTTCATGGGGTTCTTGGGTATGCCAAGGTTATCGTAGGTAAAATCAGTAAAAACAGGATACCCGCTCGATGAAGAGTCCAGCACGTGGCAGAGCGAGCACTTGCCTTTTGTCTCGTCGTTGAAGAGCGCAAGGCCCAGTACTTCATTGTCTTCCAGCCCCAGTCCTTTGTAATCTTCCCAGTTGCTCATATTAATAGCCTTTACAGTCGCCTCATCCCCTACGTTATCCCAAAAAAGGTCGAATTTAGAACTGAACGGGTTCACCTCGGCTGATTTTTCATACGCAGAGATAGACCTGCCAATACGCTCATAGGTGCCCGCCACATCCTTTTTGAAGTCCAGGGAACCAGGACCCCAAACTTCTTCGAAGAGGTCTGCATAATCTGAATGTGCAACTCTGATCAAAACAAGCCTCGCCTGAGGTAAATTTTGCTCCAGTGGATTCAGGAATGGCCCTAATGCCTGTTCTGCAAGCGGATCACCAAGTGTCCAGCCCGTTGCCCTGCCATCCCAGAACATGCCACCTATCCATAAGCTTTCACCAGCATCATAATACATAACGGGGCTCTCACCCCCATAAGCAGCCGTAGGTGGTTTGCGGTTACCTGCACGGGTATGCACTGCCCCGGGATAAATGGCTTGTGTAGCATTGATATTCGAGTCTGGGCCTGTAAATCCTGCCTCAGGGGCATGGCATGCTGCGCAGGATTGCCCTGGAGGCGTGGACAGATTCGCGTCGAAGAAAAGATTCTTACCGAGTTGCTCCAATGGTGTGAGATCATTTCCTGATGCGATTCCAATGTTAACGGTGAGAATAAGTGCTGCCAAACCAATTATAAACCCTTTTCTACTCATTATTGTCCTCCTTTCTAAACATTTTTTTTCTGATGCGATGAATCACCGTTTTCTTCATCCCCCCTTCTCACAAAAAAGTCAAGCGACAAATTTTTACCCGGAAGTCCGGCTATTACAAATAGCTCCTGGGATCAGGTGCTTTCCTCCCCCCCTCGCAAAGGGGGTGGTATTGCCAGGAAAATAATCAAGAAAAATGCCAATGAATAAGTAATTGATTTTATTCACAATTAATAAGAAAAGATTAACGAAACAGGGCGTTTTGCCTGACTTATAGGGCATTTTGCCCGAATTTCATCTTCTTACCTGTACCATGCTGCGTAAAATGGATGTGATATGGAAATCTTCAAGGGGTATGACAGGCGGGTTAATGATCTAATACTAATAAAGACATTGACCTCGGCAGATTTGGCATGTTTATCCGGTTTTATGCCCTCCTTACATCATCCATCTTTGCGCCTTCCAGTTGTACACGATCCGTCTCAACATTTTTCATGAGTGCGCCCTGTAAATCAGCATTTTTAAGGTTTGCCGCAACCAGAATTGTTTCGATCAGGTTTGCCTCTCTCAGGTCTGCCGACATCAGGTTCGCACCTGATAAATCGGTCCCATGTAACATTGCGCCCTGGAGGTTCGTACGGGAAAGGTCTGCGCCTATCATGCTTGACATATAAGCAGACACTCTTTGAAGTAAAGCACCTTCCATCTTTACAAGGACGGCTTCTGTCATCTGGAGGTTTGTTTCGGAGAGGTCGGCCTTTTGGAAGAATGCGGCGGATATTTTCGAATTCGTGAAGTTTGCCTTCCTTAAATTCGCTTCAGAAAAATCTGCTCCCATAAAAGAAGAAAAAGTTAGGTCCGAATTTTCAAGACTTGCCTTTCTGAAGCTCGCACCTATGAAATTGGAGCTGCTCATGTTGCACCCTGAAAGGTCTGCTCCGTCAAAATTAGACATGCTCATATTTGCACTGCTCAGATTCGCACCATGCAGGTTGCATGCATTGAACCGCACAGATATGAAGTCAACTTTACCGAGGTTCAACCCTGAGAGGTCGTATCCCGATACATCACCCTTCTCTTTTGCCAAAGTTATAACCTGTGCCCTTGAAAGCTTTTCCAATTTTTTCCCTCCTTTTCTCTGCCATCCGACAGATTACAGGAATAGCAGTCATTCACGAAAGAATGATTTCATAACTGTCTATTGATTATCTAATATTTGTATGCGTGGGTTTTAACCTAAATCTTGATTACTTTAATGAATTCATCAAGAACTCTCTGGGCTTCCTTGCCGAGAGGGTCACTCCATTCTTTCCTGTCGTCCTCACCCGCGTGATTTACGAAAGTATCAGTATAGTAAGAGGCAGCCTGCATCTCATGGAATGCTGAACGTGCACGTTCTTCTATTTTATGAGGAGGGTCTTCACCACGCCTTTCAAGTTTTGCCTTCATAACCTCGTAGACAACCTGCTCAGGAGTTTTATTGCCCCTTTTAGCCAAATCCTCTATCTCAAATTTTGACAGTGGCGTTAAATATACACTCCTGATATCGAAATCCAGATCATTCTGGCTCTCTATCCAGTCCGTCAATGCCCTGCCGAGTGAATGAAAAACTTCAATGAGAACAATGTCGTATCCCTGAAAAAGTTCACGCACCTGAAAGATATCAATGGCCTGAACATCTGAGCGGACATCAGCAACTATGAATCTACTGCGATCGAGCATATCAAACATACTGCGTGGCAGGAAATAGAAATCTATTCCATGAACCTCGTAAGTTTTTGTATCAGATTTAAGCCTCGGCCTGCGGCTTGTACAGAGAACCAGATCGGCCAGCTTTATCTCGGGATGATATCTCTTGACAGCCTGTTTCAGTGGTCCTTTACCAACACAAGATGGACCTGATAACACAACGAGCTTTTTCTTCAAGCGTTTAGCCTTATATGAAATTTTAATATTATTGGTAAATTATACCATTTAGACTGATCCTTTCTACGAGTCTGCTGAGGAAGTCACTTCCGGACCGGGCTTGATCCCTTTGCTGTGTTCCCTTCATGTTCCATCCCGCTTATCATTTATCCACGAGCTGATGGAAAATGCTTGATTCGCGCTTGTAAAATCCTTCTGTATGGAAAGAATATGAAAACTTGAAGTATTCGTAATCGAGATGGTGGCAATATTCGTGAAGAAGTGTCCTTAGGAACGTCCTGAAGGCCACCACTCTTTTATGCTGCGCAGTACGCATCCAGACACTCATAATTGCAGGGAACTGTCCTGTACAAGGGTTATAAAGCCCGTGGAGCTCACCTCCTGAATCATGCGGCCTGGCAGCAAGCACCTTCACCCTTATAGCAGGAACCTTAAGACGTATTGTCAGGGCTGAGACAAGTTTCTGGGAAAGCATTTCTGTCTCTTTCCTGTCTTCTTTCTCAAGAGCCGCCTCAATGGAGGTGACAAGAGGATGAAGATCTGAGGCATGGGGGATTTTTACTGACGTAACTGCGTCACTTTTATCGTATGCACGCCTCTGGTTTGCCGTCAGCCGCTTATAGTAAGCAAAAACCATCAGTTAATAATATCTTTATTTATCAACTAAGGACTTTTTAAAGTTAGTGAGGATGTATGCTCCTTAATACCTGCTTCAAGGAATTACATCTTTATTAAATGCCGTTTGTCTTTCATTCTTGTGAAACTTTTCAATGGTAATAATAAGCAGATAACGGGAATCCAGGGGAAACAACTGCTTGAAAAGATTTCTTTATGAATCATAATGCCTCAACCTTGCCCAGAACAATAGTCTCTTCCCAATTATTTCCCCTGATTGATTTTAAATTTAAGGACATATCTAGTTCTATTTCCATACATGCGGATAAAAATCCTGCTCATCTCTAATGTTCAATTTCTCGATCATCCATTCTGCAATAACATCTCTTATATCGCCGATCATTTCTATATCCCAACCAATTGCCTTATCTGCCGGGTAAGATAATGAAGTAGATTGGAAATGGCATTGTCAACAAAATCCTGTCTTTCAATTTCTTTATAGGTTAATGCTTTCATTACATT
>ENA-OSEO01003403-OSEO01003403.1-sediment-metagenome-genome-assembly--contig:-NODE-3403-length-18960-cov-3.708203_pt1 | contig 18960 bp, 19 predicted proteins | sample MGYA00237883_ERZ534232 | MGnify/ENA metagenome assembly ERZ534232
AGGGTAGCCTAACAGGGAAATATCGATGACCTCATGAATCGAAATTGCAAACATTTATTGACGTGACCGGGGCCTCTGCGAATCGTTTTTCGTGTAATAATACCGAAACACGTTTCGACTTGATTCAACCAGGAAGAGTACATCGGCGTAAAATTAATATGATACCGTGGTCTCTTGGCAAACCAGGCTCGAAATTTTCATGTTTTGTGTGTCGCATAAAATTTTAGTGTGACGGTTCGCTGATTGATATCCCGAGAATCAAAAACGGTAACCTCACTGGTGTTCACTTATAAAAAATCCCTGACACAAAAAATGGGGGTATCTGCAAAAACCAGGTAGTGTCTCAGTTTGGAAGAAAATAAAAATTTACTAAAGTTTGTTTAATTTTTGAACGATTTACGGAGAAATAGTTGATATTATAAAAACATTGACAAAGTTATTTCAACGTGCGATATGTCTAAAAATTCTTATGGAGGGTAATATTATGGACAAAACCAGACAATTACTCGCCTATCTTATTCAAAACAATCCATCAATTTCTATTACAGCACTAATGAAACTCGTATATATATGTGATCTTGTTTCAATAAAAAAACACGATTCTAAGGTATCTGATTTTGAATATGTGCGATATAAATATGGGCCATTTGACCAGAATATTTATAATTATATTAACGAACTTAGGTGGGATGGGATAATAATCGAAGAGCCCGCCTATACTCCTATGGGTGATGAATACATTACATATAGGATTAACGATGAGACGGGTTTTTGTGTTGATGCACTGGGAAAAAACGACATTCAAGTTGCCGATGAAGTCATTGAAAGCCTCAAGGGATACGGGGCGAAGGCTCTTGTTGATTTGGCTTATAAAACAAAGCCAATGACAAAAATAGGGGCAAAACAAGATAATGATAGCGGTTTAAATGAGAAGTTGGATTTAAGAGCCAATTAATGAAAATCCCTGATGCGCTCATTTTATCAAGGATTAAGAAAAGAAATTTATATGCAGATGAAAAATCCAAAGAATTATCGACCCAAAAAATAAAGCGCAAATATAAGCTCGCGGGGAATACCACCGCCATTCTTGATAATTATTTTTTCCATATATTAACCACCGACCTGGATGCCTGTAAGAGAAAATTAACAATATCAATACAAAAAGAACACTGGGAAGAGGTGGCCGATGGCCCCCCTGATAATCCATACCTTCGTGAAGATGTTTCATATTGTGATCTAACTAAATATGAATTATTGGGACAATTTGATTTGATTCAAAAGATAAGGGATGAAGAAAATAAGTTTTCTTATGTTGCAAGATTATGTTTACTGAAGTGTAACGAGTTGAACAATTTATGCAATGGACGAATGATGGGCTACCGCTATGTATCGGATGAAACCAAGAGTATAATCGCAACGGGTATGCTTGACTATGCTGATGAGGTGCTTTCTCGGTTGGGTTTAGATTAATTATTTCTAAATTAAATCAATAATCTCTTCCAACGTCCACACATGATCTGCAATTCCTGCTTCCATTGCGGGTGTCACTCTCAATGTTTTGTGAATCCTCGCAAGGTTATAATACATGAAGTGTAACGCTACTGCGTAAAACAGGTTTTCAATCTTCTTGCTGAATCCATTGGTCAGCCGTGTGAATCTTCGCATTGACATACGCATGGTGAGGTTTTGCCGCTCCACGAAGCTAGTAGAAACGTATTTAGGGGAAGGGTTGCCGGAAACTTTTCTTATCTTTGCTCCCATACATTCCACGGGGCTGTATTTGCGTTGATCTTCCATAGGGCTAGGCTCGTACACCTTCACTAGCATGGCATAATCAATATCGCCGGCAAAGGCGTTTTCTACGGCTTCCAGATAAACCTTATGTCCGTCTGTTGTGAGTTGAACACGGTTATTAAGACGATCTGCTAAGTCCTGAATGAATACTTTCCCGTGTGCAGCATCCCTTCTGCCAACCAGAAAAGAAAGTATGAGTTTTGAATCGGCGCACATTGCAGTCCATGTGTAAACGTCACCATATCCGAACTCTCCCCTGTGTTCATTGGGAACATTCTTTTCTTTGGAGTAACAGAAAGACCATATCTCGTCACACTGAATGCGTTTACAGGTGAGATTTCGGAGAGCTTTGTCTTGGTATTCAGCGCATGCCTTGCCAACATCAATAAGTAATTTTGTCACTGTATTGATAGAACAGTTAGCCATGCGAGATACGGAACGCATGCTGTTACCTTCAACCAACATGCCTATGATTTGCGCTCTCTTTTCTGGGCTTAATCTGTTCACGTTTCCCCCCTTTTTATTTTTCTTTGTGAACATTATACTTGAGCGGTAAAGCAAATGCAAGCATTATTTTTAAAAAGTGCTTGCATTTTTTCATAACAGTGACTATAATGCAAGCATAAAAATAAGGGGGTGCTTGCATGACAGATGAAATTAAAGGTAAGGCAATAGGTGGAAAGGCTAGAGCCGAAAAATTAACACCTGAAGAACGAAGGGACATTGCAAAAAGGGCCGCTACAGCAAGGTGGGGGGTTAAGCCGCCAAAAGCAACGCACAAGGGAAATTTTAAAGAAGAATTTGGATTTGACGTAGAATGTTATGTCTTGGATGATCAACAGAAAATGGCCGTTATCCATCAAAGAGGCATGGGGGCTGCCCTTGGATTTAGTGTCCAAAGCGGTGGGAGATTAACCAGATTTATTAATGGAAAAACAATTGCCCCATACCTTGGTCTCGAACTTAAGGAAAAATTGGAAAATCCTCTTATTTTTCAAGGACTAGATACGGTCTCCGGTGAACCCTCAAATAAAAGGTTGCATGGATTTGATGTAACTCTATTGATCGATGTCTGCAAGGCCATTATAGCTGCTGAGTCAGACGGAAAATTACACAGAAGTCAAAGGGGGCTTGCAAAGCAGGCGCATGTTATTCTCAACGCATCCGCAAAAGCCGGAATTAAGGGGCTTGTCTATGCTCTTGCTGGTTATGACGCAACAAGGGAGGAGGTTATTGCTGCGTTTAAATTGTACGTTCGCTCTGAAGCTAGAGAATATGAACGGGAGTTTCCTAATCAACTATATGAAGAATGGTATAGATTATATAATCTCCCCAAACCACAGCGGAACAAGCCGTGGAAATTTAAACATTTAACAATCGATCAGGTGTATTTTCCCCTAGCGCAAAGCAAGGGGAAAATACACGAACTTATTGTGGCACAAAGAACTGCTAGTGGGAAAAGAGGTAAAAAGCTCCACCAATTTTTAGCTGATATTGGAGTTAAGGCGTTAAGAACGCACTTAGGTCAATTACTTGGAATTGCGCAGGTGTCAAACAATCAATGTGAATATGAAAAGAATTTTAAAAAAGTTTTTGGGGTTCAACGAGAATTTGATTTTGATGAACCTACTTTGACCAACGAGCGCGAGCGGCCTTCTTAGCAATCTCTTTTCGATTTTTTGCTGATAGCTTAGCGGCACGGGCCTTACCGCCCTTTAGCCCCCCAAGCCTTCCTAGCGCAACTGCGGCGGGATTCTTTGACGTGGTTTCTTCTTCTTGCCCTTCTCCTGTTGCCTCTGCGACAATAGAAGCGGCCAGTTTATTCAGTTCTGTTGGTTTCTTTTTCTTTTCCATGCTCGAAGGATAGCATAACCGCTCAAGCATTTCAAGAGGAGATTATTTCAAACTGAGACACTACCAAAAACCATATGATATTGACCGAATCCGCTTTACATGTTAGGTATATACTTGTCCTCGAAAATACTGACATGCCCGCACGTGAGGCGCAGGGCACGGGTTTCAAGAGAAGGATGAAAGGCTCGTCAAATGAAGAAGAAAGCCCTGGCAGAAATATTCCTGAGGACCCTCTTCGTCCATTCGTCATGGAATTTTCTGGGGATGCAGAATCTGGGGTTTGCCTATTCTCTCATACCCCTGGCCAGATCCCGGGAGGACAGGAAATTGAGATCCGATTTGCTGTCACGGCATATGCGTCCATTCAGTTCCCATCCCTACCTGACCGGCGCGATCATAGCCTCTGTTGCAAAGCTTGAAGAGCATGCCTGCGCACGCAGGCTTTCACCGGAAGCGGTTCACCGTAAAGAAGCGCTCATGGCCCCTTACGCGGCGGTGGGAGATCCCTTCTTCTGGGGAGGTCTCAGGCCTTTCACATCGGTGGCTGGTGTTCTCCTTGTCCTTGAGGGAGTGATTGTTGCCCCCCTCCTTTTTCTGCTGGCATATAATTTCGTGCATATCTGGATACGCCTGAGGGGATTTATCGAGGGATACCGGGATGGAAATGGCGGCATCGCCTTTCAGAGGAAATTAGGCCTGCCGTATAAGACAAGGACGCTCAAATGGTGTACAACGTTTTTTCTCTCTCTTCTCTGTGCCATATGTGTCGACTCCTCCTTTCTCTTCGCGGATCTTTCATGGGGTTTCGCCGTAGCTATGGGAGGAATCCTTATGGGTGTCCTTTTCTGTTCCTGGCTGGTGGGCAAAAGAATCCCATCGCTCATCGTGCTCTATGGAGCGATGCTCTTTTTCGTGGCGACTGTATAGTATGATCAGAACAAAAGAGTTTACCCTGAAAAATAAGTTGGGTCTTCACGCGCGGGCTGCGTCCAAAATAGTGGCCGTCTTGAACCGGTATAAATCAGAGGTATTTCTCGCGAAAGATGGAGAAAAGATTGACGGCAAGAGCATTCTCGAAATACTGACCCTTGCCTGCCCCATGGGGAGCCGTATCATTGTTGAGGCCGAGGGTGTGGACGCGGACGACGTCATGCGGGAGATTGAAACACTGATCGAAGATAAATTTGGAGAAGAGTAATTGGCTGAGAATGAACTGAAGACGATAGCTGCCTTGAAAGGCATCGGAGTGTCCCCCGGTATCGTGATAGGAAAAGCCCATGTCCTGAATCAACCGGAGGTCAAGGAAAAGCATTATACACTGGAGAATGAACGTTTTGTCTCCAGAGAGATCAGACGGTTCAAAAAGGCCGTCAGGGACTCCAAACAGGAACTGCTCGGGATCAAGAGTGACATCGATAATCATAAAGGGATCGGTCCCCTTCTGATCGACGTTCATATCATGATACTCGAGGACAAGACCCTTGTGGGCACGACTATCCGAAACATCGAGGAACAGCGTGTCAATGCCGAATGGGCGGTAAAGATGACCATTGCTGGCCAACGGGAGATCTTCGATAAGATAGAAGACGGTTATCTCCGTGAGCGTATCAGGGATCTGGAGCAGGTGGGGGAGCGGATACTGAGAAACCTGTCTGGAAAATCGCATAAAAAAATATCAGATATCGGTGGAGCGGTTGTGGTTGTCGCCAAAGACCTCTCGCCTGCCGATACGGTCCAGATGGCAGTCGGCAGAATCTTGGGGTTTGCAACGGATATGGGAGGAAAGACCTCGCATACCGCCATCGTGGCAAAATCCATCGAGATCCCCGCGGTAGTCGGGCTTGAACGCGTTACCTCGGAAGTGCATACCGGCGATGTCATCATCGTTGACGGGACGGCGGGGGTCGTCATCGTCAACCCCGATCCGGAGGTGGTAAAGCGATACGAAGACAAAAAACGGCACTATCTCGTCATGGAAGAGGACATGCTCAAGGATGCCCGTCTTCCCGCCGTAACGGCGGATGGCCATGGCGTGGGCGTCGGAGCGAACATCGAGTTTGCCGAAGAGGTCCCCTCTGCTGTGCTCCACGGGGCCAATGGCGTGGGACTCTACCGGACGGAATTTCTCTACATCAACCGAAAGGACCTCCCCACCGAAGAGGAACACTTTGCAACCTATAAGAAGGTGATCGAGGGGGAGGGGATCAAGTGGGCCACTATCAGGACCTTTGACCTGGGGGGAGACAAGTTTGTCTCCGATGCCGGTCTGGCAGAAGAAATGAATCCGGCCATGGGTCTGCGGGCTATACGATTCTGCCTCCAGGAGGTCGAACTTTTCAAGGTACAGCTTCGAGCCATACTGCGCGCCAGCGCTTACGGTAATACGGGCATCCTGCTTCCCATGATTTCCGGTATCCAGGAGATCACGGAAGCGCGTCACATCATCGACGAGGTGAAGGAACAGCTTCTATCGGCGGGGATTCCCATCGATAGAAACATCAAGATAGGGGCTATGATCGAAGTCCCTTCCGCGGTGATCATAGCGGAAAGGCTGGCGGAAAAGGTTGATTTCTTCAGTATCGGCACCAACGACCTGATACAATACGCTCTGGCGATCGACCGGGTAAATGAACGGGTGACCTATCTGTATGAACCACTCCATCCCGCCGTATTGATGATGCTCGGGCAGGTTGTCGATGCGGGGCACAGGGCTGGCATCAAGGTCGCCATGTGCGGCGAGATGGCGGGAGATCCCTTGTGTACGCCTATTCTCCTGGGTCTTCAGCTTGACGGGCTGAGCATGACCCCCTTGGCAATCCCGCGCGTCAAGCGCATAATCCGCAATTCGACGGTCAAAGAATCGGCTGAGTTACTGGATACCGTGTTGACGTTTCCGACAGCTCGTGAAATCAAAGAATACGTGCGCAATTACATGATCGAGAGATTTCCCGAATGCTGTCCGGTGAACTGGCAAGCCAACTAACAACAAAACCGATCGGTTTGGAAAATCTATGGCAACCAGCTCAAAATGGAGACTCTTAGGCAGACGGGTAGGGGAATTTTACCGTGGTCACCTCTATGAAGAGAAGGATTCCCCGCTGTTTCGGCTCATGCGCAGAGTACTGTCCAAGGCGAAAATAGACGAACAGGACTTGGAAAAGCTCAAAGATCTCTCACAACAGGGGGTTGTCGTACACGCCCTCAAGAACCGGAGCCAGCTCAACTGCCTGATACTGCGGAACGTTCTGACCAGAGGGGATGTTGAGAGACCCGTCTATTGCCATGATATCAACATGATCCTCTGGCAACCCTTTCGTGAAGGCTGCCTGGCGATTCTTGCCCGTTTTTTTCATAACCCCTTCAGAAACAAGTATCTAAAAAGGATAACCCAGGAGACAAAAAGTTCGATTGTGTACCTCCGGGGCTCGGAATTTATTGGTGACCGGAGCGTGAGGGACCCCCTCACGCAGCTGATCGACGCCCAGAGAAATATGAACACGCCGGTTTTTTTGGTGCCCCATCTTGTCTCCTACGGGCGCAGACGCGAGAAAAAGGACAAGAGTCTGACCGATCTCCTTTTCGGCCAGGCCGAGAATCCGGGGATGCTGCGGAGAGTGATAACCTTTTTTCGATACTACCAGAAAGCCTTTGTTCTGTCCTGCGAACCGGTGAGCCTCGCTGAATTTTTGGAGAACAACGAAGGTCAATCCAGAGAGGCCCTCAGCCATCATCTGAGACGGGAATTGATAGACAGAATTGATGAAGAAAAAAGGGCCATTGTCGGGCCCGTACTCAAATCGCGAGAGGAGATCGTTGAAATAGCGCTGCGAGATCCGGGATTGATTGATTGCATGAAGGACCTCGCGGCAACAGGCAAAGAAGATTACGATACGATTGTGGCAAGAGCAAAGAAGTATCTTCTTGAAATAGCCGCCGGGTATAACGATACGTACGTGGGATTCATGGAGAGGATTCTGACCTGGTTATGGAATAATATCTATGACGGCGTCATCGTGGAAAAAGAGGGCCTTTCACGGATGAAAGAGGTCTCCAAGAAGATCCCTTTTGTCGTGATACCGTGTCATCGCAGCCACATCGATTATCTGCTGATTCATTACATCTTTTACCACAACAACATCCAACTCCCCTTCATCGCTGCCGGCGTCAATCTCAGCTTCTGGCCCCTGGGGCACTTCTTCAGGAACATGGGGGCTTTCTTTATCAGGAGAAGAATCGGAAACAACGTCCTGTATGGAGAAGCCCTTGCCAAATACATCAAGACGCTGCTTGTCGAGGGATACCCCATAGAATTCTTTATTGAGGGAGGGAGGAGCAGAACCGGCAAAATGGTGATGCCGAAATATGGCCTTTTCTCGATGATCATGCAGGCATACCGGGAATCACATTTTGACGATCTGGCAATCATTCCGGTTTTTATCGGATACGACCGGGTTGTGGAAGAAACATCGTACCTGAAAGAACTGGAAGGAGAAAGTAAACAGCAGGAGAAGATATCATCCCTGCTCAGAAGCATCAATGTTCTCAAAAAACGTTATGGGAGCGTGTATATGAATGTGGGGGAACCGATGCTGCTGAAGTCGTACCTGGCTTCGCAGGGGGTCCCCAGCGAGGAAATGTCTTTGTCGGAACGCAGGATCCTTTACCGGCGAACGGGATATGAGATCGTTAATCTGATAAACAAGGTGTCAGTGGTGACCCCCTTTTCTCTCGTGGCCGCGGGCCTTCTCTCCTTCAACCGAAGGGGGATATCTCACGATGATCTGATGGAGATACTCAACGAATTGTATGCGTATCTTGACTTTCGGAAGGTACGGTTCGCGGCCACCTTTGCCAGCAGGGAACGGGCAATCGGCGATGCCCTGGGAATGTTCGAGTCGTCGGGGTCCGTATCGAGGATGGGTCCCGAAGAAGAGGACGAAGAAGACGAACTGGCCGAGACGATATACTCCGTGGATGAAAACAAACGGCTCAATATCGAATATTACAAGAACAATATACTTCATTCCTTTGTCTCCATCTCTTTTGTATCCACATCCCTCCTCGCCGGCTCCCGAACCAGCATCCCTTTCTCTGAGATCATGGAAGACTATATCTTCTTCAAGACCCTTTTCATGGACGAATTTATATATGACAACAATGTTGACGACCACGAAGAGGTCCGGAAGGTTTTGTCGTACGCGCGTGACAGGGAGATGATTATCATTCATGAAGAGGCCGGAGATTCATTGTCCATAGAAGTGACCGGTACGGGAAGAGCGATTCTCCCGCCCTTCTCCGGCCTAGTACAAAATTATCTCGAGTCTTACTGGATTGCATCACGGGGGTGCATATACCTGAAAAACAAGGAGCGGCAGGAAAAAGATCTGCTTAAGAAGATACAGAAGCTCGGAGTAAAAATGTACAAGAAGGGAGAAATTTCCAAGGCAGAGGCTCTTTCCCAGTCGAATTACAGAAACGCCCTGAAGTTTCTCGTGGACTATGGCGCGATCTCCGTGTCACGTGAAGGAGAGGAGGATCGCGTGCAGACCTTTTCGCCGGCTGACAAGGAACGCCTGGAGTCAGTCAGACGGAAATTATTCAAATTTATGTTGTGAGATTATGTGCCCGGCCCCGGCCTCGGTATCCAGTTGAAGAATCCGGGGTCGGCTTTTTATCTGATGCTGTAGAAGGCGCTTCTTCCCCTGTACACTGCCTGATCTCCCAGTTCCTCCTCTATCCTGATCAGCTGGTTGTACTTCGCGAGGCGTTCGCTCCTGGATACGGAACCGCTCTTGATCTGTCCGCAGTTCATGGCAACGGCGGCATCGGCCGTGAAGGTATCCTCCGTTTCACCAGACCGGTGAGATATGACAGTGGTGTATCCGGCCTCTCGTGCCCTCTCGATGGTCTCGATCGTCTCCGTCAGCGTGCCTATCTGGTTGAGTTTAATCAGGATCGAGTTCGCTACGCCGAGAGATATCCCCCTTTCAAGTCGCTTCTGATTGGTAACGAAGATATCATCTCCTACGATCTGGATTTTTGAACCCAGCGCGTCCGTCATCAGTTTCCACCCATCCCAGTCATCCTCCGCCAGACCGTCTTCGATCGAGAGGATCGGGTACCGTTCGATCAGATCCGCATAAAAAGCTACAAGCTCTTCTGATGTCTTGACCGGTTTTTTCTCCGCGGAGAGGGTATATTTCCCATCCCGGTAGAACGAGCTTGCGGCTGCGTCGATGGCGATGCATATATCGCTGCCCGGCTCATATCCGCTTTTCCCAATAGCCTCCATAATACGGATAAGGGCCTCCTCGTTGAATTTCAGATTCGGTGCGAATCCCCCCTCATCCCCCACTGCCGTGCTGTAACCTTTTGCCTTGAGGACGGCCTTGAGATGGTGAAAAATTTCACTGCACATCCGAATCCCCTCTCTGAAATCGGGGGCTCCCACCGGCATAATCATGAATTCCTGGATATCAACGTTATTGTCGGCGTGTTGTCCTCCGTTCAGGATATTTGTCATGGGGACGGGGATGTCCTTCGCCGAAACCCCTCCGAGATACCGGTACAGAGGGAGTCCTGTTGCCTCCGCGGCCGCTCTTGCGCAGGCGAGTGAAACCCCCAGGATGGCGTTGGCGCCGAGCGAACTCCTGTTCTCCGTTCCGTCCAACTCGATCATGGTGCGGTCGATTTCTCTCTGCATGAGGCAATCCATGCCGAGGATTTCCGGTCCTATCTTATAGGTGACATTTTCGACAGCCTTCTCGACTCCCTTTCCCAGATACCGTTCGCCATCGTTATCCCTGAGTTCCAGCATCTCGTGCTCTCCGGTTGAGGCCCCGGATGGTACGGATGCCCTCCCCACGATTTCCGAACTAAGGGTTACCTCAACCTCCACGGTGGGGTTTCCTCGTGAATCAAGGATCTCCCGTGCGTATACATCGGTAATCTCTGTCATGATCCTTCTCCTGTCTGGCGTGATTTCAACAACCAATTGAACGTATCATACGTGCAGGTCTTGTATACCTATGTGGAGGGATTTTCAAGAAAAGAAATTCCTGCGGTGGCCCCGGAGGGGGTCGAGATCGGAGGGAAGGGATTCTTGCCTATGAGACTGATTTTCTTCGACGGGACGTCAAGGATTTCCGGGAATCTTTTTATAAAGAATTCCCGGAAACCATTACTGTCTGATTCCCCGAACCTGATCCGCCATCATTCGGGAGAATTCGTCTACCCTCCCGGAAGAAGCTGACCGGATCCCGGCGGATGCCTTGCGTGATTCTTCTATCCTCTGCTTGGCCTCTTTCTGGGCATCTGAGAGGATCGTGTCGCGTTCCCCCTTGAATGCGTCAAGAGGAAGCTCCTCTGACAGGATCTCGCGCGCCTTCTTGTTGGCGTCCTCCAGAATACCCCGCGCGTCGGCCCGGGCCTTTTCTATCAATTCTTCAGCCTCTTTTTCTATCTCTTTAATCGTATCGCGTATCTCTTCCGCCATGGCATTCCCCCTAACCCTTCTCTTTTTCAAGTTCACAGTATCGCTGGGCAATGATGTAGATACCATGGTCGAATATACGGATAGTCTTGTTGATTGTTTCGACCGCTTGCCGGTTGTCCATTGCACTGAGGAACGGGGCCTGAAAATCGGCGTACAGCCACATGTGCCTCCTCATCATGATGAGGGCATAGATGGTCTCATGGAGGGGCAGTTTCTTCTGGTGGCTGACCTCCGCATACTCGGCAAAATATTTGCGTACCTCGGTGTACGGCCTTTCGCTGAAGTACATCTGGATCAGCTTTTTGTAAAAGTAGCCCGCTCTTTTGAGGAGCTCTTCTTCCGAAAACTGGTGGAATGAGGTTGTCCGGGGATTCTTCCGTACGGCACTGCACCACTGCTGAGCTATTTCTCTTCTGTGATTTTCCAGAACATTGATAAGTCTGTCCGCGAACACTTTCATAGAGATCCTCCTTTTGGCATCAGACTGTTCCCTCTTCCTCACGCGCAGAAGACATACTGCGTCGTTGTTTTCAACACCCGTCGCAACACCTGTAACTGCGGCTTAAAGAGCGCTATCTCGTCAAACCTGCAGGGAACCGGCATCCCCAGTATCTGTGAAAATAGCCGTGCCTCGATCCCCGTTTGAGACCGAACCATCATGCACCCTTTGCCCGCTGACCCGACCTCTATCATAATCGGCAATTCCAGCAGCTCTTTTTCGTCATCTTCCACTATCCGGGCCAGGAACTCAAGCTCTTTTTTATTAAAGGTATGGGTGCTCCCGTCACCACAGTTGACATGGGGATGGTTCTCACGCAACAATTCGTTCAGTCTCTTCCGTTTCCGTGGCAGGTGGGCATTCAGCGCCTTCATGTTACCTCCGAGGCAGCTTCCCAAAATCCTGTCCTGTCCGGGATCAATACGCATACGCTTCTCTCTGTTCGATAAGCAGCTTGACATACTTGAGACGTGCCGTCTCTTCCCGGTCCCGCTCCTCGAATTTCATTGTCAGGTATTTAATGGTGGCTTCGAGGCTCGGAATAACGATGTACTCGAGTGCGTTATTTACTCTCTTTACCTTGTTGATTTCCGCCCCCAGAAGCTCCAGGGAGTTCTGGAGTTCGGCCAGTTCAATAGTAGTCCGCAGGCATTGCCGCGAGAGCCTGGTACTGTTATCTATCAACGCGGAGGTATCCGGTGTGGTCCTGACCGCGGAACCGGGCACCTCCACATCTTCTATCTCAAAGGCAGGGATTCTCACCCCCGCCACGTTCCTCGTTGAGGTGCTCACCTTGAGAGCCATCTGGGATGCGAGGAGTTCCTTTTCCAGAAATGCATACCCATGATATCCCGTCGTGACGGAAAGGGCCCGGTAGGCTTCCTTGTACTCCGCAAGCAAGCGCTCCTTGACGGAGGAGCATTCCTTAACAGTGTCAAGAAACTCCATGATCAGGATGGAGAGCCGGTCCTTGACGATCTTCTGGATCCTCGTGGCGAGTTTGTGGCGACGCTTCAGACGGGCAAGCTCAATCTTTGTTGGTCGTGTGACCTGAACCTTTGTTGACATGAGACGCCTTTTTTATGTTGCTGCCTCTCCGGCGGGCGCTTTCGACGCCTTGGGGAGGTATTTTTCGATATATTCTTCACGGATCAGTTTGAGATCTTCCCTGGGAAGCATGGAGAAGATGTTCCATGCCCTTCCCAGTGTTTCTTCAACGGTCCGTCTATCCTTTTCCTCCTGCGATATGAATTCCTGCTCGAACCGGTCCGAGGCGGCCAGGTACAGCCGATCCCGATCGCTCAGCGCCTCAGAACCGATGACCGTTGAAATCTCTCTCAGGTAGTTGCCCTCGGCATACACGGCGTATGACTGCATGAAGGCGTTATTATGATCTTCCCGCGTGTTCCCCTCTCCGATCCCCTCTTTCATCATTCGAGAGAGGGAGAGGAAGACATCGATGGGGGGATAGATCCGCTTCCGTTCCAGCGACCGTGAAAGGACGATCTGACCCTCCGTTATATACCCCGTCAGGTCGGCGATGGGATGGGTAATGTCGTCATCGGGCATGGTCAGAATGGGGATAATCGTCACGGATCCCTCCTTGCCGCTGATCCTTCCCGCCCGCTCGTACAGGGATGCCAAGTCAGTGTACATATATCCGGGATATCCTCTTCTGCTGGGGATCTCGCCCCGCATGGCGGCCAGTTCGCGCAGGGCGTCGCAGTAGTTGGTAATATCCGTCAGGATTACCAGGACATGCATATCATGTTCCCATGCCAGGTATTCCGCTGCCGTCAGGGCAAGGCGCGGCGTCGACAGGCGTTCGATGACAGGAGACGAGGCGGTATTGATGAAAGCGACACTCCGGCTGAGCGCGCCGGTTTCCTCCAGGTTTGCGATGAAATACCCCGCGTCGTCGTAGCTGACCCCGATGGCTCCAAATACAATCGCGAATTCCTCCGATTTTCCCTTCAAAGCCGCCTGCCTCAGAATCTGGGCGGCAATCTTGTTGTGTGGAAGCCCCGAACCGCTGAAGATGGGCAGTTTCTGTCCACGTACCAAGACGTTGAGACCGTCTATCGCGGAGATGCCGGTCTCGATAAATTCCGCCGGAGGCATGCGCGATGCCGGGTTTGCCGGGACACCATTGATATCCAGGTAGGTGTCCGCCACGATCGGGGGACCGCCGTCTATGGGGTTCCCGCTCCCGTCAAATATTCTTCCCATAATATCGCCTGATACGGGAAGCTTCAGCGTCTCACCCTTGTATTTGACCTTGCTGTTCAGGAGGTCAACCTCGCTCACCCCTCCAAAAACCTGAACGACGGTGGTTTCCTTACCGACTTCTATCACCTGTCCGGTTCGTATCTCACCGGTACCGAGCTGAACATCCACGATCTCATTGTATCTTATCCCCGGGATGCTCTCTATGAAGAGAAGCGATCTCCGCGCCGTGCTGATCGCCTTTGTCTGTCTCGTAAATAGCTGCAAAGCCTCCATGAAGCTCCTCCTTACATAAAGGGATTTTTATCCATGTCAGACCATAACTGCTTGATATACTGATCGAACTCTTCATTCGGGATATCTTTCATCCGCGATATGCGGGGCAGCATCTTAGATGCGGCCACTTCGCTCACCAGCATCCCCGATTCGGTCGCTTCCTTCGCCAGATCGTAGAACTTCATGATGACGGCTATCATTGCGTGCGCCCTGGTGGGTTGCGTGTAGGTGTCAACCGGGTGATACGCGCTCTGCATGAGGAAGTCTTCTCTGATCAGCCGCGCCGCGAGGAGGATCAGTTTATCGTCTTCGGGAAGAGCCTCGGGCCCGACCAGCCGGACAATCTCCTCTAATTCCGCTTCGCGCTGAAGCGTGATCAGCGCCTTGTTTCGTATATCGCTGTAATCGGGGCTGATTTTACTCCACCACGTATCCACCGCATCTGTGTAAAGACTGTAGCTCTGGAGCCAGTTAATGGTCGGAAAGTGTCTTTTGTTCGCGAGGGCCACATCAAGCGAGTAGAGGACGTCGACGATCCTGAGGGTCGCCTGGGTTACCGGCTCGCTGAAATCCGCGCCGGGAGGGCTGACGGAGCCGATCACCGTGGCCGACCCCATCCGTTCGGGACTTCCCACACACTTGACCCTCCCTGAGCGCTCGTAGAAGGCGGAGAGACGGGAGCCCAGATAGGTGGGGAACCCTTCTTCCCCGGGGGTTTCCTCGAGACGGGCGCCGATCTCCCGCATCGCCTCCGCCCACCGGGAAGTTGAATCGGCCACGAGGAGGACGTCATACCCCATGTCCCGGAAGTATTCGGCCATGGTGATGCCGATGAAGATACTGATCTCCCTAGCGACAACGGGCATGTTCGACGTGTTGGCGATAAAGATCTCCTTCTCCTGCAGGAGCCGGTCGGTTGCCGGGTCTTTCAACTTTTTGAAGCTGTGGAGAACGTCCGCCATTTCGTTCCCCCGCTCGCCGCAACCGACGTAGATGTTGAGCTGTGTCTGGGACCATCGAGCCATCTGCTGGAGGGTAACAGTCTTGCCGGTTCCGAATCCTCCGGGGATGGCGGCTTTTCCTCCCAGCGCAAGGGGAAAAAGGTAGTCAATGATCCGCGTCCCGGTTACCAGGAGGTCTTCGGGATCAAATCGCTGCTTGTATATCCGGGGCTTTCGAGCCGGCCATTTCTGCATGAGGGTCAGGGGTTTCTTTTCGCCGTCGTGCTCCAGGAGAGCGACAGTCTCTTCGATGGTGAAATCCCCTTCCGATATCTCCGTGATGGTTCCCTGCATCCCGATCGGAACCATGATCTTATGCTCTATCAGGCCGGTTTCCGGAACCGATCCGATAATATCGCCTTCCTGAACGGTATCTCCCTCTTTCACAGACGGGGTGAAATGCCATTTCTTCTCTCGGTCAAGGGCATGGGTCCGTACCCCGCGGATCAGAAAGTCACCCACATCATCCATCATGGTGACGAGGGATCGCTGAACACCGTCGTAAATATTGCCGACGAGGCCGGGTCCCAGCTCCACCATGAGAATATTGCCCGTGCCGGTTACCGGTTCCCCGACTTTCAGCCCGACAGTATCCTCGTACACCTGGATAACCGCTTTGTCTCTCTCAAGGCCGATAATCTCCCCGGTGAGCCGTTCATCCCCCACGTCGACAACTTCGTATACCTGTGACCCTCTCATGTCCTCAGCGATTACGACGGGCCCCGAAATTTTCCAGATCTTCCCCATAGGTCATGCCTCACTTTGATAATATGTTTGATCTGTAGTGAATCAAAGGTTTCATCATCAGATGTTCACGTTGAATCCTATCAGCTTCTTGGTATACGCCTTATAGTATTCCTTGACATCCTGCTCTTCTGCCCTGAATCCCGAAGGAATTTCGATCACGATAGCGGAACTCCGTTTGCTTTCTTTGATATGCCTGATCGTATCAGCGACACGTTTACTCCAGTCCTCAGGAAGCATGATGATCCCCACGGAACTGTCTCCCGCCAGTTCCATCAGGGCCTCTCTGACCTTCTCCCCGGTGTCCTTCCCCTCTTCTATGATCCGGCATGTGCCAACACCGGCAAGACCCATCAGGGCTGTCTGATCCCTCGTTCCTATAATAGCTACGGTTATATTATCGGTCATGCCGCTATCACCAGATCCTTTATTTCTGCCGGCGGTATCCGGTCTGTGAGCATTTTGAAGATTAATCTCAGATTTCTTATTTCCAACTCCTTGATGAGCAGATACCACAACATGGTGGCGGGGGATAATATCCGGGGAGAGAGGATGTCCCTGAGCATCCTGAAACCATGTTTTTCCATCACCGTGTCTATCACCGTAATGTCCAAACTTTTTTCGTACTCTTTTGCTATCTCTTGGGCCATCTGCTGATATCCCGTATCCTCAAGCTTCCCCGTTGTTTCAGCAATTTTCATGGTCAACAGTTCCTGGACGGTTCCCTCAGAGATCATACGCCCGCCGCTGAGAATCATTGTCCCTGCGGGACGGCGCCCTTCGCCCAGAGACATACGGAAGACCGTCCTGAGGTTTGCCATGTCTATGCCGACAGTGAATGCCTGTTCGAGAAGATATCCGTCACCCATCCCCCTGAATGCCTTCAATACCTTTTCATGATAGAGATTTTGCAGGACCACCTCTCCCTCCGATACGGAGTGCGCGTCCTTTTCGTTTATATTTTCTACGGCCGGGATATACGACGCCAGATCGCATGCTCCCAGAATTGAGATAAGCTCATCCTTCTCACGCAGGGTGGACAGTTCCTGAAGGCGCCCCCCCCGGTACATCTTGCCAATCGGTATCATTGACGAGGGCATCATTCTCTGTAATATCCGCAGGGCTGCTCTGACATTCAAAACATCGTACTTTTCAATATAAAGCCGCGCCATACCCGACATGTCCCGTGACATGGCGAAACCGTCTATATGCTCCAAACATTCACCCAGGTACCTCCACAAAAAGTTGTCAGCGTCGACAAAGGTTTTGATCGGCTGATCAAGTAAATAGTGTCCGATATCGGTTTCACCGATAATTTCGAGGGCGTCCTGCATGGTGGAGGACCGCTGCAGTATTTCTTCAATCTGTTCAGCGGTTATGGCCCGGGATTCCTCCCCTTTGAGGTAGGCCGACATAAATGCATGCCGTGTGCTTGTCAGGTTCACTGTTTTCCCTCTTTGAAGAGTTTGGACCCCATCTCGGGCATGATCTTCGGCGTCAGCATGCCAAGCCTCACATCAAAGCTGTTGTCGATATTGACCATTCCATCCATGGATTCGGCAATGACTCCTCCCAGGCAATCGCGCTCGCCAACGTCGGCAATTCGCTCTTTCAGGCCGGAATCTTTCTCGACGACTTTCCGGGCAATGGCCACATCTTTCGGGGATACCAGAATTCTGAGTTTCTCATCCGATTCAAAGGCATCGATGGATTCCCTGATAAGTACCCCGAAGGCTTCTTCATCAACTGCCTCCTCGGTCAAACTCTTCTTTGCCCTGGCGATGACTTCATTGATGACGGCGTCCTGTTCCTTCAGAATTTCCTGCCGTGACTTGAGGGATGACTGCGCCAGTATTCTCGCGGCCTCACGCTGCGCTTCCGCCATGATACGCTTTTTCTCCGCCTCAAAGCGGTTTTTCTGTTGTTCCTTCGCGTGCGCCACCACTTCTCCGGCTTTTGCCTTCGCGTTGGCTACGATTTCTTTCGCTTCTTCACGGGCTTTATCAAGAATAGCTGCCCGGATTTTATCTGTTTCCATAATAGTCACCCTTGCGTGTCATTCGTTACATGAGCTTGAGTATGCTCAGCGTCATAACGGAGAAAACGAGCCCCAACACCCCGATCAGCTCGACAAAGACGGCAAGCATCATGGATGTGGTGAGAATCCCTCCCTTTGTTTTCGGCAGCAGAGCAATACCGGAGGCGCAGACCGATCCCTGATAGGCCCCGGAGAAACATTCGGCCAGAGCGCCGATAACACCCACTGCCAGTACGCTGATACCGGCGCCTCCGGCGGCAGGGAGCCCCGGCAGTACGACGGTCAGGATCATGATCAGAATAATCAGTCCGTAAAAACTCTGCGTCATCGGCAGAGACGCAAGGACGATGACGTTTCTCAACTGATCAGGTTTTTCTGAGATCGTTGCAACCCCTGCCGATGCTGCCATTGCGATCCCTATCGCTGAACCCGCAAGGCCGCCTCCCAATGCGATAGCTCCCCCCAATGTCGCTAATGCTTGTACTTCAGTCATGTTGTGCACCTCGCTTTATAATTTTATCCCTACGGTTATTTGTCTCTTTGAGCTGAGATGGAATGGGGCATATTTCCTGCCGCCCCCCTCGTAGAATTTCAGAAGAAATTCTACGAAACAAAGCCTTAGAGAGTGAATAAAAGCAGCCAGACTGCTGAGGAAGAGATTTAACACATGGAATACGGCAAAGAGAACGATGCCGACGATCATCCCCAGGACTGTGCCGATTATTCCCGGGATCACCCCTGAGAGCCCGGCGGCAATCCAGCTCGCAAGGAGATTGAAAGCGGAAGCCAAGTAAAATGTGGCAAGCCCAACCCCTGCCAGCCGGGAATATGACATGATATCACCGAGCAGCCCGGTCAGTTCAAATATCCAGAAGATGCCACCCAAACCGCCCATCTGCATAAATCCCGATATAACGATGAAAACAAGCCCGACAATCATTGGATATGCCATCCATCCATACGCAGAAGGATCGACAGGGATAAGATCGACATGAAGCAACATATGAAAGACATATGGTATGCCGAAAATTTC